>Ga0066256_1000355_pt1 | contig 151711 bp, 132 predicted proteins | sample ThiBio_1000_biof_FD_87107 | JGI IMG/M metagenome (GOLD analysis project Ga0066256, IMG submission 87107) | Wastewater bioreactor microbial communities from Cape Town, South Africa - Thiocy_expt_1000_biof (version 2) | ecosystem: Engineered > Bioreactor > Thiocyanate-remediating >...
TATGGAGTTAACAACGCCCAAATAACAAATGCGTACATTAATTACACCGCCGGAAATCAGGGAACAAGGTGTAATTAATGCAGATGATATGACTAACCCAGTTAAACTGAATAAGTATGATGTATAAGCTGAAAAGCAGCATAACGTGTATCGCTATTTTACTTTCATTTAGCTGCTTACATAGCCAGTCAAAGGTGATGATTCAGAATGCAGAAGATTTTAGACGATTCTTTGAACCTTTTAGACTAACAGACCTTAAACCGAAGTTATGCTTAGCTACAAGCTAAGCATAACTGTATAAAAAAGTAAAAAATATCAAACTAAGGAGAACAGGGGTCATTTAAACCTCCTGTCAACGCCGGCTTTCAAGCATTTTATCTACTACCGTCTATTTTGATATATTATCGATTCATCAATAAACAAATAAGCCAATTTTCTCAATTTCAGGTATTAGCATTTCCCATTTCTTTGGCGAATTAAAATACATATAAAAATCGTATCCAAATCTCACCGCAATAAGGTCGTCGGTTTCACAAATTAATTCTGCCCATATAACTTCCCGTAAAATCAATCTAATGACGTTATCGATATTTTCTCCTGATACAATCCCCCCCCCTTCTTTGACTGCATTAAATGTTTCTATTAGACCTTTTTCATGATTCCGAAAATAAAATGAGAGGTCATCAATTTCCTGTTTCTCCAGATTCATAGTTATAATATCTGAGCAATTATTAAACGCTAAAAAGAGCTTTGCTGCCAAAACATACCTATTTTCAACTTTCACATAATCATCATAAGTAAGAAGCTCTCCGTCTATAATTTTTCCTAATTGAAAAAAACCGATCCATTCTTCCTTTTATAATGCCCTACATCGTTCCGAAAGACAGGATTGTATTTCGTGACAGATTTTGCAGAGTATTCCCAATCTTGATTCATATATTCTTGATTAGTCGCCAACGCGATGATTAATATCTCTTCCAAAAGTACCTTGTCTTTTACTTTTATCTGTACTTCCTATACGAAACAATAGCAGCATTTACGGTTTCCTTAAAAATCAACCTAAAAGCACCACACGCTTATCCGTTCCTTCCCTCCAACTATTGATCACAGGCAACCAATCTAAAAGTTTGTCAGACTCTAAATTATCAAATTTAAATTCACATATTGTCCTCCATCCTTTGGGAATTTCATTTAATAATCTATCAAATTGCTGAGTAATCTTTACTAGTGTAACCACACCAAAATATTTCACCTCTCCTTGGACTGTAAGTTGAGTAAACTTTGTACCTATCTTAATATCATAATTAGAGAATTGGCAAAAAAGAACTACCCCCGAAAGGCTCCTTACTCCCTCAGGGAAAGAATTCTTTAGTTCAGCGATAACATTTTTTGAAACTATTCCATCTATAGTAATTTCGATCATAAAAAATTATTTTTTAGGAATACTTTTAATTGCCTCCTTAACGAATTCATCGACTTGAGTCTCTGACATCTTTGGCATTTCTTTCACTAATTTATTCAGGTCATCCAAGGTGTTTATTTTCGCAGGAATTTTCACGCCGAGCCCTGCTAGTATCTCTCTTGCCTTGTCTGCGCTAATTGTGTAACTCGCCCTTTTTGCGAATTCAATCGGTGCAACATTTAAGGCAATTTCTTTTTCAATATTTTGTAAGACATTTCCAGCCCCTTGACTCACTCCTACCAAGTCCTGTGGTATGGCTATATGAACTACTCCATTGTTAAAATTTTTCGAATAAATTCCAAATAATGTAGAAATACCGGGATCGCTACTTACTGGGGTTACTTCAAGTAATTGACTGGCTCGTGATCCTGCATATCCCTCACTAGTACCTCTAAAAAGATACTTAGTAGATTCTGTATAAACACCACGCAAGAAAGAAAAAGCTTGATAAAATATTCTAACACTCCCCCATCCAATAATTCCATTTACAAAGCTCTCTTTAATCCTTTGATCTTGAATCGCTCGTCCTTCAGGGGTTTTTGCCCTATTATGCTCTCCCATTCCAGCAAAGTGCTGGAGAACTAAAGCTGAGGATATTCTTCCCCCAGTATAAATATCTGCCGAAAGGAACAGACCTAATGTAAGGCCCTGCCTATGAGCTTTATTCATTGCATTTCCTTGTTCTTCGATTTGTTGAGTTGTTAGCTTGTCCTTTCTCGTCAAATTTGCAATGTAAAGTGCCGACTTATAATCATACGTAGCAGGGTGATATTCGAGGCCGTCAAGATCAATACCATCAATGGGTCTATTGCTTGAAAATTGATATGGGGTTAATTCTGGATACAGATTGGCTATTGGATCCACACTCAAAAACCTACCCAGCCTCGGATCATAGATCCGCATGCCGTAATCCTGCTGGTTGCCTTCGCCTTTTACATCGTTATCATTTTCCTTACCATTAAAGCCATACCTATAATTACCTTCTGAATACTTCCTCCCCGGCATCCCCATCCCGAAAGGATAATAATCATTGGCCGTGAGCACCTGCGGCAGGTAATAATCGATCGGACGATAGCAGGCCGGGTGAACCGGGTCATCACAGAGTTCGATACCTTCCGGCATCAGTACCGGTATACGCACATCACTGATTGTGACCAATACATTACCCAGGTGATTACTCAGCTCAAATTGTACCCGTCCGCGTTCCCAGCCACCGGCGATACCGCCGCCGGTTCCCGTCATGGGGTCAGTGTCAAAAAGCTCCCAGCCCGTCGTTTCCACTTCCCGATCCGGCCGCCATACACCCAGCCGCGAGCTGCCGTATAAAGGTACTTCAATCTGTGACAGCAGCCCGCCATTCACTTCCGAATTCCCCTTCTCATAGATCGCCATCACATTGCCACTCGCATCCCGCACATAGGCGGTTTGCTTCGGTGTACCGGCACCCACCTGTACCCATTTGCCAATCCGGTTGCCCGTGGCATCGTAAGTATATTTGATCACGGTGGTGCCCCCACCGTTGGTCTTTGTGATCTGGCTGATCTTGCCGTATACATTCCACTCGATACCGCCACTGGCTATACCTTCCGATTCATCTTTGACCAGGTTGCCGATGGCATCATAACCATAGTTATCACTGACCTGGCCGGTTGGCAGGTCACCGGTACCCGCAGGGGTCGACACTACCGCATCGCTTACCTGCTTCAACCGGTTTTTGACCAGGAATCCATCGCCATCATATTCGTAGGTATAGCTCAGTTTATCCATGCTGGTATCTACACCCACACCGGCGCGGTTGCGCAGATAGCTCAGGATATTGCCATTGCCATCGTAGCTCACCCGCTCTTTGTAATTGGTACTGCCAACCGGTACAAAACTGTTGTTGCCACTATTCAGTCCCGTATAGGCGTTCATCGCCGTAAGGCGGTTGAGCTGATCATAGCTATACCCATACAACTGCGCATCGCCCAGTTTCGGGATATTCACCAGCATCGAAGATATATTGCCATTATACAGCCCACGGCCTACAGGTCGGTCATCCGTCACCGGTGCCAGCAGATCCACTTTTACAAAGGGATATTTATTCGTAGACACCGCCTTATAATCGCCTGCATTATACTGCAGGCTATAGCTGTAGGCATCGCGTGCGGGGCGGCTTGTACCTGTACCATCGCCCCCCATATCAAAGCTGCTGCCGATGGCATTGCTATTGACGCCCTTGAGCCAGCCCTGCAGGGTATAGGCATAGTCGATGCCCTGCACCTTCAGTTGTCCGAGCTCCGTACGCGCCAGTGGCCCATGCCGGTAATAACTGTAGCCGGCCTGTTTTTCCCAATGCTCCCGGTCGGCACTGGTATATACCTGGGTCAGCCGGTTTTCTGCATCGTAGACATAGCGGTGATAAAACTGGTCCGTCACTCCCGGCTGGTACGCCACTTCATTGACCTTGCCACTGATAAGGTCATAGTTGTATTCGATCCGCTTGGTCATGTGCCCGCTTACTTCATTGAGCACACCTTTGCCATAAGACTGCAGCAGGGTATCTACATTGCCATGTATATCGTAACTGTAATAGGTAGTACTGGTCGGGTCATCGCCAATAGCGTCCTTCAATCTGGTATAACTTACCCGGTTGCGCAGGTTAGCCTGGTAGAGCAGTCGCTCTGTCCCCTCCTCCAACTCTTCTGCAGGCAGGTCATAATAAGTCGTCGTGATCTGCTCACGACTGGCTGCTGCAGCGGTGAGCCAGCCCAGCAGGTTTTCGGGATCGCGGGTAATATCGTCATCTGGCTCGGTAACCGACGTGAGCTGCCCTACTTCGGTAATACGACCCAGCGCATCGTACAGTGTATAGCTGTATTCATCGTTGCCGGCCTGCCGGGCATTGCGGCTCAGCACCAGGCGGCCGAGACGGTCATACCAAAAATGACTGGTGCCTCCATCGGGGCTGATCTGCTCTACTACCTGGTTGAGCGAGTTGTACCGGTATTCGGTCAGCAGTTTATTATCAGCCGGCTCACTCGCATCCAGTGCACGCTGGGATTTTACAAGGGCTATCCAGTTATCATACTCCGTATCATCCATCTTTGATACGCTTACCCCCTCGGGTGGTACGGTCTTCACGAGGTTACCCGCCTGATCGTAATAGTAAAGGGTAAAATGATATTCCGCTACATCTGCCGTGACGGTAAACTGCTCCAGCGCACCGGCACTCAGGCATTTGGCGCGGTAAGTGCTGTCGAAGTTCTCATACTGGAGCTGCACATACTTATTGTACTGCTCGGTAGCCAGGTGCAGGGCCATATCGGTCAGGTAATCGCAGGGATCACCTTCATCCTCCACTATAGAGGGGATGACCGCATTGGTATTACACAATCGCGGCGGCAACACACTGGTGGCCGGCGCTGCTGCAGGACGCAGGTGCACCGTCAGCGCATTTTTTTCTACGCCACATACATTCAGCTCCACATCGCAGTTGTCGAGCGCCCATTGCCGTATCTGTCCATAATCCGTAAACGCCATGCTGTAATACTGGTTTATAAACCGGGTAAACAACTGACCGCATTGATCAGGCGGCATGCCCTTATTAAGCATATAGAATGCCCGTATTGCCGGCGACAGGCGATTACAATCCATCAGGTAGGTAGTGTTTTCCGGAAAAAGCGGCAGCGGCACACCACAAGCTCCATAAATACGCGCCACCTCGCCCCAGGTCACCCGCCGCAGCGGTTTAAACAACTCGTTGTACAACTCCACAAACACATCACGGCTTAACGGCCGGGGCAATGCATCACTGCCAAAAGCCGCATTGTACTGCACTATCACTTCACCGAGCCGGCCACAACTATCGGGCTGGCATATATTCAGCTCCATACCGCAGAGCTGGTAATAGTACATCTGTATCTCGGGGAAGCTGAGCGTATCGCCCGTATTGGCATTGAAGAAATAAGTGAATGCCTGCTGACAACTGTCGGCAAAATAACGCGAGGGATCAGGGTACATGCCCCTGAATTTGTTATAAATATCCTGCAGTTGCTGGCAGGTGATGGCGGGCAGGGTATTGCAAAGCTCTACTGTTTTACCACAGGTACGTTTATACAACAACATGATCTGTCCATAATCGTAACTCAATCCAAAATGCGCATTGAACTGTACGGTAAACAGGCTGTCGCAGGGACCCACGCCGGGGTTTACCAGCAACCAGGTATTGAAGTCCTGTACAAATTTGGTGAGTATACCGCAGGAGTCTACCGGCTGACACAGGGTCAGCGGCCGGCCACAGGCTTTCTGATACAACGCAGCTATTTCACTATAGACATAGGTCGTTCCCAGGCGGTCATTTACATACCATACAAAACAATCGTTGCAGAAAGTGCTGCTTAGTGAGTCGAGGCCAGAACCGGCACAGGCAGCAGTGCCCATATTTTTATACGAGATCAGCATCTGCTGCAGGCTGGTACAACTCAGCGTGGTACCACAGGGGTTGAGTACAATACCGCAGCTCCGGTAAATACTGTCTATCTGCCAGCCTTCGAGCTCCAGGCCATACAGATTGTTGAAATAATCGACCCACAACGAATCACACTCACCGGCAAAGATCACATTGGGGCGACAACTGGTCCAGCCATCGATTATATCCTGCAGGCGGCTGCAGTCAAACTGGCGGCATACATCCAATTGGCCGCCACAGGTGGTCTGATAGAGTTGTACCAGCTCGGGATAACTATAGTCGGTGCCATAGATACCATTGAAGTGATCGGCAAACAGGCTATCGCATTGCGCATTGATGGCGATGGGCATACCATAGCGGCGATAGAAGCTGTCGATCACGTTTTCGAAGCCGGCACAATTTATAGTGGGCTGGCAAACATTGGGCAGGCTACCGCAGTATTGCTGAAACAAGCTTTGTATCTGTGCAAAAGTGAGCGTGGTGCCGAAGTGTGTATTGAAATAGGTAACAAAAGCCGACTCACAGGCGCCGCCCCAGGTACTGTCGCCATAGCTAAGCACAAAGGCATCGCGTACATCCTGCAGCTCATCACAATTCCAGTCATCGTTGTAGGCCGCACAATCTTTTTCAAACTGCAGGTAATCATCCCAGCCCCTGCTCAATCCTGTACGGGCATTCATAAACTGTTCAAACAGTTTATTGCTGGCCAGTTGTTCATCGGTGAGTTCATCGCCCTCATAGATCACCGCATGTGTGGGATAAAGCGTATTGAACTGCAGTTTGGCTGCTTTATACTGGCGGCAATCAATACAGTTGTTAAGCGGCGTGTTGCAATCGAGGATAGCCGGTATCTCCAGCGGAGGATCATACAGTTTGCAGGCATCGATACCATTGGCACAGCCACTGAGGAGTGTATCGAGGAAACTCTGCCGGATAAGTGTGCCATGTTGTGCCGCAATAAACTCGCTGAGTGTACCACTGAATCCGAGCTGATTTTTTTCTGCCTCAAGTACATCCAGGCGTGCGCAGAGGCATGAATCCTGTTGCTCAACCACCATGGGGTTGCTAAGTGGCATCTGCCTGTCGTATGGCTTGGGGTAATCGATTACATAAGGGGTACATACGACTGACTCGTCTATCTCGTAGTCGTCAAATACGCTACGGATCACTTCTTCAAAACTACTGGGGAACGATAGCTCATTCGGATTTGCAGTTGAAGAGCCGGTTGGATGATCTGCATCACTGCCCCGTATACAGACATTTACCAAACCGTCCATGATCTTGCGCAAGATTTCTTTTTTCTCAGGATGAGCAGCCAGTTCGGGGCAGGTTTCCAGTTTGGACGTCCACATGGAAATATAAGACTCGCAGGTTTCTTTAAACTCCAGTGCCATTTCCTGATCGGCCATGTTTGTGGCCTGGCTGACACCGTTGGCATTCAGTGCAAAATTGTACTGGGTAAAGAATCCATTATTACTCACATCGTCGGGCATTACAAAGCGCCGCTGATAATGGAAAGCCGGGTTATTCAGGATATTATCACGTTTTGTATCCAGATTTCTAAACTGAATAAGCTCGCTGAGCATGCGTTCCTTCTCCGACAGATACATGCTGCGGAAGAGGCGCCATACCATATCCTTGTCACCGGAGCAACCTTCCTTTATATCAAATGGTGGTATCGCGTTGATAGTACAATTGCCGTCATCTTCTTTGCAGTTCACACTCATCCAGGCCAGTTGCCAAATTGTCTTACCGGTTTTACGGTAACTGCTGGTGAGAAAGGTATTCATCATGTTGCGGTAAGTGAGCCCGTAATAATCCGGATTTCTGGTGGTTTCGGCAGCACCCAGACCGCTGAAGAAAGGATCGAGGTTAAGGATATTGGTACTGATAAAGCCGGCAGCATCTGCGGCCTGCCAGGTATCGGTATTCTCTACCGTTACATCCCAGTCGTAACTGGTGCCCAGGTTCGTTTCTGCATAGCGCAGCTTATCATATTCCGGGTGCAGGTAAAGCAATGACTGCGCCCATTCTTCACGAAATATTTGGGTGAAAGATTCAGCATTATCTGGTATGACTACCGGCTGGCCCTGCTCATCAGCATAATAGTTCACTCCGGTAGCAGGATTCCAGGGATTTCTGTAAAATGGCAGAAGCGCTGAGGCATTTGACAATTGCCTCCAGGGATTTTTGTATCCTTCATAAGGAACTGCCTGGTTGAAGATGTTGTACGGATTAGTACTGCTCTCCTCATACTGTGGGTTCCCATCGCCATAGTCTGCTGATCCGTTAAGACGGCCATACTGTCCTTCATCCGGCATCATATCCTGCAGCATCATCTCTTTCAAAAAGAGAAGTTTATTTGTGCCATTGGCTGCTCCGCAAAGTGCCTGGCAGGCTGCCAGTGCTTCATTGTAGGCAGCAGTTATTTCCATTTCAAAGGCAACGGGATTGGCCGGATTTAACCCCTGCGACTCGAGGTATCGGGTACGAAAATCGCTGGGTGAGCCCAGTTCAGTAATGCACGACTCACAGGTCACATTACAGTTGGCTGCGGCTAGCAGTACATTATAATTCTCTGTATAAAAGTCTTCGAGTGTTTTACAGATATTGTTTACAGCAAACAGGTTTTTGCGATACCAGTCCTGCGCATCCTTACTAAGCGTCAGTATCTTGGTGATGTTATACTCTCCTTCATCCAGTTCATACTCTTCATCTACCACCAGAGTGGGAGGGGCATTACCACATTCCACATCATAACTGCCAAAAGTGAAATTCTTTCGGGTGATCACGATGGGTTCATCCATGCAGTCGGAAGTAATGCGTATTTCCAGGTCATAATAGCAGTCATAACAGACCGGCTCTCCTGGCGGTTTACAGGCCACGATCTCTGCGCTCTGCGGGTTCAATTCGTAATGAAAGGTATGCAAGCCCTTCTTCGTCACCAGCAAAGTAGTCGACGACTCAATGCTACGATCTTTGACCACATTGTTGCCATTGGCCAGCAGGTTGCGGGTATAGGTACGGGTCTTAAAGCTATTGAGCGCATCGAGGCTGTCTGGCACAGGTCCGGCAAGGGCGGTAGCAATGGTGCGTCCGCGCATGTCCACATACGAAACGCTGTACTGTCCATTGCCATCGCGTACCATGTTTTTGAAGTAATGCGAAGCATCGCCCACCTCGGTACCAAAGAGCGCATCCAGTTCTTCCTGGTCGGCACTGCCATAAAAGTATTTTGTCTCATGGCCTTTGTTGAGCTGATACTCCTGCCCCACTCCACCCTGCGCAGCCACCCGACCGGTAGGATCGGCCGTATACTGGGTTTCGGTATACGGATATCCAAACGCCGAGGGGATATAGTTGTGACTGGTAGCCACATAGGCTGCAATCAGCGGATTGTTGGAAGAGTAATACTTCGAAGCACCTGAGCTACTATCGAGATCAGGTGTATACGTGGCGCATTTTTCTCCCTCCAGCGGCACCAGGTCGTAGAGAGTTTTGGGATATACATCGGTCGTAAACTTGTTGAAGTTGTGTGCATACTCGATGACCCGATTAAGTGTGGGGGCCGGCAGGATATTGATGGTGGGGCGGCCCTGGTAGTCATACAGGCTTTCGGCCACAGTAGTATAGACGCTATCAATGCCAACAAGATAGTGCCTATCGATACTTTTAGTAACGGTCTGACGCCCGCGAAGCGTACCATCGAAGTACTGAATCACCGTCTTGCGTTTACCATCTTCTGCGTAGGAGGTGCTTACCTGCCAGTTGAGGCCAGGTTCGTGTCCCTTTACATAGTGATACCAGGTGATGTTATTATCGTCTGTACTCCATATTCCCGGCACGATATCGCCATTTTCTTTTTGCTGCACCGGTCGCACGCGGTAAAACAGGTACCCATTTCCGTCATAGATAAGTGGTACCCGGTATTCATCGAGTGCTGAAATAATGGTGACCCGTGTCGCATTTTTGATAAACAGTTTATCGGGATCAAAAACGCCTTCTGTCTTGTAATAATCCAGAGCCTCCACATCTACCCAGGTCCATTCCACATCGTAGTGGGTAATACCGGCACCGGGATCGAGTGTCCACTTCACTTTCAGCTCATCTATATTGCCGGAGGAAGAAGTATCTCCCTCGAGATGAGTTACAGCTGATACTTTTATTACATCACAGTTAAACGCATAATCCCGTCTTACGCTCATTCGGTTTTCGAGTACCAGCATTTGCGTCACATCCCATGCAGCACCATTTATACTCACGCTGTCGATGCGCATTTTCACTTTCCGGCAGTTATCGAAGCGGAATGAATTACGGCTCATATGACGGGCTCCGATGGCCGTATCATACTTAACCATAAACTCTTTTCGGCTGATCGAATCCTGGTTACCACTCAGATCAGTATAAATGATCGTCACCCACAAGTTGGCCTGAAAAGAAGACTGTGCCGGTACCCGATAATCCTCATCCACATACAAAGTGACAGTATTAATGTACTTATCATTGGCCGGATTGGCAATATTACTCACCAGTGGGGAGTAATAGATTACATCAACGGTTTCCCGCAGCGAATCTTTTTTGATAGCGCCGTTTTTGCCCTGCAGCACAGTTACCAGCACCGGGTCTTCTGATGCAAAGACCTGAACGCAGGTCAGCAGGAGGCAGCTGAAGGCCAGCAGTAAGCGGATGACTGCTCTTTGCAGTCGGGCAGATGAAATGGTTGGTCCGGTCATTTCCTGATCAGTTTTATGTGGCTACTACCTGCATACACAGGCAGGAGGTGCTATCAAAAAATCTTTTATTCAAAGAATATTGTTCATTCAATCGATTGGTTCGGGCTCTGTCCCTTCCGGGTACATCTCCGCATTGGGACTCCTCCTCGATGTTTCCATATTATTTGTTATCAGTTCGTAATCCCGGTATTTAGCCGCCACCTGGTAATGTCGTCTGAAGCGGTCATATATTACATATTTGCTATCGTCAAATACTTCCAGTGTATTGGGAAAAGTATAGTTGAGAAAACTCATGGTGAGTTTTCGTTTAACCGGTTTAAGACTCACCTTAGCCAGCAGCGTATCCGGAATATCCCCCCGGTCAAATGCTTCGCGGGTTTCCATTTCAATGGCTGTGGGCAGATAGGAGCCCGGACGATAATAAATAGCAAACCGTGAGTACGGCACACTATCGATTAATGCTACAAACGAAATAGCGTGCATCGTATCTGTCTGCGTAAGACGAATAGAATAAGCAGTGTCATACCATGTAATAATAGAGTCAAGAAACTCGCGAAGCGGAAAGCGGTTGCCTACCAGCAGGGGTTCCTCACGCGACATAATAATAGTACGGTCATCATGATAGATACTGTAGCTGAAAGAATCTGTCTGCACAAATTCCTCCTCGCCCGTGCGGTAATACAGGTTTTTGTTATTGATGATATAACTCACCGCCATTTCATCCTGTCCGAATTTGCCGAAGGACGTATCGCTCTTCATGCGGTAAATGACATCAAAAGCCAGGTAACGGGAGCTGTCGAATACCTTGTTGACCAGGTAGAGTTCCGTTTTCACACTATCCAGGTTTGCCGGCTGGGCCGTAGCAGAAAAGCAGGATATTGCACAACACAACAGGATCAGCATATTTTTTCTCATAATCGGCGAGTATTAAAGGTCTTTTACTTCTTTTTGAATAGCGCTCCGGGTTTCGGTGATTGTTTTGACACCCAGCCTGGTTTCTTTTTTGGTTCTTATCAATGTGCCTTCGTCATCATATTCATAGAAGGCGGCAAAGTTGTTTTCATCCAGTTCCGCCACGAGCCGCAGGGTGACCGGATCGTACACAAACGATTTCATGTTGGCATTGAAGGGATGAAACCGCAGATCATCCACATACAGCGGGTCGCCGCTCGGTGCGTTGAGCTCCAGTATCAGTTTACTGTAACCTTCCGGAACATCAAATTCCGCTTCAAACAATTGCCAGCCTTCGATCACCTTTTCTCTTGGCATAAATTTGCCTTCGGTGATTCCACTTGTATTTTTGATACGAAGATTCAGGTCATCGTAGCTGTTGCAGGCACAATCTGTACCGCCTTTTTTCACCCACATGCTGGCTATCATTTTAGTACCCGGTACCAGGTTAAATGAATCGATCAGCTGATGATTGATCGCCTGGATGGTATCGGGCTTGGTACAATACACTGTAGAGGTGAGGACTGTACCACTGGCCCGGCTTTCTTCACCTTCCGGATATAAATTTTTAGGAGGTATCGATGTGTAGGGTATACTGGAACTCTGGTTGCCATCGGGACCTGGTTGCCGCCATACCAGGTTGATATATCCGTAATGAGAATACTGGATATATCTTATCTCAATGGTATGCAGTGTGCCGGCTGTAAGGTATACCTGCTGCAGAATATGCGGCTGGTTTCTGTGATTATTGGCGTAGGCAGCCTGTACCACGGTGCTGGTATTATCGGTCACATTGATCCACGCCTCATCATCCACACTACTGAGGTCAAACTGGTAGTAACCCGAGCGATCTACCTGTACACTTCCCTTCCATTTCATGGATATCTGGTTGCAATGCTGCTCACTGGGCTTGCCCCCATTATTCTTCGGATTACAGGGCAAGCGGCCAGGATCATCGGATCCTTCAAAAGACAGGTTAATTTTCTCATCTACCCGTGTGTCAGCTAGAGTGGAAAATATCATATCATTATAGTAGTAGCCTTTCAATCCTCTTCCATTGGGGAGCACCCGTGTTATACCTTCTACAGCTGCGGTATTCACTTTTATCCGCAGGTCGGGGTTGATCACCCGGTCATCTGCACTGCTTTTTATATCAATATTGAGTGTACTGTTCGTATTCACCATCAGGCTGTGCCGGCCGGTATGCGCTTCTGTGCTCACCAATTGACCCGTAGTGATACCGGTATTCCAGTGACGTTTGGAAGGTTTGCAATAAGGCTCACAGGGCTCATCCTTATAATCATAATCTTCGAAGCCATCAAAAGCCGACAGGCGCAGGCGCGAATTATTGACCACAGCCACGGGCAGCGTTTCCTGGTATCCATAGATACCTGCATTATACCGGTCAAGCGGATCATGATTTTCCAGTTCGGCACCGCGCCGGTTGTACTGGGTCACTTCTGAGTTCCAGACCCATTTACTATTACCTGACTTGGCCAGTTGTATACCTCCGTCATCAAAGGCCCAGTAGTGTACAAAATTGGCCAGCACTCCACTTGTCCGTACATCGGTGGTCTCCGTCACCGATTTTTGCTGGCGGTCGCCATAAAACACATAACTGCGATAAGGCCGCCAGTTGCCCAGCACACCCTGGATGTAGGGATTCATTTGTTTTTTGGAAAATGTAGAGAAACACAATTTGGCGGTAACATAGGTTTTGCAATAGGTATAATTAGCTGGTGGTGTAGTTGGTGCATCAGCTAAACCACCCTCATATACAATAGGATCCGATTCGCTGCATTTCGAATATTTAACGAAAATAGAGGGTATCCGGGGATAACAACCTTTGCATTCACTTTGTGGGCTAACCGTATATCCGTCAAAACAATAGCGCCAGGGATGTTTATTATTTTTGTCTACGATAGCATCGCTGGTTTTGTAAAACCCGAATTTAATAGCCGGAGCCGCGTTCGGATTACCATAATTATCAGCCATGCCCTGCACGAGGTTGGTTACATTGATATCATAAGATCCTGGAAAATTGATACTGTTGGGAATACTTCCGCTTGGTGTGAATAATACATAATCATTCAACAGGTCTGTCTGTGCATTGTCAAAAAATATCTGCCGCCACTGTGCATCGTTGTTTGTATTGTACCAGGGGGTGATCATCCGTGAAAGCTTGATGGTCATGGGCGCAGAATGATCGTAGCTCCGGAAACTGATATGAGGCAGATCGAAAGGATGTGCTCCTCTTTTATATGCATCGGTACCTTCATTGTCCTTATGATACCCCCGGTGCCCCGACAAACTCAATTTCGCTTCATGAATTTTCGCCCCGTTCAAGACTGAAGGCACATTATACCATGCCCAGGTACTGATATCATGAAATGTTCGCTTCAAAGAATTAACAGGGGATGGGGTACTCATTTTATACAGCTGTATAGGTCCCTGTTTATTTTTATAATAACCCGTTGCTAGATTTACGATATTCATCAAATACCCGGTATAAGTACTATCATTGGAAAAACTGGTTGAGTATATTGGCGTCTGCCGCACGGTCACAATAGAGGTATCGGCACTGAAGAACTGGTCATTGGCCCGCCATTTTTCTTTAAATTCCATAGCGGCGGCATTCAGGACCTTCGTGTTGTTATCCACTACAATCTGCTCGCCATCTCCTACCTGCCGTATGGGGTTTTCCAACGAAGTAAATCCGCCGACAGAAGCCCCGACAATATTCCGTTTACCTGAACGCACTACTCTGAACCTAACATCGGTACCATTGAAGGGATTACCATACCTGTCGAGGAAAATAAATTTTTTGACTGTATTGCGGTCATCCTTACGCATATCCACTGCCCAGATCAGTTTTTCATCACTTGACTTTATCGTTGGCGGATAACCGGAGGCCACACAGCCGGGGCTTTCCGGCTGTGCCTTACTCGAATTGGAGATAATATAAAGCTCATCACCACTTTCGAAATTATCCAGCATACCTTCGGGAGCATTTTCTACCATGCCGTTCAGGAATGTGACACCGCTATATACCATGTCTATATTCTTGTAGGCAGGTTGCATGCCCGACTCCACCCACCAGGCCGGATAGCTAAACTGATACACCGGATCCTTGAACTCATTGTAAGTGCGGCTCAATAATACATCACCCGTTTCTGCGTCATACACCAGATTCTTGGTTCCCACCACACTTCCTTTGTCGATCGTCACCACACTATCGAGTATACCATATTCGTTGACCACTTTGAGTGTGCTGGCAGCGCGGTACCTCGATTCATCGCGGAATGCCATCCGGAAAAATGTGGGGATCAGCACCGGGAAAGACCAAGCTGTAAAAAAGTCAACATTGAGAGGAATATCTGCGGATCGCGTTAAGGTAAGATGCTCGCGGAAGTCATTCATCAACTCGACTTCTTTTCCAATCATTTTACTGCTGATCTCACCATCAGGACCGCTGATAACGGGTACCTGGTTGTCGAGTTTATATTTACCATCCCCTTTTTTGGTGAGCCGGTAATGGTAGGCTGTAAAGTTGATCGGTGTCTTGTAATCATTTTCGGGAAAGCTGGCCTGTGATTTCACCTTACCATTCATATCATTCAGGATCACCCTGAATCCCTGTGCCAGAGTTATATATTCTTTTTTATTGAAATTGAAAACCTTATTGATCAGCGGAGGTTTGTGGTGGCTACGGCTTTCCTGGTCAAAATTGGTATAATCTGCAATCACCGGAAAGTCGCGCGTTGTGAAGAAATTGGTTTGTTGCAAACCAATACCGGCTTTTATGCGTTTGTTTGATTTATTATGAATGCTGCGGACGGTCACCCGGCTGTATCCGACCATTGGCGCCGGATAAAATGTCTCGGCAAAAGGCATCTCCACATTACCGATCAGCGTGGGTGCGAGTGGCTGACGCGTATTGGGATACTGTAATACTTCCCGGAAAGGATTCTCCTCATTACCAACACCCGGCTCATAGGAGGCAACACCACTACTGATAACAGTGGGTACACCATTAATTTCTTCCAGTGTGGTATAATCATACTCCTGGCCATAATAGGAATCGAGCTTATTGGCCTCGCCTGTACGTTTTAAAAGTTTGGACCAGTTGTCGCCAATAATGATGCTTTTTACCCGGTGCCCTCCACCCTTTTTGCTGTAAGTTGGGTTATTGAGGCGGGCAAAGCTATGAGCAAGACTCACCTGCCTGCATCTTCCATACAGTTTCATATCCTTTTCGAAACCCAGGATCGATTTCTGTAATCCATCAAAAAGGCCCAATACTGCACGTACAACTTGTTTTAGTCCTCCATCGCCGTTGACCTGATAACCCGGATAGGCTCTGTGTGGTAATTGTTCCTTCAAAAACTGTATAACCGTTTGCACGATAGGACTGCCATCTTTCCGGGTCGGCTCCAGCTCCACATAAAAACGAAGGGGGTTATCCTCACTCTCGCTTATTGGAGCCAGGCCATAATCGACAATATTACCATATACAATTACGGTCTCGTAGGCTTTATCTTCCCCTATATTTCCCGCCGGCATTTCTACAGACAGCTTCATCAGCAGCTGTTTAAAATCCTGAAGGTACCTTGTAGCAACAGCTTCTTTGTCAGGTATGGGAGTAGCGACATCAAAAAACACAAAGCGGTGATCGGCCAGTGCAGGATTATTCTTTTCTTCCAGTCTTGAGCTACTGTAAGAGTATATCTTATTGGTAGGATTATCCGTCTTATGTTTGGCAAAACCAGCGATGGTATACATCTGCGAGGCGCGCTTATCCTGTACAAAAGCATAATCATCTGCCTCATACTTAACAGAAATAGTTCCTCCGCTGGGCAGCAAAATATCTGTCAGGTTCCACGCATAGGAAAAACGATTGGCATCGCTGGTGTTCTGTACAGAATAGGGATAGTCGCTGTTAGTAAGATCAATATCCGGATTTGCCGAAGCAGGTTTGTAATTACCCCAGCGATCTGAGTATGATGAATTATAGGTTGGGTTTTCAATATCGCCCGTAGCGACTGCGCCATAACGAAAAACATATTTATTCCTTTTGCCCTTATAATGTCCATTATAACTAAACCAGATAGAATCGAGTGTAAGTTTCCCTCCTTTATCGCCTGATTTACCATTGAGCGGATATGACTGACAAAGCTTATAACTGTATTTGAAATAAACTGTTTTTACCGGCCGCGCATTCGTAGGATTTTTGAGCAGATCGGCCTTGGTAAACACCCGAATACTATCCAGCTTCTGCAGGCGCAAGGGAGAGGCAGAGGTTCCTCCGTTTTCACCTAAAACCTGCCTGCCGTCATCGCGGTTGCTGATATAAAAAGCAGCAACCATATTCTTGGATTCGATACTGTGCATGTACCAGAGTTCCTTTTCACCATAGGTATACATCCCTTTGTCGTCTCGGCTATCAGCCTTCAGTCCTTCATTATAACTGGCTTTATTGGCTTCAACCGGCGTACGCCAGCGGAAAGGGAACCAGTAAGGCCGACCATGAGGGAGAGAAGGATCTGGCAACATCATACGATTAATACGACTATAATTGAATTTTACTGCTGTACCGAGATCGTCATCGGTGATACCATCGCCCGTTACATCCACATAGTCCGGGGAAAGAATACCGGTAAGTAAAAAAGAGTGTGCATACCCTTTCAATTCTTCCCGTTGATAAAAACCGTCACTACCTTTGGTATTACGAACAGAATTATCATCGCCGGCAGCATAAGCGATCTGCTGATTTTCGGGCGTTCCCTCCACACTAAAAGTCACTTCTTTTTGTTTGATCTGATACACCGGAATACCATACACATAACGCTGTCCGCTCGACTCCAGCACATTCACCTGCGATATATGGTGCTGTCTGCGATAACCTTCCTTTTCCTTAGTGTAACGGCCAACACCTATCCTGTATTCCGGATCATCACATACACCCGGCTTAAATTTTCCTTCCGTATAAGAATAAATAAGGGGATCCAAACCGATTTCACTGGCTTCTTCCGCCGTCAGAAACGTAATCACCTGTGAACGTTTATCTCTTTCAATACGTCTCATTCCTTCATTAACAGGTAATAAATCACCCAGTTTTCGTTCTTCATCCACTATCCGGTAACCACCGGCCAGGGTAGGCGATGCGGATTTTGTATTGATCAGATAAGGACGGATCAGCTGATCGCCCCCCAGCTGATTGTAGTAACTCTCGTTTGTAATCGCCTTCTCGGCCGGATTACGGAAATAAAATCCTTCATATAATGAATCCGATTCTTTTAATGAGACGCCTCTGATCAAGGCATTATTTGATCGCCACTTTCCCGCAGTTGTATTGCTGTATACTCCTCCAATCATAGTACCTCCATGAAAGATCTTTTTTGCCCCCAGATCAAGTCTTAACTGGACACTACTGGAGCGTGAACGGGTGGTATTGTCTTTCACAAAACCGGGGTTGCCATGGTAGCCGCGAAATGAACCACCGGTACCTTCACCATTAATTGTAAAAATATCGTAGGTATACACCGGCACAGAGATCACAGGCGTTTTAAGCGTATACACACCATCATTCAGGCGGTTAAAATCCATTAACGCGTCTCCATTCTGCTCTGCATTACGATAATGCATATACCCATAAGCCGGTCTGCGCTGTACCGTATCCACTGCTTCGATCCGCGTTTCCTGTACATAACCCGATATTTCGCCATTTTTAAACCAGGCTTTCTGTTCGCTGCCAAGCTTTAATGCAAAAAGCTGATTACTGCGGGTAAGGGGCATTTTAATACTGGGTGTATAGCTGGCTCGGGCAAAACTCATGGATGATGCATGATATTGATTTGCTCTTGGGGTGAAAACAATATTTCCATCGTCATCTTTCTCCTTTTTGTACCTCGCCGACTCCGCATCTATCGTAAGATCCGTTAATCCCTGCCGTGAATGAAACCCGATAGAGGTACTCAGTCCACGAAGAGACATCTTCTCCTTATTAAATTTATATATCTCAAATCCCATATCAAGTGAAAGACCTTCCTGCGAATTCAGATCTACTGATCCGGTTATACCTCCGGTAACTGACGCCAGCCCTTTGGCCGAATCCATCATAGTCTTATCATCTTTAACTTTTTCTGAAAGCAGTCGCTGCGGGCTAAAGTCAAAGCCTGCTCCTACACTTAATCCCAGTCCTCTCCGATTATTATAAAATATCCCCGCCTTTAAAGTGCCTCTAAAGGGTACACCCACAAATTCTTTAGAGGTAGATCCTGTGGCGCCAATGGTACGATCCGATTTCATGTTTTGCACTTTCTCTACTTCATCTCCATCATAGTCATCGGGCAGTCCACGCATATTACGGCTTATTGTACCAGGATTGAGATTCCAGCCCAGGCCCACCCAACTGGCATCCTGGTCCATACCCACACCTGCATTATAAAACAGGTTGACCGGATAACCACCCAGATCAAGCAACGGAATGTTGTAAGAAAAATCGCCGGTAAACAGATTGACCATATTATCGACGCTGGCAGACTTGAACGAGGTCATCTCAGGTTGTGTGGGCCCACCAATATCTTCCGGTTGCCCCGCACTGCTGTCCGCATCCAGTTTCATCACCTGGGGATCCATCAGTTTTATACTGCCGGGATTGAGCGCGTTAGATGGAATGAATGTTTCTGCACTGCTTGCCGATTTGTTTCCGGTTCTAAAATACGCAGCCGCATATTCCGCTATAGACCTATGCGTTATCAACTGCTGCTGTTTATACCAGTTGCTGCCGATATATAATGACGCCGCCAGCTCTCCATACATGAGCGACATAAACAACAATGCGATCAGCTTACAATACCTGCCTGTGAATCGATGTACCATAATTTTCTTTCTTTCGGTGGTATAGAACAAAATGACTTTATCTCAGATAATTATATTGCTGGAAATGAAGGCGCTGCCCGCGTCCGCGTGGCGTACCTACATTTACTTCATACATTACTCCTTCATCCAGTTTCAGTTTTCCATTCAGATTAACAGTCAGAAAATTGACTCCCGGCCGGATACTCACTTCCTGTGTATAGGAAGAATAACCTTTTCTTTTCCTGACTCCCTGCGGCGCTATATCTATGCGCAGCAGACTGTCTGAAGTAGTACTTATATACTCGAGTTTCAAAAAGCCCTGGTGCATAACAGCCGTACTGCTCACGCTGCCATCTGCTTTTACAAACGGCGCCGCCGACACAATCCGAACCACTGAGTCGGGTATTACTGTAAAGGACCACACATCACTCTGCCCCGCGGGCCGGCCGGCATCCGTAGCCTGCACCTGCCATACATACGTTTTACCGGCTTCGAGGTTGGTGAATGAGGCAGGGTAAGCCAGCACATTCTGCGTTGCCGGCTGTACCAACACGGGGATATTACGCTGCATGGCTTCCTGTGGAGACTGCCCTTTATATAAAGGAGCTACTTTCACCTCGTAACCCAGGGCAGTAAACATGTGTACAGGAGCAGGTGGTGTCCAGGTCAGCAACGGGCGTGGTTCCAGTATCACTGTCTTATCTTCCGGCAGTATCAGTTGCGGTGGTGATAAAGGTTCTGCCTGTATTTTCACACACTCAAAAGCCAGCAACAGGTTTTTGGCACTTCTGTCGAGCAGGCGGTAACATACCTGGTACTCTCCTACCGGCAATGGCTGATTCATAGGGCGGTCGGCAGCAAAGCCCAGCGATACAATACCATAATTAAGTGGCGACTGCTCCTGGTAGGTAATCCGTTTGGCACCGGATGGCAGCAGCAATACCCCGGAGCTTGTCTCTACCAGCGTTTGCCCGGTCACCCGGTCGGTAACAGTAATATGCGCTGTAGCCTGCATAGATGCACCGGTCAGGTTATTGACCACAAATGACCACAGTTGCTGCTTCATAATTACACCGCCAGCCTGCACTTCCGGCACCAGCACTACCTGCGCCGAAGCTGTTATTGTACACAACAGCACTGCCAGCCATACACTTGTAAGCCGTTTCATTAGCGCCATACTGAAAAATTTAGTGGTTTGGTATATTGAATCTGCCCCATTCGCACCGGTATAAACTGACCAGTACGATCAGGCAGAAAAGAACGATCGGTAAGTATACTGATAGTGCCCAGTTTGCCCAGCAACAATCCCGCTGAAAAAGAATAGCCCCATCGTACCACACCCGGCACCTGGTTCCATTTTGCAGCAGCACTCAGCCTGAACCAGCGCGTGGCATAACTGCTTCCGCCTTCCAGCGTCAGTAACCGCTTTACAAGGGTTTCCTGTCGTGAAGCATTCACAGAAAAGCTAAAACGCCCTTTCCAGGTCGTATAAAACAAACTGTAAAACGATTGAGCAGCCGTCACTACAGAATCTGTGTACCGGTTAGAGAAACGATTGTAGCTTGCCGTAAGCTGCATGGGTGTTGTGCCTGCTGTGAAATAATGACTAACGGTAGCGTTGAGAATATAGTAATGATACTCATACAGCCGTTTATCTTCGAGCCAGTAGAGCTGACTGCCGGGGTAATAACCCAGGCTGATTACAGGCAGCTTGCGCAAACGCAATACGGTACTCAGTGATGCAAACAGCGTGTTGCTTTTCAGATTACTGGCAATACCTGCTGTTTTGAAATTGGTATACTTCAATCCGCTGTTTACCTGCAGCCGACGATTCCAGAACGCTTTGCCCAGGCGCAGTTGAGCTACATTCTGCGGATTGAACTGCTGAGCAGCATTGAATGATTCAAATTGAACACCCCAGTAACGGTAACTGGCCTCGACATCGAGCCGCTGTTCAGGAAAAGATGCCTGCAGATTTCCATAAGCACCCAGGGTTTTGCCCGAAAAACGGGTAAACAAATCTTTGAGCCCTTTATTATCTTCTTCAGCCACCAGCAATGCCCGTGGCGTTGACTTAGCCACTTCAAGTGCCAGCCGCAGATTGGGCGACCATTCCATTCTTTTCTCTACCGACACACCGGCGATCGTTTTAAATGCAGGCCCATTCACCAGGCCGGTAAGGTTGCGCCGGGTACCATAGTAAAATGAAACAGCATCCATATTCGCACCGTCATCACGCCCCACACGCATGGCCAGCAGGTAAGGCCGGTTTCGCAATTGCGTATCTGGTCTGAAAGAGAAGAGCCGATTAAAAGCAAAGTCATACGCTCCGCCTGTGACCTCTACAAAATAGCGGTCGCCATAACGAATACCTGCCCCGTGTAAAAAAATATTCGAGACAGTGAGTTCAGACATTTGTACCAGGTACTTACCCAGCCTTATAGAAGCACGTGTCCAGAAAGGCGCCGGCACATCGGGTATATCTGCCGAATCTCTATCTATGTTCTTTTTATTTTTCCGTAACCAGTCCATTGATTTACGACTGGCCATTTCACGACCAAGTGAATCGATACGCCTGGATTGTTCAGCCTTTAATGAATTGATCTTCTTTTCCAGTCCGGCTACCACCTGCCGCATGGAATCGAGTTGCAACGGATCCCTGAGCAATTGTTCACGTAATGCAGGAATACCGGCTTTCTGCACTAATGTATCCTGTAGCATACCACTCCAGCCCTGCACATCAAGTGAAGGCATCGCTGGTAAATTATTTTGCGGCAATGATGGCTTTTTAATATCCAGCCCTGCCAATACACCTTCTGCTTTGGTACGTTGCCTGATCTTTTCTTCTACTGCCCGTTGTGCCTGGGAAAGACCGGATATGCGTTGACGCATCTGCTGATACTGCTTAAATGCATTCACATATTGCTGACGCAGATCCTCGTACCGCTTTTTAATATCGGTATGCACTTTCTGCTGCATCTTTTCATACATCATCCGGCGAAACTGCTCCCGGTCAAAACCCAGTCCCAGCTCATACTGATTATCCAGTTGAAACGGTGTGGTATGGTTATACCTGAATTGTACTGTGTATGGATAAGTTTCTTTATAGACGATCTGCAACCTGCCCCAAATCTGCTGGCTGGTTGATTGAATAAGCATTACTTCATTACTGGCACCATCGCGGTTGAAATACTGGTAACCCAGCTCGCCGGTCACATCCAGTAGTTTTTTTCGTTCCTTATTTACAGATGAGGCGGAAGATATTTCAAACGTACCTCTCATGTACCCCGGAGGCAGTTTACACATGCGCAGGAAAAAAGGATTATCAACCGTATCCTCCACCACAGCTTGCTGTGCATTGGCAAAATGCACGCAACAGGCAAGCGCAAGAGCTGTTAAGCGGGTGGAGACGCTCATAAGCAATTGGATAAGATTTGGTGGTTTGGTTGATGCTCCGATCATATCGGATAATTGAAAATAATGTTTTACGTGCAGATCAGAATTGTTGTACGCAATAATTCTTTTTACACAGGTTTATCAACATAGTGGTTAACTCTTAAATCAGAAATAAGATTTACTCCCTTATCTTTAGATCAGCCGAACCTTTGCTGACTAATGAATATTCTATTTAGCAACCCCATCTTCAATACCAAAACTTTCTTATGAAAATTGTCTTATCGCTGGCAATATTGCTGTGTGTGATGCAGCAGGCCAATGCTCAGTTTACTTACAAGATCAAAGCCGACAGCGTTAAAATCACCAATGACTCCTGTACGGCCGAGCTGATTCTCGAAAACAGTACAAAACATATTAATGGTTATCTCTACAACAGAGGTAATGGCCGTACAGAGTTCAAATCCATTCTTTACAAAATCAATGATAGCGTATATACAGTTGGAGGTGATACGCTGCTGCTGTTGTCTGGCAGCCTGTTCAATGCCTGGCGGCTCAGCGGCAATAGCGGCACTACCCCCTCTACTCACTTCGTTGGCACCACAGACAGCACCCGCCTTGTTTTCCGCACCAACAATACCGAACGGGCTACGTTGCTGGGTAATGGCAACTTTCTGATCGGTAGCACCACCAATGCCAATTACAAACTGGATGTGAATGGATCGATCAGGGCTGTCAATGATATTCGTGTCAATGATGTGCTGATTGGCCGTGGTGTGGGCAATGACTTAAGCAATACTATCGTGGGCAATGCCTCACTTTCCAACAACACTACCGGTGTTTACAATACGGCTGTAGGTTATCGTGCACTGATGAACAATACATCCGGGCGTATTAACACCGCTATTGGTTACGCTGCCCTGCAGGGCAATACAACTGGCGAGAATAATACGGCCGTAGGCGCCAACTCATTAATGGTAAATACAACCGGGCAAAATAATACCGCTATGGGCTACCGGGCACTTACTGCCAATACAACGGGCGGAAATAATACTGCAGTAGGGTATAATGTAATGGCAAGTAATACCACTGGCAATCAGAACACAGCAGTAGGAAGGAACTCACTTACTATCAATACAACAGGCTATGCCAACACGAGTATTGGATATGTAACGATGGGGTTTAATACGACCGGAAATGGCAATACAGCAGTTGGGAATGAATCTCTTTATTACAACAGTACCGGCAATAGCAATTCCACTCTGGGTAGTCAGTCTATGATGCTGAATACAACAGGAGCCCAAAATACCGCTACCGGCACCAATGCTTTGCGATACAATACTACCGGCAACAATAATTCCGGATTTGGCTTAAATGCGCTCAACAATAATACTACGGGCAACTACAACTCAGCATTGGGTCATTCTTCTTTAGTTACCAACACAGTTGGAGAATACAATACAGCTGCCGGTTACCTGTCGCTGCCAAGCAATGATAGCGGCTCCTATAATGTATCAGTTGGTTACCGCTCTCTTCGTTATTCCAAAACCGGTTCACAGAATATAGCCATCGGCGTAGATGCCGGTAGTGGAATTACTTCCGGCAGTACCAATATCATGATCGGTTATAATGTACAGGCGCCCATTTCCAATACCGCATCTAACCAGCTCAATATCGGCAACTGGATTTATGGGAATGGCGGAAAAATCGGCATTGGTGTTACCAGCCCAGCTGCGGTACTGCAACTGGCAGCCGGCACAGCTACCGCCAGTACTGCACCATTGAAATTCACCTCCGGTACTAATCTGACTACTCCGGAAAATGGTGCGGTGGAATATAACGGCACCAACTATTTTGTAACCTCCGGTTCTACCCGTTATACGCTGGCAAAAACACTGACCAATACCGCCACACTCAATTTTGGAAGTACCTCAGCCGGCAGCAGTGCCGACCTGACTATTACTGTCACAGGCGCGGCCGACGGTGATGCCGTATCGCTGGCTGTTCCCAATGCAGCAGTGCTCAGCAACAGCTCTTACACTGCGTGGGTAAGTGCTGCCGATACGGTGACGGTGCGCTTCAACAACTATTCCTCCGGGGCACAGGATCCGGCCAGCGGCACATTCCGTGTCAGTATCATCAAATATTAATATACACCAGGAGATTTTAGACGGGATCCAGGATTACTCCTGCATCCCGTTTTTATTTCGATCGGATAAGACAATATTTCAAAGAACAAAAAAAAGACTGTTTACAACATTACTGTTGTATTTGAATCTGCTGCACACTACGTACCACTATCTGTGGCTTCTGGCGATACAACTCCACTTTACCTGTTACACAAATCGTTTTACCTACCCAGTCTGTTTCAGGAGTACCTTCAAAGAGCGAACGATGCTCTCCAAAGATGACAACCGTCAGCAATTGATCCGGATAGGCCATACCAAAGTTGATTAGCGTCGGAGAATTGTTTGCATTGGGGAGGTATGTACCGCCCTCCACTTTTCCGCAGACGCGAACACTATCACCTACATAGGTTTTTAAGTGTCCCAGTTTTACATTAACCTGAGCTTGTGCACGCACACCTGCGCTCAGCAGCAGGGCTAAAAGAATATATTTCATGTTAATCGTTTTATGGTTCGTTGCCTCTGATTTCGAGAATACAGGTACCGGCAGACTGTCCGGTAGGTGCAGAGAGCCCGGTAGTATAGGAAGTAACAGTAGGCGCCAGATAATAATAGTGATACCCGGCCATATCGCCCAGGCCATATGAGTAATTGGTTTCGGTTGCACTGTTGCGGTAAGTTCGTGATGAACCGTTAATGGCATTCCAGTCGCTGGACACCCCAATCAGCAGACTTTTGGCACGTGTGGTAGTTATGGATACATTAGGCGCAGCCTGTCCTTCGCCAATAGCGCTGGCCCCGCCAAAACTGCTTTCCTGGTTGATAATCACATAGCAGGTGCTGGACTGGAGATAAGAAAAACCTGTCCAGGTACTGGTCACAGAGATGCTGCCACCGGCGCTGAATACGGCGGTATAAATTTCTGCATCTCCGCTTTCATCTTCGGATGCGTCCGCACGTTTTGTCCAGGTAAGTGAGGGTGAGCTGGTAATCGTTGCATTGGCCAGATGTGTGCCATGTGATGTTGTCAGCACCAGCAATGCTCCCGGCGGCACATTGGTCAGGCTGTGGGTATTAGCACCTGTGCCCACACGCGCATCATAGGTATGAATAGCCACTTCTGCCGGACCATCCAGGAATTTATTACGGATCCAGCCGTAATAATTCGCTCCGTCGTAATAGAGACTGACGAGATCAATGCTATTAGGCAAAGAAGTAAAAGTAGGAGCCACTCCATTTACCCAGCGTGTGCCGGCTGGCCATTGGGTGATGGTTCTGCCGCCTGTCGAGTCCTGCTCTACTTTCAGTTGATACGTATACCCGGTCACCGGATTTTGAATGGAAAGAATCCGGTTGACACCTTTCAGTTTGATGCTTCCGTTTATACCATTGTTCATGTTCCAGACTACTGTGGAAGAGTCTTTCAGTGTTTGTACAGTTGCATTCACGCCCAACTGGCCGGAAGCCTTGAGGCTGATATTACCTACTGAGTCTACGGTAAGCACAGAATCTTTAGCTGCGTTGTTTTTGTACTTCCCGAACTTAACTGGTCCCTGTATTACAACAGAGTCCTCGGCTCCCATTGTATTAATAGCATAAGAACTTACAGTATTAACTGTTTTAAGAGGCGCCACTTTCAAGCCGTATGCTTTATCAATTTTAGCTAAAGTGCCACTGCTAAACACGTATTGTGCCTGAAAATGGGTCAACTCTCCGTAATGATGAAGATTCCCTACCTCAAACATGCTCCTAAAGCCAAAAAGAGCCACATTGGGCATAGTTACTGATTCCGCATTTCGGCCTTTATGTCTTGATACAAAATTCGCGAAAACCCCTGTATTAAAAGGCGTGGAGGTTTCATACCAGGTTTCTGCATATATTGACCCGACCCCATCGTTGCTACCGGTAATCCTTGCACCCTTTTGAAAATGCATTACGTACAGATTATTGTAGTTGGTAATTGTATCACGAAGAGCCTTTATCCGTACATCTCCATCCTTATAAGGTATAGAATCATTTGTGATATTAAACTGAATACTCTTTTTATTCATATTGATCTTGGTCAGCTCAGTTAACGTGCCGCCAAGCTTAATGGAATCACCAACCGTTCTCAAACCATTCCCGGCCAGAAGCCTGGATACACCGGGGCCAACTTTTATGGTATCGTTGCCCAAAGTGAAATAAAATACGGAGTCATTGATTTTGGTGATTGGGCTACGAAACTCCGTTCGCCCATTACCCCTGTTGTAGAGGTAACCATTAATGTGTTTCGTGCTGTTTTCAAGAATTAGTTCAGCCGTGCAGGAGTCGTTGGTCACTTTCAGGCTGTCTGTCTTGATTTTATAAACATGCTGAGCATGCGCTGTGGCAAAGCACAGGCAAAATAATGCCAGTGCGAAGTATTTCCGCATTTTCATGGATGAGGGGCTTGGTGGATGTATAGTTAGTTTATATCAATACAAATATTGACGCAATCATACGGCAAACGTTTGCATAAAATACCGCAAGCCAATGCCTGTTATGAAATTGTATTAAAAAAATCGGGAAAGCGGAGCAATAAGATCAGATGACATCAGGTTCCAGCTATTGACGCCTATACCAATTGTAGCTTCCAGCAGAACGGACAATTAAAGTTGTGATTTTTTTTCCAAAAAATCAAAGGGTTTGAGAAAAAATATTTAAAGTGTTCCGGTTTTACACTACATCTTTTCACAAACATCCGTATTGTCGAATCCAACATGAGTCTCAAACATTGAAAATTATAAACACAGAAAGGCCAATATCGATTTCGATAATGGATTAGGCACCCGATTATATATAAGATGCCAGTTTTTAATTTTTACATAACTTACCCTTATTATTAAAATAATATTACCGGCAGCATCGCTTATCGTAAACTACTAAAATCATTTTTACAAAAAACGATGCTCCTGTCATTAACAACATGGATATAAAAGAAATTGCCCGCTTATTCTCCGAAGGTCATTTTGACCTGACAGCCCCATTTCTGACAGAAACGGTCACCTGGCATATTTATGAAGAAAAGCAGGCATTGACTGGCAAAAAGGCCGTGCTGGACTTTGCCGCTCAGATAGCCGAATACTTCCAATCAGTAACTACAGCATTTGAAACCAGTGGCTGTATTGCAGAAGGAAATACGGTGGCCGTCTACGGCAAAGCGCGTTTTTTACGAAACAAAAAGCTCATTAACTCAGTCAACTCCTGCGATGTATACGAGTTTGACGCTGCGGGAAATATTGTGAACATACATTCCTATTGCAACTCCAGCCGGCCGGCCTAATTTTGCTCCATGAAACCCGGCACATTTATAAAAAGCACTCCCCTACTGGATGATAGCTTCTTTGAAGACTCGATTATCCTGATTACTGAGTCCAACGAAAACGGAGCCATCGGTTTTGTTGTCAATAAACCTTTTGCGCGAACGCTGAATGAACTGGAAGAATTCAGGTATAGCCCGGCTTTTCCATTATACGATGGCGGTCCGGTTGACCGGGAACATCTTTTTATCATCCATCGTCGTCCGGACCTTATAAGCGGGGGCGATGCTGTGGCAGACAACCTCTATGTTGGCGGAAATATCAACGATGCTGTAAAATATATCAACAACAAAACCCTTACAGAAAAAGACATCCGTTTGTTTATCGGCTATTGTGGCTGGGATGCAGCGGAGTTGGATGCCGAAATTGCTGAAGGCAGCTGGGAATACACCTCATCTGTTCTTTTCCAGTAATTCGTTTAGAATAACATTTGGCAACATATAATCCAATCAACCTCTTCCGGAAAGTTACCGCATTTACTTCATCGTTTCTGATGATGCTGTAAAATACATCTGCTTAGTAGTATACCCTTATCATCCGGAAGAGATGATATTCGTATATTGAATATCCAATCTTTCAATTTCAAAAACCTAAACCTATCGTTATGATTCAACTGAGAACCCTTCTCGTATTTTCCCTGATTGCTGTTTTGTGTGCCTGCAGTAAACAGAAAAATGAATTACCTAAAGAAGCAAAAAACGAGTCAGCAGAAGAAGATATTCCTGTTAGCATGCTGCCTCCCGGTACAGGACATTCCACGCATGTCGTATTAAATTCCTCGGGCGACTATGTTACTTCTTATAGCGGAGGAATTAATTTCGAAAGTACTTTCTTGTACCCGTATACGATTCCGGCAGGACAAAATGGCCAGCCTTATGCCCCTTCCTTCGGTGCCTTTATTGCCAATAACCTGCTTTCGTACCATTTAAATGGCGCACATTTTACCATGCAGCAGGGCACTGCGGTTGGCGGTCTTGGTCCCAACGATCACCTCGCCCTCTCTAACTACTATGCAGACTTTGATAAATTCGTGAATGGCGAGATTTCTTCATTGCCAAGCCCTGATACTTATTTTAGCGGTGTGGGAGGAAGCGCTGATGGCATACTTACCACTACCGGCACTTTTATTTATAATAGTAATTCGCCAACCAATGTTGCCATCACTTACCTGCAGGCGGGTCCTCCGCTCGAAATCGAGTAACTGATCAAAGCCTCCGGGAATGCTGAAGGCTTTGTGCCCAATCCCGAGTGTTCGGGATGGATTCGAACCAGCATCATGCAATAAAAAAAGCCTCCAGCATCGCTGAAGGCTTTGTGCCCAATCCCGAGTGTTCGGGATGGATTCGAACCGCTATGTCGAAAAGAAAAAAGCCTCCAGCATTGCTGAAGGCTTTGTGCCCAATCCCGAGTGTTCGGGATGGATTCGAACCGCTATGTCGAAAAGAAAAAAGCCTCCAGCATTGCTGAAGGCTTTGTGCCCAATCCCGAGTGTTCGGGATGGATTCGAACCGCTATGTCGAAAAGAAAAAAGCCTCCAGCATTGCTGAAGGCTTTGTGCCCAATCCCGAGTGTTCGGGATGGATTCGAACCGCTATGTCGAAAAGAAAAAAGCCTCCAGCATTGCTGAAGGCTTTGTGCCCAATCCCGAGTGTTCGGGATGGATTCGAACCGCTATGTCGAAAAGAAAAAAGCCTCCAGCATTGCTGAAGGCTTTGTGCCCAATCCCGAGTGTTCGGGATGGATTCGAACCGCTATGTCGAAAAGAAAAAAGCCTCCAGCATTGCTGAAGGCTTTGTGCCCAAGACTGGATTCGAACTTGTCCTGGCTATCAATATTTTATAAACGCTGCGTGTCAAATAAGTGTCAGAACTTTTGAAGAGGCACTAAAGTTGCCAGTTCAAGTTTCTTTTATTCACTTTCTACCTATCCTTTCAAAGGTAGTAAAAAAGATGCTCCAATATAAATCTTGTATCAGTAAATAATAGCAAAGGGATGCAAATTGTATAATGGGAAAAATCCATTTTTCAAGTAGGATAGTTTCCAATTAACTTAGTGTTCATGAAATGGATAACCAGAGAACATCCAAAAATTGACCGTATCGCCTGCCCCTGGCTGATTCGCCGGTTTATTGATCCGGGTGCGGAGATCATTTATACGCCATTTGATCAGGTACTCCAATTGGCAGAAAAGTTAAATGCGACCCCATTTGATATTCCGGATGTAGAATATACTCATTATGGCCAAGAGTGCACATTTGATTATTTCCTTAAAAAACACCGGCTTACTGACCCAGCATTGAAAACACTGGGAGTGATCGTCCGGGGAGCAGATACCGATCATCATGAAATTGCTACTCAGTCCGCGGGTTTATGGGCCATCTCTGCTGGCCTGGCATACAATCATCCTGATGACTACTCTCTTCTGGAACAGGGGATAATATTATATGATGCTCTCTACAGTTGGGCCAAACATTTGCAAAAGGAAAAGCATACCCAACAACCGGACGAAAACCTGCTGCTGGAAGTCTTCAATAATTTTCTGAAAAAGAAATCCGGGAAAAAGATTCCCGCCTGGGCTCAGGAACTGAAAGAGTTGATCCAGGACCATATCGATACCAATCTTAGCCTGAAGGAAATCTCCGATAGCCTTGATATTAATCCATCCTATCTGTCAAGAGAATTTTCAAAACACTTCGATGACCTAAGTTTTGGAGAATATATTCGGAAACAGCGCATCGAAAAAGCTATAGAATTGATGGGCACGCATACTTATTCCCTAACAGAAATTGCTTATCTGACTGGTTTTTCAGATCAAAGCCATTTCTCCAGGATTTTCCGGAAACATACCGGGGCAAGTCCTTCTGATTACCGGAAAAAAATGCCAGAAAAGTAAAAACTGTACCAGCAGGTAATTTTTGTTCTATGTTGTGAGATCAAGAATGGATAACATTGTGGTGCTAAATCACGGTTATGAGGTGGATCACTAGAGAAAGGCCCAAGATCGACCGGATCGCCTGCCCGTGGGCGATCAAACGGTTTATAGATTCGGATGCTGAGTTTATCTATGTTCCCAAAGAAGCGGTTTTTGAACAGGCAGAAAAACTGTCAGCGATCCCTTATGATATTGCCGGTGCGGAATATACCCACTACGGGAAAGAGTGCACATTCGATTATATTATTAAAAAGCATGGATTAAATGATCCAGCTATTCACTTAATGGCACTCATTGTTCGTGGAGCAGATACGGATGATTTTGACCTGGCACCGCAGGCTGCCGGATTATGGGCTATATCTGCCGGCCTGTCCTACAATTTCAAGAATGACCAGGAAATGCTGGCCATTGGGATGAAGGTGTATGATGCGCTGTATTCCTGGGCTAAATACTGGCAGGATGAAAAGCACAACTGGCAACCGGTCTGAACCTGATCCACGGGCATCAAGCTATTGCCATGCATAGAATTTCTTCAAATTCTGGTTTTATATTATTGCATTTTCATGATGGATATATTCAGATAAGTTAACAAAAATCTTTTTTTATGAACAAGAAAATTTGGTTTATTGGTGGCCTGCTCACCTTTTGCGTCTCCATTGTGAGTTGCTCTTCTGAATTTGAAATTAAAGAAACCGAAGTGCCGAAAGAGGTAGTATCTGCGTTGAAAGCAAAATATCCAAATGCAAATGTGACAAAATGGGAAGCCGAAAGAGAGGATGGAAAATTTTATTTTGAAGCTAAGTGGAAGGAAAATGGAAAAGAAAAGGAAGTGCATATCTCGCCCGATGGTTCATTTGTTACAGAAGAGGATTAAGCATACTTTAAACTTAAATATTTGCAAATGAAATTTTCTTTCGCAGCTCTGGCTTTATTAATTATAGCAATGATGTCTTGTAACGACCAGGCAACAACTACTTCACCATCCGCATCTACGGATGCGAAAAAAGACACCATTTCTTGTGCTCCGGGCAGCAGTAAAGTAGATACTACATACATTCAGCAGATCACAGGTATAAAAGGCGTTTATAAGAACGGCGAATATAAGATATCCATTCCGCAACATGACCTGAAAATAATAGTAGATGGGTTTAAGATCATTCCTGCAATGGGCCTGGGCAGTTGGGTTTGCTTTACACCTTGTGCAGACAGTGTTATGGCAATGGGTGATATTGTTTTGACCGAAACCGACCTCGCTCCTGTACAACAGGAAGTGATCCGTCAAGGATTTTCTATCACCGCTATTCATAATCATTTTGTACGGAATCATCCCAATGTAATGTACATGCACATTGATGGGAAGGGCAAGATTGAAACTGTAGCTACCAGTGTGAAAGCTATCCTTGATAAAGTAAAAGCAGTGAGGGGGCATGATCCGAAAGAGAGCAAGCCGGACAGTGTAGTCAATACCATCAATATCCCTCAATTGGATTCCATTCTCGACTATAAAGGCGAATTGAGTAAAGGTGTTTACAAATATACCATTGGTCGCCCGGATGTATCGTTGCAGGAGCACGGTATTCCCGTTAGCAGCTTCGCCGGGTTCAATACCTGGGCTGCCTGGCAGGGAACACCGGACAAAGCTGCAGTAGCCGGTGACTTTGCAATGTTGGAAGATGAAGTAAAGCCTGTCATTGCAAAGCTGGTAGAAAATGGTATCGAAGTAGTGGCTGTGCATAACCACATGGTACACGAACATCCCCGCATTTTCTTCCTGCACTATTGGGGTGTTGGTCCGGCTGAAAAACTGGCCAATGGATTAAAAGCCGCGCTGGATCAGACAGGCAAAGCGAAACAGCACTAACATTCAGAGGATATCAAAAGGCAACAACAGTGAATGCACCTTATTCATTAAGGAGCCTAGTGCTCTATTTCCTGAAATTAGGCACTATTGGTTTTGGTGGACCGGTAGCGCTGGTAGGTTACATGCACCATGACCTTGTAGAAGATCGCAAATGGATTGAAGAGGATGATTACAAAGAGGGGCTTGCTTTATCTCAGCTTGTACCTGGCCCGCTGGCTGCACAGCTTGCTATATATATTGGGTATGTACATTATCGCCTGCGGGGAGCTACATTGGTAGGAATCGCATTTGTATTGCCATCCTTCCTGATGGTGTTGGGACTGGGCATCGCGTACAAATATTATCAGGGAATTGGTTGGATGCAGGTAGTATTCTATGGCATTGGTGCAGCAGTGATCGGGATCATTGCTGTCAGTGGATGGAAGCTAACAAAGAAGTCCCTTGCTAAGGATTATTACCTGTGGTTTATTTACCTGGTAACTGCTGCCACAACCATTATTACGGAGAATGAGAACGTATTGCTCTTCATTGCTGCCGGTATCTTTTATTGGTTGATCAAAAAAAGGTCAGGGATCAAAAGGAATATTCCCTCTTCAAAAATTTCATTTCTTCCTGTATTCCTGCAAATCAATGTCTCTGCAGATGTTTATGATCATAAATTGCAGCAATTGTTTTTCTACTTTGCAAAGGCAGGGGCCTTTGTTTTTGGAAGCGGGCTCGCTATTGTACCTTTTTTATATAGCGGGGTAGTTAAAGAATATGGTTGGCTGAATGACCAGGAGTTTATGGATTCGGTAGCTGTTGCGATGATCACACCCGGGCCGGTAGTGATCACGGTCGGATTTATCGGCTATCTGGCCGCCGGTGTTTCCGGAGCATCTGTAGCCGCCCTGGCAACATTCCTTCCCTGCTACCTGTTCACCATTATTTCTGCCCCTTGGTTCAGGAAATATGGAAAGCGTCCCGGTATCAAAGCGTTCATAGATGGGATCACGGCAGCGGCAATTGGAGCAATAGCAGGAGCTGTGATAGTGTTGGGTAAGCGTAGTATTTTTGATTTCCCTACGGTTTTGATCTGTGCTGCTGTAATTGCCATTCTTTTTTGGACAAAGAAGATCCCGGAACCGCTTATTATACTTGCGGCTGCCGGGATCGGGCTTGTTATCAAAGCGTATGCTTAAAAAATGACTATTATCGCCTTCCTTCTTAATTTCATATTTACAGTACGTACTCACCTTTCAACCGGATGGTGACTGTTACATCTTCTTTTCCATTGTTGCGGAAAAACCATCCATGCTTACCTTCAAATGGTGAAATAAAAGTACCTACCATATTATTTGAATATGCAATAGCATAGCTCTGATAATAAACATCCTTGGTTTCCTGCTCCTGGCTCACTTCGCCATGGAAATCAAAATATAATACATCTTTGTCTGTCGTCCATTCATATTTGACATTGCCATATTTCAACACGTACATTTTATATTCGATCCCTTTTCCAGCAGGCACAACAACCTGTACACTGTCTTCCCGCAGCTCAAATTGTTTCGCTGGTGGCGGGTTGTCGGCCTCGACTGGTCTTTTAACATCCGGAGCAGACCCGGCTTTTTCCATTTTAATAGGCGGGTATGACTTGCGAACAATGCCTTCTTTGTCTTGCGCTGTATCTTCAGGGATATATAGTTTGTTAAACCCAAAGAGTTTGCCTGTACCGACCGGGTCGATACCGTACTCAGCGGGTAACACTGCACATACGAGTACTAGGATCGCAATACCTAAAGCGAACAATACAGACCTGATGATCTTTTTATTTGATAATCTGGGAAAATTATTTTCAGACATATTTTTTATTTATTGATGAAGAAACCAGTGAGCTGATAGCCAAGCAATACAAAGCCTGCAGCCATCAATAGTGTATTGGTCAAGGTAGAAAAACGCAAATAGCTTGGCCGTGAGCGCCAAACAGTGATCAATGCCAAAACAAGCGCTAATGCCACAAACTGACCTATTTCAACTCCAATGTTAAATCCTATAAGGTTGGCGATAAGGCCGTCCTTATCAAAGTTTAGCTCCTGGAGCTTGGCAGCCAATCCAAACCCATGAAACAAGCCGAAAATTAAGACAGCTGCTTTCGTGTTTGGCTGAAAGCCGAAAATCCTTTTGAACCCGCCAAGATTATCAAAGCCTTTGTAAACGATCGAAAGGGCGATAATGGCATCAATCAGATAAGCATTGATCGACATATCGGCAATTACCCCAAGTAGAAGTGTTGTGCTGTGGCCGATCGTAAAGAAACTTACGTACAGCAAGATCTCTTTTGTACGGTATAAAAAGAAGATCACTCCAACCAGGAATAGTAAGTGATCATAACCCGTGAGCATGTGTTTGGCTCCAATATACAGGAATGGCCCAAAGGCGACACCGGTATTATCGGCAAGAAACGCTTTGGTATCACCATCCACACCATGGGCCTGTACTCCTGAACAGATAAATATCAGCAGTACTGTTCCCAAAAAGGAAAGTAGTTTTTTAACGTGCATAATCTTTTTTTATCAGCATTCTCCCGCCAAAAGCGGGAGAATGCTAAAAATTTGTATTCTTGTTATTCTGTGATCAATGCTCATGCCCGTGTTGCTGTGCAGCCTGCGACACGGTATTCTTAAATTTTGAAGAGATCGTTTTTCCACCGACTGTCAGCGTTACCGTGCAGTACAATACGATATTTGCTTTGGGTAATCCGGCCTGCAAACTACCGCCCTTACCGGCAACCAGTGTGGAAGTTGTTTTCGTTTTATTGCTTAATTCATACTCCACTTTACCTGTAGCTGTTTGCTTAATGGCTTTACCATCAGCACCCAGTATATAAAAACTAAGTGTGTCCTTGGCTTTGACCATTTCGATGTGATAACCATCGGCATCCTGCACTGTACCGCCGTGGGGGGCTCCATGGGAATGATTACCTGATTGCGCATAAGAGGCTAAACCGGTCATCACGATAGCGAAGAACATAAGTCCAACTTTTCTGATCTGTTTCATGTTTGTTTGGTTTTAGATAAATAAAGAGTACTAAATTTTTATACGAAGCAGCTTGATTGAATTGATAAACACAAGCGTATCCGGCAGCAGGTGAATGGCAGCCGCTTCAACCGGACCGAGGATCTTTAATAGAACAAGGGTGATGCCGATCACATGGACCACGCCGACCCCTACTATGATGTTTTCTTTGATTGTACGAAAGGCCTTCCTTGAAATAGCCCTTGCTCTTGCTATCTTTTCCAAGTTGTCGTGCATCAACACAATATCGGCGGCTTCCATAGCTGCCTGGGTACCTATGGCCCCCATGGCAATGCCAATGTTTGCCTGCACCAAAGCGGGGGCATCATTGATCCCGTCACCGACCATCACTACTTTTTCTCCCGTTTCCTGGAGCTTTTTTATTTGATTGATCTTATCTTCCGGCAGAAGGTTTGCCCGGTATTCATCAACCCCTATTGATTTTGACACAGACACGGCCGTGGCTTCATTATCCCCTGTCAGCATCACCACTTTTTTGATACCATTTCTTTTCAATTCTTCAATCATTTCCTTTGCGCCATCGCGGACCTGGTCGGATACATAAAAAAGACCGGCTAGATTTTTATCAGCAGCGAGGAATATGAGAGTACTGGCTGAATCATCAGTATTTTCGGGAACAATAATATTATTTTCCAACATGAAGGCTGCATTACCTAACAGCAGCTCTTTGCCTTCAACAGAGGCTTTAACACCTCTTCCTTTGATAACTTCAAAAGAAGACGGATCAGGGTAAGCCACATTCATTTCGCCGGCATAATTTAAGATTGCACTAGCAAGGGGATGGCTCGACCGCCTGTCTGCAGCAGCGGCCCAGCGGATGAGCTGTTGTTCATTACAACCAGGATCAACGATCTGCATTTTATTTACTGAAGGACTTCCTACTGTCAGTGTGCCGGTCTTATCGAAAACAATAGTGGTGACTTTTGCAAGTTCTTCCAGAAACAACCCACCTTTTACCAGGATACCTTCTTTGGCCGCGCGGGCGATAGCGGCGATCGTTACAAGTGGAGTGGCCAGTCCCAATTCAGCGGGCGAAGTAAAGATGAGCAGGGCAATGATTAATTTTACATCCCGAGTATAAAAGTAAACGGCGGCTACAAAAAGAAAGACGATCGGGATCAACCATGATGCCACTTTATCTGTCAGCTTTTCTATAGGAGCTTGCTGGTTTTCTGCTTCTTCAACCATGGAGATGATCCTTGCGAAAACCGTGTCATTGCCCGCCTTTGTCATTTGAATATCGAACGCACCAAGTTCAGCGATGGTGCCGGCATAAACTTCACTGCCGCTTGTTTTTTCCTGGGGTACGCTTTCGCCAGTGATAGGCGCCTGGTTGACTGAACCTGATCCATTTGTTACAATGCCATCAACAGGGATCTTCTCACCGGCCTTAACCAGGATAATATCACCCACCTTCAATTCTTTAATAGGAACGGAGACCTCCTGTCCGTTGCGCTTCACCAATGCCGTCTGGGGAACACTGCCGATCAGTTCTTTAATAGATTGACGTGCCCTTTCCCCGCTGGCGCTGGCAATGTATTCAGCGATCAGTATGATCATCAATACGACACCGCCTGCCATGTATTCCTTGCCCAGTACTGAAATAACGACGGCAATAGTGATAAAAAGCTCCGTTCCGATCTTACGGGCCCGGATAATATCCTTCAATGCGGTTGAAACAAGCGAGTACAAGCCGAAAGCTATAGCTGCCAACAATACCGTAAGGGGAAGTGCGCCGAGATAAAACAAAAGGCAAGCTATCCCCACAACGATGATTCTGACAATCTCCCAAAGAAACTGCCGTGAGAAAAATGTTTGCATAAAACTCATAACTTTTCTTTTTATGGTGATTACATTGGTTAAATAATGATTACGGCTTTGCCTGGAATCCTTTTTCTGCCGGATGCCTATGTCTGAACATTATGTGATTTTTCATACACATGTATAAGCATATCATAAGAAAAATGACTAACGCAACAGATACGATGGTTACAATGATGTCCCTCACCGTTATTTTCTTTTTTAACGTTTTAACCGGTGGAGGAATAAACTTCTTCTTTTTTTTACGCTGTCTTGATCTCATGGTCTATGAATGAGTAAGTCCGGCATGTCACTCCTCTTCTTCCGCATTCTTAATAGCAGACAGGATTGCATAAGCGTTCTTCGTCACGATTTTTGCAGAAACTATATTGATATCCTCTGGAAGCGTTATTCCTGCATATCCTTCCTGTTCAGTTGCTTTCAGGATTTGAATAAGCTCGAACGTATAGCCGTTCTGCGATTGTGAGACAAGTGAAACAATATAATCTTTTCCTTCGAGTTGAATGATGGCATCGATTGGTACAGAGGGTTGGCTGGATGCGCCGGTTTCTATCCAGGCTTTTACGTACATGCCAGGTAGCAAGGCACTTTCATCTTGCTTTGCGAGGTGGCAATGAACAGGTATGTTCCGATCATTGTTGGTCGCTTTGCCGATCAGGAAAACACTGGCTAACCGGTTATAATTGTTTTCATTTGCCAACGAAAATTTAACGGTTTGCCCAACCTTGACCTTAGTGATGTCTTTTTCCAAAGCGTTTAAAGCAAGATGCAGGTCTGATCTGTTCTCCAGCTCAAACAATACATCTGTCGGGTTCACATACTTGCCAATATTAACATTGCTTGCCGTAACGAAGCCGCTGATCGGAGCATAGATATTCGCCGTTCTTGAAATCTTCCCACCCTGTTGTAAAGCACTGCTGCTGATCCCGGCCAATGCTAATTTTTGTTCAAGTCCATTGACGCGAGCCTGCATTACTTTGTAGTCCGATGTAACTTGCTGTAATGTTTTTGCAGCGTTTACATCCTGTTCACGGAGTGTTTGCTGGCGTTTATACTCCTGCTCCAGGTATTGCAGTTTTCCCAGGCTTTCCATGTATTCCTGCTGCAGGTTAATAAACTCTGGGTTTTCGACAGTTGCAAGTACCTGCCCCTTTTTAACCGGTTGACCCGGAAGCAATCCGGCGGTTTTAATAAAACCACCAAGCGGAGCCGACACGGAAGCAACATTGGATGGTTCAACATCAATAATTCCATTCAACTTTATGATGTTGCTGAGCTCTCTATTTTGGATCGTTCCGGTTTCAATGCCGGATAGCTGGTATTGATCAGCTGTGAATGTAATTGTAGTCAGAGCGGTGCTACTGGTGTCTATAGTGGTGGACTTAGCAGATTCCTCTACGCTGCTTTTTTTATCATCGCCTGAGCAGGCGCTTAACAATAAAACAAGAAATATTGTTGCTATATATTGAAGCTTGTTATTCATAATAGATTTTTTACGGTTCATTTATCTTTTACCTAAAAGTGTTTCAATAAAGATCAGCGATTGGTTGTACTGATACAGATTGTCCAGGTATTCTTTGTGTATATTCAGGGCCAGTGTGAGATTTTGCTGATGCTGTACATAGGAGATATCGCCGCTCTTAAAGCCAAGCTGTGAATTTTGAATGATCAGCTCTGACTGGGGGAGGGCCTGCGACTGGAAATATTCGATCGTTCTTTTCAGTTTGACATACTGTTGTACCAGTTGCTGCAACTGACTTTGCACCGTAATTCTTTTCAATTCAACTTCGGAATGTGCGATTTGCTCATTGATCTTTGCTGCATTGACGCGAGCTTTGTATCCGCCCGGAAATATCGGAATGCCTACACCTACCTGGAAGAAATTGAATCGGTTCTTACCAGTGAATGTTCTGTCAACCCCATTGATGAATTGTGTTCCTTTATAGGTTTGACTGTTAAATCCCAGGATGATGTCAGGCAGTGCCCGACTTTTTTCTAGGGCTGTTTGCCGCTCTCTCACTTTAAGCTCTTGTTGCAGGTAAGCCAGTAATGGCACCTGGCTGATAGTACTGCTGTCTGCCGGTATTGCTGGTATCTCAATATTGCCGGGAGTTAATGAGGTGTCTGCCGGGATCACATCATCCATTGTATGCAACAGCAGTTGCAATTGACTTTTACTGATCTCCAGATCGGCTGTATTCTGCTCAATCGCATTTTTAATCTGCATGGCCTGTACTGCCGAAGTCACACTTTCAAGCTTGGTGGATTCTCCAGCCTTATAGCGCTGGTTGCTAGATCGGTCGAGGTTTTGATAAATACTGTCCTGGTGAAATAATAGCTTTCGTTTTTCAGAAACATATTGATATTGAAGATACGCGAGCTTGACACTATTGATCAGGTCATTCTTCTGGACTACCTTGAATCGCTGACTCGCTGTTACTTTTTCGGTGGCTAGTTTTGACTGGTTGGTATATACACTGGGAAAATCAAGCCGCTGGTTGATCCCAATAATATTGTCCTGTACAGTTGGATTACTGACAACACCCTGTGTAAAGGTCAGGTCCGTTTTGGGGATAGTAGTGGAGCCTTTTTTCAGTGCTTCCTGCAATTCCACCTGGAACTGTGCTATCCGGCTTGCATTGTTATTTTTCAATGCTTCATCAATTGCCTCGGAAAGTGTGACCACTCTGTGTTGCGGAGGAATGTTGCTTTGGGTTCTGGCTAACCCCGGATAGAAGCAGGCTCCTGCCAATACCAGGATGATGACAGGGGAAACTGGTTTCAATTTCATTTTCTTAGAAGAGAAGTAGGTGTATAATACCGGCAGCACAATGAGGGTAAGAAGTGTTGCGGTGATCAATCCGCCAATAACCACTGTTGCCAGCGGGCGTTGCACTTCTGCTCCGGATGTATTGGAAAGTGCCATTGGAAGAAAGCCGAAAGAGGCTACCATCGCTGTCATTAGTACGGGCCGTAGGCGAACAATGGTACCTTGCCGGACGCGTTCGTAAACATCACTCATGCCTTCTTTTTCAAGCCGATTAAATTCTGCGATCAGCACAATACCGTTTAATACAGCAACTCCAAAGAGAGCGATAAAACCAACCCCAGCCGATATACTGAATGGCATACCTCTGATCAATAAAGCAAATACGCCTCCAATAGCAGACAGTGGGATAGCGGTAAAGATCAGCAGGCATTGCTTGATGGAATTAAACGTGAAATAGAGTAGTAGCAAGATCAATAGCAATGCTACGGGAACAGCGATTGAAAGGCGTTGAGCCGCTTCCTGCAGATTTTGAAACTGCCCACCATAAGTAACATAATAACCCGCCGGCATTTTTACGCTTGATGCGAGAATACCTTGAATATCTTTTACAATGCTTTGCACATCGCGATTGCGTACATTAAAGCCAAGGGTGATTCGCCTTTTAGCATTATCCCGTTGAATTTGGACGGGTCCAGCTTTATAGGAAATATCCGCCACCTCACTCAGCGGCACCTGATTGCCTGAAGGAGTGTTAACATAGAGGTTTTGAACATCCGTAATATCTGTCCGGTAGGCGCTGTCGAGTCTTACAACCATGTCAAATCTGCGCTCTCCTTCAAATACCAATCCTGCTGCTTTTCCGGCAAAGGCAATTTCGATGGCATTATTGATCTCTGAAACATTCATTCCGTATTGCGCGATCTTATCACGGTTCAGCTTGATCCGGATTTGCGGGAGACCGGTCACTGCTTCAATGTATAAATCTTCAACGCCCTCCACGCGCCGGATCTTTTTGCCCACATCGGCAGCGAGATCAGACAGGATATCAAGGTCTTCGCCATATATTTTAAGCACAACATCCTGCTTGGCCCCAGTAAGCAGTTCGTTGAACCGCATCTGGATGGGTTGTTGAAAACTAAACGTGGCATTAGGTATCACAGATAATGCTTCCTGCATTTTTTCGATCAGTTCCTCCCTGGTACTGGCGCTAGTCCATTCTTTATGCGGTTTCAGTACCACCATCATATCCCCGGCCTCGATTGGCATTGGGTCGGTAGGGATCTCTCCTGACCCGATCTTGTTTACGACCTGGTTCACTTCCGGGAAATTTTTTAAAATAATATTTTGAGCTTTTTTCGAGACCTCGATCATTTGCTGGATGGAACTTCCAACCGGCACTCGCGTTTCTACTGCAAAATCTCCTTCATCAAGTTGGGGGATGAATTCTCCTCCCATACGAGTGAAGGAAAAGATGGCGATGATCAGCAAGCCGGCAGCGATAAGCACAACCAACAGTTTTCTTCGCAAGGCAGCGTTAATGATTGGTTTATAAATACGTTGGAAAAAAAGCATCATGCGATCAGAGAAATTGATCTTATGATAAGTCTTTCGGCTGAGCGCAAGTGCTGACATCATCGGCACATAGGTAAGAGAGAGGATGAATGCTCCTAGGATAGCAAAGGAAACGGTTTGTGCCATCGGCCTGAACATTTTTCCTTCCACGCCGATCAAAGCAAGCAGGGGTAGATATACGATCAGGATGATGATCTCTCCAAATGCTGCTGCCGAACGGATCTTACGGGTTGCTTCATACACTTCATTATCCATTTGTTTATTGGAAAGTTTTGTAATGCCCTGCTGAAAATAATTCCTGCTCCCGATCCGGTGCATGATCGCTTCTACAATGATCACGGCACCATCAACGATCAACCCGAAATCAATTGCACCAAGGCTCATTAGGTTGCCGGATACACCGAACAGGTTCATCATGCCTATAGCAAATAACATAGCTAGCGGAATGACCGATGCTACCACCAATCCACCGCGGAGATTACCAAGGAATAAAATAAGTACAAAGATGACGATCAGTGCTCCTTCGGCCAGGTTGGTGACAACGGTATCAATAGCGCTATCAACTAATTTTTTACGGTCAAGGAAAGGAGTAATGGTAACGCCTTCCGGCAGGCTGGTCTTGATCTGTTCTATCTTTTCCTTTACATTAGTGATAACCTCCGATGAATTTGCACCTTTTAACATCATTACAATACCTGTTACAACTTCGCCTTGCGCATTCCGTGTTGCCGCTCCATAACGTACACCATGGCCAAATTGCACTGACGCCACATCTCGGATGAGGATTGGCAGACCGGCTCGATTATTTTTTATAACGATCTTATTGATCTCATTCAGATTGGCCACCAGTCCTTCACTTCGGATAAAATAAGCGTTGGGGTTTTTGTCGATATAAGCACCGCCTGTATTCTGGTTGTTTGTTTCCAAAGCGCGAAAGATATCAGTAATCGTAATATCCATGCTTCGGAGCTTGTCGGGATCAACGGCTATTTCATATTGCTTAACGAAACCACCAAATCCACTGACCTCTGCTACACCGGGCGTACCAAGTAGTTGGCGTTTTATGATCCAGTCCTGGATGGTACGCAGTTCAGTAGCGTCATATTTGGACTCATATCCTTTTTTGGCGTGTATTACATACTGGTAAATCTCACCTAAACCAGTTGTTACAGGAGCCATTTCAGGCTTGCCGACACCTTCAGGAATATTATTTCCGGCTTGTGTGAGGCGCTCCTGTACTTGCTGCCGCGCCCAGTAGATATCAATGCTTTCATTGAAAACAATAGTCACGATGGAAAGGCCAAAACGAGAAAAGGAGCGCATATCCTTTATACCTGGAATGCTGACCATGGTTTGTTCAACTGGAAAAGTGACCAGTTGCTCAACTTCTTGTGCGGCGAGTGTAGGGGAAACCGTAATAACCATGACCTGGTTATCGGTAATATCGGGAACGGCATCAATAGGAAGTCTGCTGAGTGAGTAGCTTCCCCAGCAAATCAATCCCAATGTAAAAATGCCAATAACGAGTTTATTCTTTATCGAAAATCTGATAATCCGATCTAACATAGCTGCTATCTGTTAAAGTGTGAATATGGGAAATATCAGTAGCACAGGCTACCGGTTATTTCAGGCGATAACAGCAATAAATAGTGCTTCACAAAAAGAGTAAAGCATCCATTAAACAGGATTATTGATTTGTGTCCTGGGAACTGTTAGCCTGTTCAGGCAACAGGAGGACCTCGGTGGGAGAATAATCGAAGGAAACGCTGGAATAATAAAGCGGGTTGATCATCCCGGAAACGTTGCTTTTTACGATTAGCATGCCATTGCAGCCTATAATGCACTGTGTATTCCTCTATTGGCTCCGGAACGTCCAGATTGAGCTCGCTTTGTTGTTCCAAACTTACAGTGTAAATGAACGCATTGACAGAACAATTGTGCCTAAGCCCGGAGAACAGCCCAGACAGAGAGGTGTTCGAGGGCTGCATTGGTGAGGGGATGATCACGTGATCCGCAGTCTCAGCATAGCTGGTTTCATGAATATGCGGCGCTACATCGTGCCCCATCATTATAAGAAGGGGAAGAATGAATGCTATATGCCGTAACAATTTCATTTAGTCAGGGGAGATTGCTTTTCAGGGCACTAAAGTAAGCTTTTTTCAATATTTACGACTTTTTTTGCAAATCAATGATCTCTCCTAATATCTATGTTAAAACAGGCATCAAGCATTTTCTTGTCTCTGATAAAACATATTGTCTTTCTACTTAGCGTTTCAAATGCGTTCGAGGTTAAGATCTCATCTTTCAATAGGATTAATCAGATAGGACAGAAATATATGAATTTATTTTAATATGACTTTTCTATACGTTGGAACATTGTCAGTATAGATCCGTTTTACTCCTGAAAGGAGTAATGTATTTATTACCGATGTAATCTTTGAGTTAGTCTCTTGACTATATCCAGGTATTGATCAAAAGTACTAATAAAGGAAGAGATGAGCTGATGTCTTCCTTTGTCCTGAACCAGTCCTAAATAACTTTTACTGTACTCCATGTTTCTTATTTATTTCTTCGTTTGGCCCCTTTTGAAGCGTCAATAATAGAGTGATAGGTACTTTTTTTGCTTCCGCCCACTTAGCTCACTGTCAACGGTATTTTTTAATCCTTATCATAGAGATCATTAAAAGTCGAGCCACTCGTGTTGCCGTAAGTCTCTTTACTTATATCCTCGGCAGATTTTTTATTAGGCCAAAATGAAACTTTTTGACTCTATGATACTAGCGCTTGTTTACCTACTTTTAGGCAATAATTTCTCCTTAATTCTTTCTAGAAAAGCTTCTTTGAAATTTGCCCCGATCGGAATTGGCGTTGGGTATTTCCTTAACTTAATCTCATAAAGATTAACTTCTTCAATTTGCTTGAGGCAGACGATATAAGATCGTTGTACACGAACAAAGTTGCTTGCAGGCAATCTGTCCTCCAGTTCTTTCAGGCTTAGGTAAGCTACAACTATTTTACTTGTTGTATGGATCGAGACGTAATTGCTCAATGCCTTTATAAAAACTATGTCGTCCATGTCCACTTTATGGAGTTTCCCCCTTTCCCCATCTTTCACTAATATGTAATCATCCGCAATGGCTTCTACCGGTGTTACTTTTCCGGTAATTGCATCCATTACTTTCTGAATGGCGATCAGAAATCGTGGATAAAGCAATGGTTTAAGTAAATAGTCAACTGCATTTACTTCATAGCTCTGTGCTGCATATTGAAAATGTGCTGTGCAAAAAATAATTTTTGTAAGTTCGCCAATAGATTTTGCCACATCCATTCCTCCGATTACCCCCATCTGTATGTCCAGAAAAACGACATCAGGCTTTGCTGATTGAATCAACTCAATTCCGGTTTCAGGATTAGTGGTGGTCGCAATAAGTTCTAGACCATTGGTTCTATCTATATATCGTTTTAGCACATTAATAGCAGGCCGTTCGTCATCAATAATAAGGCAGCGGATCATTGAATTAGTTATTAATTGTCAGTTCAAATTTGAAAAAATCATCTTCGTCTTCGGTTTTCATTTGATATTTATTGGGAAATAATGCATCCAGTCTTTTCCTAAGATTGGCGATCCCAAAATTGGTTGACGTAAGGTTTGGCTCCCGTGGGCGCTTCTTATTCTTACAATAGAAATAGGTTTGCCTGGGCCTTAAATGTACGCGTATGGACAGAGGGTTGTTTGAATCAGTAAGATCTCCGTATTTAAAAGCATTTTCCACAATTGTAATCATTGATAAAGGAGGCACTACTTGGTCGTCAATTTCTCCTTCAACGGTATAGTTGATGACACTTTCTTCAGCAAACCGGATATTGTTTATATCAATAAGCAGTTTGAGATTTCTAAGCTCTTTTTCCAAAGGCACTATATCTGTCTCATATTCCAGCGTTTCAAAGGAATAGCGCATCATTTGAGCCAGCTTGGAAATGCACTCAGCCAACTCATCTGAATATTCTTGGGCTTTTGAAAATATTGTGTTTAGTGAATTATGAAGAAAGTGAGGATTTACCTGTGCCCTTAGAAAAGCATATTGCATTTTGAGTTCTTGTTCTTTTAATCGGGCATTTTCCAATTCTTTAATGTACTTTTCTTCCTGTAAGATCCTTAGCTCCCTTTCTTTTCTAACCAAGCCGTTACCGACATAGTATAACAAGGCGTAGGCATAGAATTGAATATATCCCAGGATAGTATATTTTATAAAATGCCGAAGTTCTGTTGTTTTGAAAAGTTTAAGATTCGCCGTAGGCAAAGCCTTATATACATAACCATAAGTAATAAGGCCCAGAATGACAAATGTTCCTACGAAGGTTATGCCACTCAGCACAGAACCCATTTTTCTGTATCTGGCGATCCAATAAAGGCTGAGATAAAATACTCCCAGCAACGGAATCATATACAGGACTGCGCCAAGTATTGTTACGGAAGGGTCTGCAATATAATTTGCGAAATAGGTAATGCCTGTATAAGCGATCCAGAATGACCCGTGAACAAGTACAGTTGCTAACCGCTTATTTTCGCCGGGAAGAAAGGATAACATGATATATAAATTGAGTTATGACGTTATTTTACGCCACACAAATCAGAACTCCATTCTCTATTAGCTCTTCCCATATTTCCACCTCAAAATCGTCTATACTTACCGGTTGGCCGATACTTGTTCTGAGCTGCTGAAATAAGGGGCTTTTGATGACATAGGACTGATATAAACTTTTCTTTAATAGGAATGACTCTCCTCCAATCTGAAATAGCCCGAAGTGTCTAAGATTAAATGTAGCAATATTTCCCGATGTTCTTATTGCGGGAGAGCTGCTTTGTGGGAAAACCTTAGCTACTTTATGCAGACTTAACCAGGCTTCCCACTGTTCGGGGTATTCTCTTATTATGGAACTGGCTTGACTATATAGATATTGCGTTACCGCCACAGAGAAGTTTTCCCGGCTGAGGGCTTTGTCGGGTACAATTGGAGCGTCGATTTTGAGCCTTATCTCATCCCATGAGGGCCTATAGCCAATAATGGGCAGAATTGGGACGTTTGCGGTGTAGGCCAAGTGACCGATACCTTTTCGGGCGTATAACTGCTGGCCCAGAAAATCAATGATACACCGATTTTCATTAGATGCTGTTTCAATACCTGCCCCCGAATTACCATCCAGATATAGCAATAAGATACGGCCTTCTTTAAGTTCCCGCAGCATCCGCAAACCACTTAGTGCATTGTCTGCATCTATTATTCTGAAATGGTTACTGCTATTATTGTTGAACAAACTCCTGAAGGTCGAAATGTATTCACTCCCTTCCTGCTCGATTATCGAGTTACCAATAACCAGTGTAAACGGTATTTTCTTTTTAGCTAAAAAAAGGTTGATTATACGATAGGAACCTGTATGGAAGGTAGTAATAATAGCTCCTCCTTTAAGGGTTTCGAAAATAGTGTCGTCGCCCTCTATTTTTAAATACTCTAATGCAACCTCATTAGCTTGTTCCAATTTACTTAACTTATTATGGCGCAAAAGCTGAATAAATACCTCCATGTGCCCGTATGGGTCTATGTCAGGCAGGTAATTGGCAAGGTTAGCGCTTACCATCGTATATTGCCCATATAAATTGGGATCATTCTCAATGATCTCGTTATTTGGATAACCCGATATGATTTCATTCCGTGCAGTAATATATCTTTCAGACATATTGATAGTTGACGTTTTTACAAGAATTTAAAAAGGAACCTGTAAGCAGATTCCTCATGTTGGATTTCTATACCCCACCTGAACCGGGTATAGGTGGGGTAGTGTCAAAGCAACAACTAAAAAACAGGAAACACTGGACTCCTGTTACTAACCTGCTGTATCTTTTCTCTAGCTGGGCGATACTGATCCCATTGATGAAAACTCTTTTTCGCTTTTCCATTGTGCATGTTTTTTGATCTTGCCATTCGGGCATGGTAATTAACCATTCAAACATCTATCCTATCAATGGGGAACAAAAACTTATTATGCCAAATCTGTGTTTCGCTATACAAGGGACAGGTTTGGCTATGTAGAACTTTATTGAAGGCAAGGCGAATAAATGAAGGAAATGGCTTTTTGGCCGAATGCAGTTCCCTTTTTTCGCGGCTCTCAATATTTTTGCGTAACCCTTATTTATTATGATTAAAGTTCTAGGTATTTGCAAGAATAGTATCTTTATTAAGGGTATTCAGCCTTATTTAGCTACGCATAACATCGAAATCATTGGCACCTGTAATAATAGCACCCACGGTCAAAGCGAATACTTAAAGCTGAATCCCGACATTGTGCTGAGGGATGCCAGTTGGGCGGGAAATTTCTATACAGTTTCAGAAACTGATCTGATTGTTCAATTAAAGGAGGTAAACGAAAATGCAAGTATTGTCGCCATGACCAATATAAAGGAGCCGGAACTAATCAATTGTTTAAAGACGAAAAACCTGATCGGTTATGTGTATCAAACCTTGAACGATCCGTCAAAGGAAATTTTTAATTGTACTAAGTTTTTATATAAAGGGTGCGATCAGTTTCCTTAACAACGTGAAGTATTCTAATCCTATATTCCCTTTTTCAACGAGATATATCAATCCGAAAACTTATCGCTCTCAGCTCTTTAGAATGACAACCAATACTATTTTGCTCAATCTTCCACTTGGGATGCAGAAACTTCTTCAGTTTAGGATTAGCAGGGAAAACCAGATATAAGCATTACAGTAACTGCTCAACATTACTGCGCCGTTTCAATAATCTATTTTCCCTGAGGTTACCCCATTTTTCTCAGCTAATTTTTTGAAGCAGTTATTGAGGGCTGCCCAGTGGTGTTCTAAGTAGAGTGCAACCTCAGGATGAAGCGTGTTTTGAAACCTGTTATCCCCGCCACTTATTGTTATAGTACCACCTCCAAAGGACATAGAAATTTTCTTTTTTGTTTTTATATTAAAGACAACTCCTGTCACCAATTCTTTATTATCTCTAGTCATGCTTGTTAATATTGGCGTCTGTTCATCCAAATAGAAAAAATTGAGCATTAAAGTGTCATTTTTCAAGGATAAATCCTTGAATTGTAGCGGTAATTCGCCGAATGTAATGCTTTTTGTTGTATCGCTTTTGGGCAAATATGTACCATCGCATTCCCATGTATAAACATACCATCTTGTACTATCATATAAATCATGAACGCCTAAGCTATCAACTACTGATGGATATACAAAACAATTATCCGAGTTTAAAGTTGTGGTTACCTTTCCTGATTCTTTCTTATCGTTATTGCAGTTTAGGCTAACAATTGCTATAGCTATCCAGACAATGTGTTTCATAATCTTGGAATTTTGATAGTTTGATTCGGACTTGAATTATATAAATAAATGTATTTCGCGTCAACCATTACTGATCGAGCTCCATTTTTTGTTTCTCCTGTTTGGAAGGCCCTTGTGTGTTCTTTATAGTCTCCCGCGCGTTTTCCAGGCCCACCTGCGGGGCGCCGCCATGAATTGTTACGCCCTTGATCTGGAATCCATATGTCAATTGTATGTCATATCTACAGCAGTAGGATGTAGGTGTTTTGAGCCCGTACGGTTAGGCTCATCGTCTGCATCTTGTACAGATCCAGTCATTGAATTTGCAGATTTTGCAGGATTATTGCCAACAGTTACAAAGCCGTCTTTTAACACTGTATTGCTGGTAGCTTCAGCTTTTAGAGAATTTTTATCAACAGCTTTGCCATCTACAGCAACATCAGTTGTATTTGCTATTGACAGGTTTCCGACTTTGTTTGCCTTAAATTTGTTTTTGTTATCAGCATAGAATTTTGAAAATGCCTTCGTATCATAGGTGAGGCTAAATCCCTTTAGTTCATCAACGGTCGCTTTCTCATCAGCAATCGCTTCATTAAAGGCCTTTTGATTTTTTTGAGAAATTATAGTTGGAGTTATCCGTTTGCTTCCATCATTAATTCTATAAAGTTTCTGGTCTCCATAGCTGTAATAAACAGCAGTATCACCTAATGGGTCAGCTCTCAAGATTGGATTATTGCCCACCATCTTCCAATTTATGGATCAAGACTTCTATAGAATGCATCGTATCTATTCAAATCAAAATCCGTTGTATGTTCAATCCTATTAAATTTCTTTTTATTTTCTGGATCACCATATTTTAATGCCTTGGATGAAACTCCCGGCATGCCCATCCCGCCGGGGCGATAATCTTACTAATAACTGACTTCTATAATGATAGCGAAACGCTGATTAGATGAGGAACATCTTTAAAGTTCTACTCCGGCTTTTTTTTCGATCTCTTATTACCCTTCTCTTTTCCTTTCAATATCTTTTGCTTTTCCAAGTATTCCCTAAATTCTTGTGTATCCGTTTCGGTAACACCATCATAATAGGCCGAGAGATCAGTATATGAAATCCCTAATGCCTGCGCAATAGCAATATTTGTGGTCAAGGATACATCCAGTTTCCCAACTGAAATTTTTTGAATGTGAGCAGGCTCCATTCCTGCTTCCTTTGCCAACTTTCTAAAACTTTTTAAGGAACTGTTTTTTAATGCCTTATAGAGCCCTACTGCATAGCGGAACTTTATGGCAACTTTTTCTTCCCTTTCCTGTGCTTTCATAATGTTTGGAAAGCTGGAAGATTTTTACACATATTTTGACGTAAAATATTACGTCATATTCATTTTTCTCTTATATTTGAATGTTGCGTTGCTTATATAAGCTGACCAACAGAGTTATTATCATTATTTTTGAAATTCTTCATTCGTTGATAATTAGAAGGATTTCGCTATAAGTCTCGATCAGAAAACCGCGAATTTTCAAGGAAACGAGATGGTAGTGAAAGCCTGCTCTATAGCGATATAGGGTGGGCCTCTATCAGCTTATCGTTTCCGGGCCCTCGCGGTGCCTCTGATCGGTAAGACGGGGCTCGCCCTATCTTTTTTTATCAGCCCTTCCTTACAGTAGACTTCCTAAAAGCCATTCGCTGCAAGGATGAAACGAGAACTTTCTTTTTCTTTTATACTACGCTATTCACCTCTTCAACAGGTGGATAACCTTCTGCACCTTGCCCTTGGTTTTGCACTACATCTTTTTTTAATCTTATTCGCTTGCAAGCCTAAAGGTCCTGTTTAGGTTTAGGAAGAAACCGGTCGTGGGCCGTTTCTCATGCGGCCCACTCAGACCGGTTAAAGATTTGCAACCTTCTCTTTTTATTACAATAACAACACTGCATGAAAAAATTGCGCACGAGCGTACTGGTCGTACTATGGCCGGTCCTGAATTTCTTTGCACAAACCCATTCAGCAAATATCCGCTTTCTTTCCATAGGAGATCGCGTTCCAGACTTCCCCTCTGTTCAATGGGCAAATGCCTCAAATGCCAGCCTCAGTATAGGTAAAGATGCTGTTTTGATCCTCAACTTTATGTCTGCCGATTGCATGAGTTGTATAAGATCATTACCGAAAATGGACTCAATCCAGAAAAAGTTAGGAAAGGCAGTTCAGATCGTTCTTATCACCAGCGACAAACGAACAAGATTTGAATCTTTCCTGGCAAATACACGTATCGGACGAAGTATCAATTTCCCCGTTATTGTAGAGGATTCACTATTAAAAGCATTGTTCCCTCATGAATTCATCTCCCATGAAGTATGGATAAAAAATAACAAGGTCATTGCCATTACGGGAAGTGAATATGTGACGTTCGATAATGTAAAAAGGGCGTATTCAGCCCCGACTTTTTCGCTACCATTGAAGCATGATCGTCCGGATTATGATTATTCACAATCACTTATTTCTGCACCTTCTAATGCTATTGCTTCGTCAGTCTGTTCGGTTCTACTTTCCCACTTAACAGGTGTGCCCCGGCGATATATGGAAGGGGTTGATTCTGCTGCTGGTATAAGGTGGTATCGAATGATCAATTTGTCTATAGTTGAAATGTTCAGTAAGCTATGGCGCTTACCGCTTCATCTTTCCCCTGATCGTCTTCAATTGCAGGATGTGAAAGATAGTAGCAAGATAATCTATGACAAAGCAAATTCTTATCGTAACCAATGGAAGCTGGAAAACACATACTGTTATGAGGCTCGCTTTCCTCTTTGTTGCTCAGAACAGGAATGCCTGCAAAAAATAAGATCAGACCTTGCTTGCTGGTTAAACTTTGAAGGCATAATTGCTGGCGAAAAAAAACCTTCTCTTATAATTAGGCAGATTAAATCCTCCACTTTTATAGAGAATTGATCCTTCTATCTATACCAAAACACTGCTTAAACTATTTATATGAAACGGCTCACTATACTGGCAATGATACTGGTTCCGATTACCAGCTTCTGTCAAACGAACATAATCTCAGGAAAAATCATATCAGAAAATGGCAATCCGATTCCCTCAGCCACGATTACTTTACTGCGCACCAAAGCTGTAACACTGTCCGATAAACAAGGATTATTCTCAATCGAAAATGTCGTCGTTACCGATACTATTCTGATCACAGGCATTAACTATGAACCGGTCAAATACCCTATCAATGGTCAACAGGAGGTTACGATAACTATGAGACAAAAGGCGGTTACTCTCGGTGAAGTTGTCGTTAACACAGGTTATCAAGAGCTGAATAAGGAGCGATCTGCCGGTTCCTTTGAGAAAGTAGACAGCAGTCTTTTTAACAGGCGTATATCACCTGATATTCTAGGTCGTTTGGACGGTTCCGTCAGTAATCTTTTTTTTTCCAGAACCGGGAGTGAGCCTGTCCTGTATATGAGGGGGCTTAGTTCGCTACAAAGCGCAACGCAGCCACTAATTATTGTTGATAATTTCCCTTATGAGAGTAGCCTGTCGAACCTTAATCCGAACGACGTAGAGACTGTGACAGTATTAAAGGATGCATCAGCCGCATCTATATGGGGTTCCCGTGCAGGCAATGGGGTTATTGTAATAACGACCAAGCGAGGGCAATTCAGCCGCCCCCTGCGGGTATCATTGACCAGCAATGTTACTCTTCAAGGAAAGCCCCGCCTTTTGGATGATCCGGGATTTCTGACGGCTCCGGGGTTCATTGAAACAGAAAGATTTCTTTTCGATCAGGGTTATTACCATGATCAAGCGGCATTTCCAGCCTACTATATACTATCACCAGTAGTGGAGCTATTATATAAGCAAACTGCTGGAGAAATAAGTCAGCAAGAGGCGGATAAACAGATCTCCGCATTGTCAATACATGATGTGCGAAGGGATTATTTGCGCTATCTATATCGGAATGCTGTATCTCAGCAAAACTTTGTTTCGCTTACCGCAGGGAATAAGCAGTTAAGCTGGTTGCTGAATATCGGCTATGATAATAATTTGTCCAACCTTGTACGAGAAAGCATTCGTCGCTATACCATCAATTCCATGACTAATTTAAAGCCAACTCCCAAGATAGATATAGGGATCGGCTTAAACGTTTCCATTACAAATGCCAATTATAATGGTATTTCGCAAATCGCGCCGGGTGGCGGCAAAAGCACCTTATATCCTTACGCTCATTTGACTGATAACGACGGTCGTCCTTTATCTATTGAACGGGATTATAGAAATAGTTATACTGACACAGCCGGAAACGGGTTATTGCTGGATTGGAAATATAGACCACTTGATGAACTGACATTAAATAATAATTGGAGCAAAGGACTGAATCTTTTAGGCCGCGTTAATATCCGGTATAAAATAGCACCATTTCTTTCCGCAGAAGCAAAAGCGCAACTAGAGAATAGCCGGAATAATTCAGAATTTAATAATTCAGTGTCCAGTTATTACTCCCGGAACATGATCAATCTATATTCAACGATCAACGGAAATACAATCAAGCGAAATATCCCAATTGGAGATATTTTGGATATTTCACAAAGCAACCTTAACGCTTGGAATGCAAGAGTGCAGTTAAATTTCGATAAGTCGTGGGATAAGGAACACAACGTTACTATGATTGGAGGAGCAGAACTTAGAGAGATAAGCAACAAGTTCCGACAGAGCCGGATTTATGGATATAACAGTGACATACTAACTTATTCAAACGTGGATTATTTCACGCAGTTCCCTTTGTATGGAAATTTGGGAAATTCGGCTATTCCCAATGGGATTAATCTGGCAGAAACAAAGAGCCGGTTTGTCTCACTTTTCTCGAATGCCGCTTATTCTTATCTAAAAAGATATACCCTAAACCTTAGTGTCAGAAAAGATGCATCTAACATTTTTGGAGTAAGCACAAACCAAAAATGGGAACCCTTATGGTCTGCAGGAATTGCCTGGAAATTATCTGATGAGCCGTTTTATAAACTTAACTGTCTGCCTGTTCTAAATATAAGGTTCACAAACGGGTATAGTGGCAATGTGAATAGTTCCGTTTCGGCTGCTGCTATCATTCAGTATCTACCGGCTACATCACCAACCAATTTACCCTACGCTTCGCTTAGAACATCACCCAATCCAGAACTTAGGTGGGAAAGAAATCAAATGAGAAACATTGGGTTAGACTTTTCTCTCAAAGGTGATCGGATAGCTGGCTCCATTGATTTTTACGTCAAAAAAGTAACGGATTTGATAAGCACTGCTCCTGTTGATCCGACTGTCGGTGTAAACACGCTAACTCTCAACGCCGCTGCACTCAAAGGAAAGGGACTTGATATCCGGATTAACACAAGGCTTGTAGATAAGGGAATAAAATGGAATAGCCTTTTACTGTTTAGCTATGTCAGCAACAAAGTGGAGCGTTATTTGCTCGAATCAGCTAACAAAGGCAGTTATGCTGGCAATGGGTACAGTATTAACCCACTGGAAGGAAAAGACCCATACTCGCTTATAAGTTACCGTTGGGGTGGGCTTGATCCGGAGACAGGAAATCCTATTGGCTTTGTAGCAGGACAGCAAAGTCAAAACTATACTTCCATCGTAAATGCAACTTCGTGGGACGATCTTGTTTTCAAGGGAACAACCCGACCTCCTTTTTTTGGAAATTGGATTCATACTTTTAACTGGAAAGGAATCAGCGTATCTGCCGGTTTCAGCTTTCGATTTAAATACTATTTCAGGCGAAATACAATCAATTACTCTTCCTTATTCAGCAATTGGATAGGACATAACGACTATACAAAACGCTGGATGAAGAAAGGTGACGAAGAATACACCTCTATTCCTTCCTTGCCCTATCCAGCAAACGCGAACCGCGATAAGTTCTATGCATATTCGGAAGCTACCATAGAGAAAGGCGATCTGATAAGGTGGCAAGACCTAAACATCAGTTGGAATGTTCCTCTTTCTGAAAAAGGGAGAAGGGCAATAAAGGCGCTACAGATTTATGGTGTATGCAACAATATCGGTTTGTTGTGGCGGGCTAATAAGGCCGGGCTTGATCCCGATTTCGGGAACAGCATCCCTCCATCTCCAAGTTTTTCCATCGGCATCAAAACTGACTTTTAACACTTAATACTCGAAACATGAAACATATTACCTCGATCCTGCTTTGCCTTGCCGTGTTGCCATCATGCAAAAAGTATCTGGATGAAAAGCCGAATACTCAATGGGTGGTTCCAGAAACGATCCAAGACGCAGCTGCTTTAATGGATAACTACAGTTTGTTCAATGCATCTTTTCCTTTTATTGGGCTGCAGGGTGACGATGATTATTATTTATTAGAATCCTATTGGAACACGCTTTCTACTACTAATCAAGACAACTACCGATGGGGAAAGGAAGTGTATAACAAAAATGAGTGGTCGTATATGTATCAGATCGTCTTGCGAAGTAATATTGCCTTAGAGACGGTTAACGATGTTGTTCCTGTTGACAATAACATCGCGGAATGGAAGCGGGTAAAAGGAGCAGCGTTATTCCACCGGGCAAACGCCTTCTTTCAGGTCGCTCAATACTATGCGGAACCATATGATGAGGAAACAGCTTCGCAAAAAATGGGTATCCCGCTTCGGTTAAATAGCAATATTAACGAACCCAGTATCCGTGCTGGTTTGGAGGCAACGTGGCAGCAGATCGTTACCGATTTCAAACAGGCATCCCAACTATTACCAACTCAGGTGGATATTCTATCCAAACCAAGTAAACAGGCCGCATTCGCCATGCTCTCCCGGTCTTTTTTGGTCATGGGCGATTACGAAAATGCCTATCTGTATGCAGACAGTTGCCTGCAAATTCAGCATGATCTGATAAACTATAACAACATAAATATTGCTGCAAATACACCTTTTACTCGATTTAACAGGGAAGTCATTTTCTCTTCCGTTACGCTTGGTGTGTCTATGTTAGGTGTTAGCAACTGGCGTTGTGATTCGCTCCTTTTTGATTCCTATCACATTAATGATCTCCGTAGAATCGCCTTCTTTAAATCGAACGGTTCAGGGACTTATGGTTTTAAAGGAAATTATGATGGTACTACGGCCAGCGCTTATTTCAATGGCCCTGCTGTAGACGAGATTTACTTCATAAGAGCAGAATGCCTTGCAAGAAAGGGTGATATAAGTAATTCACTTAAGGACTTAGATACTGTTTTAAGCCAACGCTGGAAAACCGGAACTTTCAGTTCTTCTACTGCCAATACACCTGATGAAGCGCTGGATCTGATACTACAAGAGAGAAGAAAGGAACTGGTTATGAGAAGTGTTCGCTGGTTTGATCTACGCAGATTGAACAGGGATTCAAGATATGCCAAAACGCTGAACAGAAAGCTGAATGGTATAGAATATATATTACTTGCGAATTCACCACGCTATACGCATTACATACCAGTTGATGTTATATCAATGACGGCTATGCCACAAAACGAAAGATAAAATAAAGGCTGTTACTATTAATTCCTCTTTGCCAAATTGATATTTAACTAATACGGAACAAAATTGTAACAGCCTTTTTACTACTCTTCCAGTTTTACATTGTCAGTCTGGATGGTAAACTCATCACTCTCATTGGAAAGGTCTTCCAGACTGTACCCGCTTCCTGATGCTGCCATTTGAACAGGCCGTTTGTTGGCATCTGGGAGTGCATTATTCTGCACATCGGCATAGATGGCGCAAACATCTTCCGAACCGCTACAGCTAGGACTTTGACCTGTCAGATAGCGATAGCTTTCCGGGTTGTCGGGATTCGCAGGATCAATACACTCAAACCATGCCTGCACCAAAACGGTTTTTTGGTCTTTAGAGGCGGAGAGATTTTGTTTTTTAAAAGAGCTTAATGTAGAAATAGCTCCGACAGATAGGATCATGCCTACTATAGCAGCAAGCATGGAGATCCTTGTGCTTTTCTTCATTGTTTGAAGTTTTGATTTTTTGAAATTAATCTTCTACCTTTTTTCAAGAGATAGAAGATAGATACCACAGGTTAGCTAGTCGTGCGTCCGGGAACTGTTTGTTTCATCCTTTACGTCTTTGCTCCTTTCTCTTACAAAGGAGGCAGGTGGGCATGGTATTGCCAGGGATATCAAAACAATATCGAAAGCATCTCTTGCCAATCAAAGTCCTGATTAGTGCTGGTTCGGGAAACCTGCAGGTAACTGTTCGTACTTCCCGAAAGCATGAACAGATTTGTTGCAACAACATCCAGATGTCTCTATAAAGTTGGTTAGATTTATTTGAAAACTACCCGATCGTTTTGGACAAAAAACCGTCCGTTTTGTACATTCTTTTTCAAACAGCTTTAAGTTGATAAGAGTATTCCCTCATCGTTATACAACATGAGGTATTACCAGAGATGATAGGGCGGCCCCATTTTATGGTATCCGTTTCAATGATCCGGGGAGCTGGCCAAATTTCTTTTTAAAAGCCTTACTGAAACTATCCGCAGTTGTATATCCAATCAGAATAGCCACTTCCTGTACTTGTTTTCCTTCCTGCGACAACAGTTTATACGCCTGTTGCAACCTGCGCTCTTTGATGAATTGTGGGATAGTATGGTGAAACTCTTTTTTAAAGACCCGGTTTAGGGTTTTGGCGGTGATATAGAATCGTTCGCTTAATTCCCTGAGGCCACCAAGACGAGGGTCTTCAAGGTTATCAAGTATATATTGCTGGACACTCAAGGTTTTTTCCCGGTTGGATTGAATTTTCGGCGGCTTCATGCCGTTAAGGTTTAAAGTGGAAGGGATAAGGTGTTTTCTTTACAAAGCTATCAACCCTTATTCTTGAAATCATCAGCCCAAACGACGTTTCGCATAGCGAAAAGGCAGTTTAGCATAATTAACGCAGCCTTTCAAAAATGAGTTGAGTTTGAAACTAGAATATTAAAGGATGTAAATCTTTTGTATCAAGTCTTTTTTGCCATCCTTCCCGAATCCAAACGGTAGCCCATTGGCTAATATCATTTGATCCTTGTCAAACCAGTCTATCCAAATGATATTTATAATAACACTTTGATTAATGCGGCTAAACTTATCCGCAGGCAATCTATTCATTGCCTCTTTCAGATTAAACAGAGAAAGATAAATACCATGAAATGTATGGAATTTAACATACGATCCCGCTGCTTCGATCCAAATAATATCACATAGAAAAAGCCGGAGAAATGATCGTTCTACTGGAATAAAAATGTATTGTGTAGCAGAGAAGATAGTTTGTCGGATTAGTTGAATATCGTCCTTATGGAGTGGGATTTTTTTCATTAGCTAAGGTTTGAGGTTAGCAAAAATGCCTATAATCCATGAATTAGTTATGGTCGAATACGACCATAACATAATATTGAATAATGGGTATTTTGTGCTAAATCCTCAACCTTATGTACCGGTCACTATGTGAAGCAAAAGCCCAATTGATCTTAGCCTTGCAAGAGCAAAAGAAGCTCCAAAAAGAAATAAAAGAACTGCGGCAGTATATCAACGCATTTGAGGAAAAACCGGATTTAGACAAACGCAATAGGGAAATATACACCGGATTTAAAGAAGGAAAAGCCTTGCATGATTTAGCCGCTCAATGGGGAATTTCCAAGGCGCGAGTTAAATACATCTGTGATAGATGCTCTTTTCAGGAAAGGAAAAAGTGTTAAACTTCAAAGTGAAAATACTTATCTCAGCGTTTTCAGGCGTACTTGATCCTCTTTCGTATAGCCAAACCCCCATTTTACATAAATAACTTGCAGTCCTTTCAGAAAATGACAAGATTTAAACGGCATTCCCCTCTATCCAGGCTGTTATAACCGAATGGCAGTTACTTTTTTTGTGTTCTTACATAAGAACTTCAAGCCCCGTCGCCCTAAACCAATCATTATATGAAAATCTCGAACCCTTCCCCTAAAAGGGCGGTCATAAGGCCGTCCAGTCTTAAAGAACTGGCCAATATGTATGGCATGGACAGAAAAACAATGTCCCGCTGGTTAAAACCTCACTATGCACGAATCGGTGAAAGAATAGGCAGGTACTATAATGTCCGGCAAATGGAGGCCATTTTTGATGCACTCGGTTTTCCACCGGCCTTTGATGAGGTATGAAACCTCATAGATAGCACATTACTTACGCATGACTATCACATGCCTATCACATGATCATTTCATTGAACACCGCACAGCTTACACATTCTATTTCTGCAAGCGTCGCCGTTTTATTTTAAAAAACTAGACACTTGAACGGAGGATGTAAACCCGGCAGGTACTTCCGCCGGGTTTTATTTTTTTGATTTCGGAACACCTCTATTCATTTAAACAGCCTGGTAACAACAAGGAATTAGCCGCATTTCCTTACCACTTCGTCCCATATTGGGGACAACACAGTATTTCAGCTCCCAAACGGGACAATGCCCCTTTCCCCCAATAGTATGTTTGTCTTCACAAGTTGAGAGCAAAACAGATTTATCACCTAACCCTGTGAAGATGGCTATCCACAAAAGCAAACGTTTCTATGATGAGGAAGGAAGTCTTATCATCAAGCCTTACCGGCTCATAGACCTCGCGCAGATATTTGATGTGAACTACCGCACTTTCAAAAGATGGATCAGCAATATCGAAAAAGAAATGGGCAAGCCAGATGGCAAATACTATTCGATCAAACAGGTTGAGTACATGATCGCGCAGTTTGGATTACCGCGCAAATTAAATACAGTCGTTGCAGAAGATGCGTTGCGGAGTGCAGCCTGATCACAAACATTAATTCGATTCAACTATGAAAACCGATAATACCACACAAAACATTTTTTTGACCGGCTTTATCCTGCTGGCAAACCTGGACTTTGCCGGCCTTTTGGAATATGGGTTGAAGGCGGTCATCGGTGGCGGTATCTGGCTGGCCTTTAAACTGGCGGCTGACCGGATAGATCGCAACAGAAAAAGCAATCCGCCAAAACCTCCGAAAGATGAGTAAAAACATTTTGGTACTGACCTTGATCGGCGGAGGGCTGATAGCCGGGTACAGCTTTTATGCGAACATGAAAAAGACGACGGCAGAATTGCAGGTGATCCCGGATGCCAGCTTACACGCCGTGAATTGGGACGGTCTTATCATTCGCCTGGACATTGTTTTGAAAAACCCCACGAAGGGGAGCTTCTCCATCAAGTTCCCCTTCATTAAGCTGATGTATAAAAATACACTGGTGGGAAGTTCCGAAGTCGTGAACAAAGACATTGAGATACCGGCGTTCGGCCAGGCTAAGATCACCAAACTGATGGTCACTATACCGATGATCAGCATTTTTTCGGTGTCCACTTCGATCCTAAAAGCCATTCAAAACAAAGAGCAGGTGAAGATCACCGCAACGATGTTAACGACCATTGACCTGGGACTGGTAAAAGTTCCTTTTGAAGAAAGTCACGAGGTTATTCTGAAAAAATAATGGAAGCACGCAAACCCCGACATATCAGGCATGGTAATGAGTTCGATGAATTGTTCCCCGGAGCGAACCGGGGTAATCAGACAATCCGGCGCAACGCCAACCTGGACGATACGGTGGTATTCATTCCGAAAGTGGTAAAAGATACACTGGAACAGACCGAAGGCATTACACGAAGGCTGAAGGGAAGGAATGTATATGACACCTGTAAAAACATCTGGCATTTTGTATATGACCATATTCAGTATAAAAAAGATGAGGAAGGATTTGAACAGATACGCAGCCCGGCAAGGACATGGCATGACCGGGAGGAAGGCGTAGACTGTGACTGTTATTCGGTGTTTATTTCCAGCATCCTTACCAATTTGGGCATTGCCCATACGCTACGGATCACGAAATATTCCCGCAAACACTTCCAGCATATTTACCCGGTCGTTCCGCATGGATCACGGCATATCACCCTTGACTGCGTGACCGATCAGTTTGACTTTGAAGTACCCTATTCAGAAAAAAAAGATTTTCCTATGGATTTGCAATACCTGGACGGACTCGATGGCCTGGAGGGACATACGCTCGGCCTGTTCGGCAAAAAGAAAAAGAAGAAGGCGGCAGCAGCCGCTGCTGCTGCCGCCGCTTCACTGGACCCAAATGCACCGCCACCGCCGCCCAAGAAGAAAAAGAAGGGCTTCTTTAAGAAAGTCCTGAACGTGGTCAATAAGATCAACCCGGCCACACTGCTGTTGCGTAACGGAGTACTCGCAGCCATGAAGCTGAATATTAAAAACGTCGCCAAACGCCTGCGGTGGAGTTATCTGCCTGCTGACAAGATCGCCCAACACGGTATAGATCCCGCCAAATATCAAAAGCTGGTCAATACGCGGATGAAGCTGGAGAATATCTTCTACGGGGCCGGTGGCAATCCCAAAAACCTGCGCAAAGCGATCCTGAATGGTAAAGGCAATAAAGATAAAGCGGTCAGCGGCCTGGGGATGCTTCCCATGCAGGAATGGACAGGCGTACTCAACGAATACAGTTCACTCGGTGAACTGTTGGGGGATGAAATATACCATTCCGAAAACGTGGAAGGCATGGAAGGCTTTGGTGGGTTTGGTGAACTCGGTGAACCGATCAGTCTTGCCAGTATCGGCGCTGCGATGGGTGTGATCGCAGGCATTGTCTCTGCCTTGAAACAGATCGGCAGCATTTTTAAGGGAAAGGAAAAGGGTTCAGAAGACTTTGAGGAAGCGTTGCCCGATTCTACTGAAAACAATGTGACCGCCTCTGCCGCGGCTTCTGCTGCTGCGGCTGCAACCGCCGCTGCTAATACTGCCCCTGTAACGGCTGAAGCGGCCAGCCTTCCTGCTATCCTGGAGAGTGATACTTCGTCCCCGGCAGATAGCGGCGATCAAAGCTATGCCATGACTACGCAGCGCTCCGCCGAAGTACCCGAACCTGAAGCAGATTATAGCACGGCCATGAGTACCCCTACAGGATCAGGCACTCCGGCGGCTTCCGGCAACACAACTCCTAAAACCGGCTTTTGGGATAAAAACAAGAAATGGCTCAAACCGGTGGCTATTGGTGTGGGCGGCCTTACCCTGATCGCCATCGGATATAAACTGATCAAGAGCAAAAAAGCAGCTCCCAAATCTTCCAAAGCTGCGGCTTTATCTGGCCTGCCACGAAAAAGAAAAAAGAAGGGCCGCAAAAAGCATAATCGTATAAAAGCGGTTGCGCTGCTCTAACTATTCCAATCAACTTTCAAAGTATTTATACAATGGCAAAAAACAAAAACAGCTACGAGAAAAAAGCCCGCAAGAAAGGATTTCTCGCAGGCATCAACGAGGGACTGCCGACCAAAGGCAACCTGAAAAATTCCGTCATGGAAACTGGCCTGAGCCTGTTGGTGGGGGTACTTGGCGGCGGCTTTGTCGGAGCAGCCATTGGCCGCCCCTCACTGCTGCTGGGGATCGCCACCACCGGGGCCGGTCACTTTACCGATAGCAAGTTGCTGCAAATATTCGGGGTTGGTATGATGGCCTCCAATGGCTTTCAGAAAGGAAATGCCGTAAGTGGTCTTGAAGGACTCGACGGCGTTAAGGAACGTCTGCAAGCCTACCGCGAAACCTTTTCTGAAAAACTCTACCTCGATAAGCTGTTGAAGAAAAAAGCAGCGGCGGCAGGTACAACAGAAGGCTTTGGAGAATTGCAATACTTCACTTATCCCGATAACTCCATGAGTGGAACACTTGCCGCCCTGGATGATATCGAGGACCAGATCGCTGAATCAGCCCGGCAGTTTCAGGGACGGCTTGCGGGAGGCGATGATGAGCTGGAAATAGGCGACCTGGAAGGCATAAACTATTAAGATTCGACTACCTGTTTTGAAAACAACTTTTTTAAATCCGTAAACTATACAACTATGTTAGGCATTCTGGATGGTATTGAAGAATACAACAATGCAGGCGCATTGATTGGCCTGGATGGCGATGAAGGAGAACTGCTGGGGGCGCTCAAACGCATGAACCCGGTCAAACGGCAGCGGACGATGAATAAACTGGCCAATACCGGCGCACCAAGCCGGGGATCACGCGCGGAGATGGAAAAATTCTTTGGTGAATTACCGGCCCATATCAAAGAAGGACTGGCCAATGGCGGCCTGCGGCTGGCAGATATGACTATCTACTCCATCAAGCCCGTGACGAGCAAAACGATCAAAATGTTCGAGACACAGGACGATAAGGAGATCGGTCTGCGTAACGTGTCCAATGCCAAACTGCCCAAGAACCAGGCATTCATGGTGAGCGGTATTTACCTGCTGGCGGGTGTATCGGCTGATGCCACCAAAGACAAGATCATTGCGACCGAGTTCAAAGGACTCGAAAACTTCAATGCACTTGCCAATGGAGAGTTCTCACTCAAATCGAACAAAAAGCAGATCGTCCCGGAAACCTCCAACGCGGTGTTCAAGACAGCAGCCTATCACCAGGTACCGATCGGTTATTACAAGCTGGCTAATCCCCGGCTGATCGAAGATGATATCTTAATTGAAATGACCATTGAACTGGGCAGTATGGACGGTGTGGCGGCCAACACCTACATCTTCGCCGGTCTGCACGGCACTGTGACCACACCGTAATAGCGGATGCTGAATAAATACCAGTGGACAGCCATTGTCGCCGCTTTACTGTTACCCGGTGTGCTACTCGCGGCGACCCGCCGACCGCCTTCTCTTAATCAGCTTTACCGGAACCTTCGTGCCTTTTTACAGATGATCCAATATGCGGAAGGAACCTGGGGACCTAATGCTTACCGGATGCTGTTCGGTGGTGGATTATTCAACAGTTACGACCAGCATCCGGGTATAGCGGTGACACGAGCATGTATAACCAGTACGGCAGCCGGAGCCTATCAGTTCTTAGGTAGTACCTGGAGCAGTTTGCAAAAGGATTTGAAGCTGCCGGATTTCAGTCCTGTTTCGCAGGATAAGGCCACCGTTGAACTGATCAGAAGAAAAGGGGCTTTACCTGATATTCTAAGCGGTAGAATTGCTGATGCGATCTACAAATGCCGCAAGGTCTGGGCCTCCTTTCCCGGTGCAGGCTATGGACAGGGAGAACGACCGGTCACTGATCTGCTCCGGTTTTATGTGCAGGCCGGTGGACAACTTTTAACAACCTAAGTAACGATCATGTTAACCCGCATTAAAAAACGCTATGATATTGAGATCACGCAAGCAGATGCGCTTCATGCGAAGACATTTGAACTGGACAAAAATATTGTCAAAGTGCATGGTCTTTTACTCGAAAGTAACCGAGACGATTTCCTTTATTATCGGGGTACTTGTAAGATAGAGATCAACCGCCAGGAAATTTTCCCCGAAGGTTATGCCGCCAAACTGCTCATGAGTGGTGTGAACGTATCGCCTAACGAGCGGTACTATGATCTGTGCGGACTGGAGCCGGGCAATGGACAGGTACGGGTTGAGTACAAAGACAATACGCACGTTCAGTTATTGTTTGCGGGCTACCGGGTATCGCTGTACCTGGATTGTGAAACCACCGAACTCTTATGACAATTGAGCAAGCCATTACGCACCGTTTTACGATAGCCCGCCTGGGAGAAAAAGTTTTTTTCCAATTCCGGCTTCCGCGTGACAGCCGCCGGGTAATTGGATTGGAATATGATGTACGGAAGACCAGCGGCGAAGAAACACCCTACGTCAGTTTGGTCTTTGACCCCGATGGTGATCCTTACTTTAAACGAAACACCAATAAGCTGATCGGGCGGTTAAGCCTGCAGAATCGCAGTTGTGAGGGACTGTTTTACCAGGGTGATCTGATAGAGAACCGCAATAAGGCGCAGTACGAAGGAATCCATGCGCAGCTCTTTTCACCTGAACCCTGGATGCACAGTCAAAAAAGAGAAGAGATTGATTTTAATGTCAGCGCCGGGATCGTCGAAGGTTTTTTTGAAGATGCCAATTTCGGACAGTACGAATTTGTGGGATTGGAGTATGAAGTGTTCTTGTATTTATGGATTGAAAAATGTGTTGCATGACCACTGATCTGGCTTTAGAATATATACGCGGCAGAGCTTGTGAACTGTGCTATGGAAAGGAGTACACGATCCGGTTTCGTCATTTTGTACTGCAACCGCATGAATCGCGGATGATAGACGGGCACAACCAGTTTTTTATCCTGGTGGAACCCTATTGTTTGATCCGGGTAGAGAGCGCCACCGCCATTTTTGATTTAAGCGAAGACAAGGCAAATGAACTGGAATATGAACACCGGGGAACCATTGTGCTGCTGAACCAATCCGTGTTTCTCAATCATGCAAGGTTTATCCAGGTCATTCCCAAAATATGCACACCATGCCCGTAACGACAGAAAAATACGATCAACTGAAAATTGATAAGCTGAAGCATCTTTTGACGGAACTGGCTGCAAAAGGGCAAGCCCGGCCATTTGAAATATTTGTGGATGGATTGAAGGTCGTTACCAAGACCGAAGATGTAAAAGAGTTCGAGAACTATGAGTACTATATCAATGAGGACACGGAGAAAATACGCATCCTGATCTATTATTCCCTGACCTCGCCGCGTAATGACCAGTACTGCTATTATATCCAGCATAGCAGGCAAACAAAGCCCTTGAATGGCCTGGGCGATCTTGACGGCATCATCCAGGAAAAGCTGGAAGCGCGTGACCGGGAGCATGAGGCCCGACTGATCAAACAGGAACTGGAACAAACCAAAAAACAATTGGAAGAAGCCGAAGAATACGCAGAAGAACTGGAAAGGCAGTTGGAACAGGCGCGGGATAATAAGCACAAGCTCGGTAAGCTCGACCTGGTAGAATTAGGTAGTGCTGTTCTGGAACGGATGGCCGTTAAAAATGCAGGGGCATTGGAAAAAATGGGATTAGCCGGATTGGTCACTCCACCGGCTGTAGATCCGGGAATTGAACAACCCGCCGCCAGTTATGAAAAACAAGCCCCGGAAGAAAAATCAGACCGGACGGCGTATGTGGCTTTGCTGGAACAACTCGATGCCGTGTTCGATGAAACGCAACTTGAAATGGTGATGCAGGTCATCCGCCAATTTGCTGAGGAGCCTTCTCATCTTCAGACGGTGGCCCAATTACTCAACATTGAAACCAAACCCGCATGAAATATCAATACACCATGACCATTGAAGCCAAGACAGAACCGGAAGCTGACGCCAAGATGCAGGCACTCACTACGCTGGCGTCCCGGTTAAGTGAAAAGGAATTATCCAAACTGGCCCATGTGATCAAGCATGATCCGGTCAAAACGGCTTTGGCTAAAAAATACTTAGGAGTGTAATAACGAAGCCCCGTTTTAATCCGTGTCCTCCTATGAAAACAGAAACTTCCGTCCATAACCCCGACGAGTTTACCCTCAAAGAAAAGCTGACCTATGGTATTGTCGGTTTGCTTATGATCGGCGGAAGTTTCTTTATCGGAAGGAGCCTGATCCGAAAAGCCAGGGCTACAGCGGAAGAAAAGAAAACTTACGAGGATGGAAGCCCTGCCACGTTTGCCAAGCAGATCAACATGGCTTTTGAAAATGACAACTGGTTGGGATGGGGAACGGATGAGGAAGCACTGCGAAAAACACTGCAAGCCATTCCCAGTAAGGATGCCATGCGAAAAGTGATCAACTCTTATCAGAAACTATATGCCCGCAGTATGATGGCCGACATGCAAAGCGAACTGACGACAAGTGAGTATAGTGAAATGCTGGCCATCATTGCGGCCAAACCGGAAACAGGCAGCAGTGAGGTAACGGCTCAACCCACGCCCTTGCAATACCAATCCTGGGCAAAGCGGTTGAAATCGGCCTTTGACATTACTTATTGGATGTTCCCAGGCACAGATGAGGACGCGATCAAGGCCGTGTTCATGGAAATGCGAACGCAGGCAGACTTCTGGCAAACGGCGGCGGCCTATCAGTCCTTATATGGCAGTGAGTTGCTTAAAGACCTGCAAAGCGAATTGGAGGTTTGGGAATATGTGCCGATGATGGACATCCTAATGAAAAAACCGAAAACATGAAAGCACGAAATAACCGAAAGACGGGAAGCACAAAGAAGGCCAGAGTCAAAAGGATCATCATTACTTCAGTAGCTGTCGGTGCGGCGGGCATACTCGGCTATTTTGGCTGGCAATACTTGAAGAAAAAAAGACAGGCCCGACAAGGAAACGATCTGGATGCTATCCTGCAAGCAAGCAGTGCATCAGTGCAGAGCAGTTATCCTGCTTCAACTTATACCCCGCCGAAGATCACGCTGCCGTCCATTCCGAAAACCAGCACCACGCCTTATACGGCTACTGCAACTGCCAGTTCAGGCTTTCCGCTCAAAAAAGGCAGCAAGGGAGAGAACGTTCGGCAGTTGCAGCAGGCACTGATCGCCAAATATGGCAAGAGCATCCTGCCCCGCTATGGAGCTGATGGGGACTTTGGTTCAGAGACGGCCACTGCGCTGAAAAAAGCGGGCCTGCCGGATTCCATCAACGAAAGCACGTTTCATGTGCTTACACAAGGTAGTAAACCAGATACGTCCACACTGGGTAAAGACCTTTACAATGCTGCAGTCTCTAAGAATTACAGCAAGACATTATCACTACTAAAGCAAATGCAGTCAGTGGACGATTACAGTCGTGCCAATGAAGTGTTCAAGCAATACCGGTTGGGCAGCGTCCGGCAAACCATCGTCAATGGCCTACTGAACACGTTTACCAGTACCACACAGAAAGAAGCGATCCGATTGGAGTTCCTGCGCATGGGATTGCAATATGATGGGAACAAATGGAGCTTGTCGGGCTTTGATGGTCGCCCCGTTGTGACCAAAGAAGAAACAACGGTCTGGATCAATGCCACTGAAGGAGTAAAAGTCCCTGCACGGATGGTACTCGGTAGCGAAGTGAGCAGACGGCTGGACTATACCCTGTTTGAGAATAACGGCAACTATTTTTTGGTGGGCACTAAATCCATTCAATACCTCAGCTAAAAATCCGACTATATGAAACGGTATATCAAACACATCATCATTCACAGCACGGCCACTTTTGACCCGAAAGTAAGCCAGCACTACGGCTGCTTTCATTATGTGGTAGAACGCACCGGTGAGATCAAAAAGATTCATCCTGAAAATTCGGTAATCAAACATCTTCCTTCCGTAGATGCAGAAGCGATCCATGTAGCCTATGCAGGTGGGCGCAACAAAGCCGGTGCGCTCGGTGATACGCGCACCCCGGTACAGGAAGAAGCCCTCTTTAATAAGATCGTGGCCCTTTCGGTCAAATACCCCGGTGCTAAAATCTGCGGGCATAATGAACTGGATGCAACAGCCAACTGTCCCGGCTTTTCGGTAAAGGACTGGATCAGGAACTATGAACCTGATCTGTTGCTTTCAGCCTGATCAAAAAATGTTTACCGCAATTAGCAGCGCACTAATGCTGTCATAAAAACATTCCTATGCGAACAATTGAATTTATCATCATTCACTGCACGGCAACGCCGGTTACAGTCACGCTGGAGAGCATGAAGGCTTACTGGAAAAATGTATTAGGCTGGAAGAACCCCGGCTATCATTACCTGATCCTTCCGTCCGGAGAGATTCAAACTGTTACCAGTGAACAGAACATTGCCAACGGGGTGGCGGGGCATAACCGGTATTCGATCCACCTGGCTTATGTAGGCGGCATTGACGAAAAAGGCAAAGCACTGGATAACCGGACGGATGCACAAAAGCAGGCCATGTATGCAAAGCTGCTGGAACTGGCAGGCCGCTATCCCGATGCGACGATCCGCGGACACCGGGACTTCAGTCCCGATACCAATCACAACGGAGTCATCGAACCTTTTGAATGGATCAAGGGCTGTCCGGCTTTTGATGTAACCACTTGGTTGGAGAACTATGATCCGATAAGTAAAGCAGCCTGATATGCTGGCAGCCATTGTACGGGCTATTGCAGGCAGGGACTATGCGGTTTATGTACGTCCCTATGAACTCAACATAATCGGCGTTCGCTCGGAAAGTACGGAAGCCAACCGGTTTGATGATGAGATTCATGTGTTCTTTAAAAACAGTGCGGGTCAGTGGATACATTACTTGTTTGCAGCCACTACCGATCCGGGGACCTACTGGCTGCGTTCACCGATGCACCCGCAAGGAACGGCGATCTTACAGCAGGGACAGTACCGGAACGCTTACCAGATCGGGCTGCACAAAGGGAAATATTATGCACTGGTGCAACGCGGGCCGGTCACGGTACTGCGGGATTATGACCGAAACGCCGTACTGGATTTTATGAACGGAAAACCCGACACCGGTCTGTTTGGTATCAATATTCACCGGGCCTCGGTCAATGGGACGACAAAGGAAGTAGATAAATATTCTGCCGGTTGCCAGGTCTTTGCTGATATCAACGATTTTAACCGCTTCATGCAGCTCTGCGAACAACACCGGCAGTTATACGGCAATAGCTTCACTTATACACTGATTGATAAAAGAGCTATTGCACGATCGGAGAAAAAGAAACTGGCGATCAGTCTTGCCGGAATAGGTGTCGGCATTGGAACCGGGTTTTTTGTCTATCAACTGATGAAACCATGAAACAAAAACGCATTGTATTATTCCTGTTGCAACTGTTCAAGGACAAGGACGGCAACTTTTCCTTGCGCGAACTGGCGACCGCTCTGTTCATTGTGGTGCTGATTGTAAGCTGGATCGCACAGCAGTTCTTTAAACTGGATGTGCCGGAGTTCATGTTCTGGGCCTTTGTAAGCATGGTGAGCGCCGGATGTTTTGGCTATTCCATAGAAAAGAAAACTAAATCCTGAATTTTTAAAAACTATCCCCTATGATTTCTTTACGTTTCAGAAGTACATTAAGCATCGCTCTCATCAGTTTTGTCCTGGGTTGCTGCGCAGCTTTCCTACTGATGGCTCGTTGCGGCAAAGAGGACAAACAGGCAAATGTTGCACACGCAAAATTGCTGAAAGCGCAGGCCGATAGCCTGCATACGCACTACCAGACCGCGATCTCCGAGCTGGAAAGTCAGAACAAAAAACTCGACCGGCAACTTCAAACAACCCAAGCGGAACTGGAAGCTGCAAAAGCAAAGACAAAAACGAAAGCTGCTGCTATCAAACAGCTACTGAACCCACCCGGCTATCCGGCGAAGGAACTGCTGAAAAAGACAGGTGGATCGTCCACCTCCTTTGCAGAAAATCCTGAAAAGTGCGATTCGTTAGTAAGTCTTCTTGCGGATTTTATGATAGAAACGGAGATAAAGGAGAATTTATACGAAGTACAGGCATTGACACAGGATAGCCTGATCGAAGGTCAACAGGCCGTTATTACACTTCACCAAAATGAGAACCTGCAACTTTCCTCTTTACTTAAACAATCGCTGGCCGAACAGCAAAGTCTGGTAAAAGATTATATCCATCTGCAAAAAAGAATGAAACGACAACGGGCCAGCGGTCGCTGGCTGGCGATCGGCACGGCTGTTCTTTCCGGGATAGCTACTCATTACCTCACCAACCGCTAACCATGAAAGAAAAAACCATTGTTTCCGTCAGTACGCTGCTGGCATCACTACTGGCTTATTGGTATGCCCGGTCAGCCAAAAAGGATGCGGTTCCTTATGTGATGCTGGGCGGCTTTATAGGTTCCATCATTGGTGAAACTCTCGCTGAACGTTCAACCACCTGAGACATGAGCTATCAAATTATAGACACCGGGGCCAGCATCCGCTTCATCAGTGACGACGGCTTTTTTTACCTGATGAAGCACCAGATAAGATCTATTCAGACCATACGGGATAACATTGTCCGTATTGATACTGGCGGTGGGGGCTGTATGCACAGCATTTTTATCCAGGCGGAAAGTGTGATCAGTCCGTCAATCAGCGGTACGGAACAGCTAATGCAACTACTCAATGAATGGACATCGGATTTTTTGCAGGGTTATCCTGACCCGCCTGATCCTGGCCCTATTGAGTAAGCACTTTTAGTCACCATAAATCAATCAATATGGCTACAAAAAAACGTAAGCGGACTGCTGCAAATTGCAGGCCGCCGTACTTCATTAGCGAAGCGGGGCATTTATTAAGTACCCGTGGCACATCAAAATCCGCTAAGGTATTAAGCAGAGACGGGAAGGCAGCAAAAAGGAAAAGACTGAAACGCGGTTGTTTAAACGGGGCTGGTGAAACGTTTCAGTTAACAGCAAAGCAAAAGCGTAATCTGCCTATTGCCTTGCAAAGAGCCATTCTGAAACATCACCGCCAGCTTGGTAAAAGGATCATCAGCTAAAGCACTTCGGCAGCTATGAGCAGTCCGCAGGCACATATCATCGTCAACGGGAACGCCTATTTTACAGGTGGCGTGACGGGCGAAGCTATGGCCGGGACTGCTCTTTTTCAGATGGACATGGAAGCAGAAGGTTTGGGTGAGATCACGACCATAAAACCGGAAATCACCTTTAACACTTCCAGGACTTATCGCAATGGAAAGAAAGCGCCGGACGGCATTGAAATTCGTTTTGGCGCAGCAAAGCCGGTTGAACAGGTACGGCAGGTATTAAAAGATCACGGGTTCCAGTTTTCCGAAAAGCAAACCATGTGGTACGCAGTAGATAATGCCAGGTCCCGCCAGCTTGCAGAACAATGGGCGAATGAAGAAGTGCAAGTAGATACGACCCGGTATGAAAAGCTGAACTTTTGGGTAAGGGTCAAAAATTTTCAAGAGTATGGCAATTTGCGCGGGCGCACTGAATTCTGGGTAAAGACGGAGCCGCCTAAGTATTTTTATTCCAAGTCCTATTTGGAACGTGCTTTTTCCGTCAAGGAGTTGATTTCCGAAGGGCAGCTTTACTTTAAACGGTTTTATAATAAAGTTATTGGTGAAGAAGAACCCAGCACCTCTTCTACAAATAAGTCGCTGGAAGAAAACGAGGCCATTGCCGCAAAGCTCGACAAACTAGCCGATGGCATGACGGCGCATATAGACAAGCTCATTCATTCGGCCACTTCCAAACAACGTCCTACCGCCAAACGATTAAGGGTGGCTGCCTCCATGCGGCAAGATGGCTACCGCTTGCTGGATATACAAAGGGTCCTGCGGGCACTGGCAAACGCATACCGGAAAGACGATATGGTGCAATATCCTTTACTCAGCGTTTACCGGAACAAAGAACAAATACGGTTACTGAACCTTTATGAGAAGGTTAGTAAAGATTGGGATATAAAGAACTTTTTCTCACAAAGGAAGGAAGAGTTTGAGCGACTTGGTCTGCATAGCGTACAAGACTGGCAACAGGCAAATGAACAAAAGCAAAAACTGCTGGACGATCATTTGCCAACAATGACGCAGCGTATTCTGCAAGAGAACGAAGAAAAAATAAAAGAGTTGGAAGAAAAAGCCTTTCTGCAAAATATTCCAGGCTTCTTCCCCACGCCACCTGATCTGATCGAACGGATGCTTGATATGGCTGACTTACAGTTTAACCAAACTATTCTTGATCCTTCGGCTGGCAAAGGGGATATACTCGATGCTGTCTTAAAACGGTTTCCCGGTAAAAATCCTTTGTTATTCGCTTTTGAAGTCAATGACACTTTACGGGATATTCTGCACTTGAAGACCCACGGTCTTGAAGGCGACGACTTTCTGGCATCCAAACCGGAAAACATGACCTATGACCGTATTATCATGAACCCACCCTTTGAGAACGGACAGGACATAGCGCACGTAACGCACGCGCTTACCATGCTTCGACCCGGTGGCCGGGTCGTTGCTGTTGTAGGGAACGGTTATATTTCCCGGCCCTTTAAAAAAGATATGGCTTTTCGTCAACTGCTCGAAAAACAGAACGCCTATGTCAGCGAACCTATCCATGGTGCGTTTAAAAAGGCATTTAATTCAACAGGTGTTATTGTAAGGGTCATTGTCATGAACGAGGACGGAAGCCCGGTGAAATTCCCCGGCGCACCTGCCCCTTCTGCACTTACTCCATCTACAGAACCATCCACTGATACAAACTCACTGGAAGCAGAAGCCGAAGCGGAACTCGAACTGCTGAAGCTACGGGTAGAACTGGAACGTAAAAAAAAGCGATCCGGCCTGTCTGGTATTGATCCGGATAAGCTGGAAAAGTTTCGGCAAAACGCCCGGCTGCTGAATTATGGTACAGAGGTATTGGACTTTAATTAAATAGCTATGTATAGCATCACGCAATATAAACACCTGATTGAAGGCCAGGATGCGGATACCCGGAAACGCTATGCTCTGATCGAGAAATTAAGCGAAGGGTTTACCAAAGAAAACGCTACTGCCCTTGAACTCGACCGCCTGCTCACCGAACAACTCGAATTGGAACAGGCGGATGAGCCACCAGCTCCTTCATCGGGCAGAAAAGCTCCTATGCCGGTTTCTAAAAAAGTAAAGGCAAAACCTGCACAGGATACCAATATAGACGAACTGTTCAATGAACTGTTTGAAGCCCTGAAAGACCCGCGTACCCCGTTTTCTACGGAGGATATTGCAAAGGCCGTACAGGATAGTCTGGCCCAGGCGAAAATAACCTACCATCAATTAGACACCGATCTGCAACAAAAATTATCGGCGGCCCCGGTTTTGATCCAGTATGCCCTGCCCGGTATCACCACTACTGCTTTTAAAAAACCGGAGATCCTCAGCTTTCAGTATATAGTGGACGATGTACTGCTGGGTAATAATGTATTGCTGATAGGCGGCGCCGGGACCGGCAAAACCTATCTGGCGGAAATCCTGCTGGCAAAGAAAGCGCTCAACCGTACGCATCTTACCATTAACTGTTCGCAGTGGACAACGCCCACGGAGATCATCGGCGGGCAGACAATGGACGGATATGTGGAAGGGAAACTGATCGAAGCCTGGGTAAACGGCTATATATTGATACTGGACGAACTGCCAAAGATAGACCCTAATACTGCCGGGCTGTTCAATGATGCACTGGCCAAGACCAAAATACCAGATGCCGTGATCTTTAATTCCCGGAGAGAGAGTTTTGTCAAACACAAGGATTTTGGCTGCATTGCCACGGGCAATATTTACCCTATTAATGAAAGCGTGACCTATGGGGCAAACAATAAACAGGACTTATCGCTGCTGGACAGGTTTTCCGGCAGCGTGTACTTTATTGAAAAAAATCCAGTTATCGAACGGGAGGTTTTACAGAACGATATGATCTGGAGCATTTGTGACCATTTGCGTTCGGTTATCGAGGAACTGAAATACGAAGCACAACTTTCCCTTCGCTTTATGCAAAATGCGAGAGATGCCTACCTGTTGGAAAGGGAGCGGCTTAATAGCAAAACGAAAAACGGTATCAAAGCCAGCGACGGCAAGACCTTCAAAGCAGCGGTGGATAGTTATCTCTCTACGTTTACAAGTGTGCAGCAAGGAAATCTAAAAGAGCGGATACGGTATAGTGAGTTATTTGAAGGATTTGAATACCGTGGATTCCCCGTTAACAAAAAAATAGTATTCTGATGCTGAAAGCCTATATAAAGGATGATTTTAACAATTTGCTGGAATACCAACAGTGGGTGAAGCATTCGATGGAAAATATTTCCACGCTTAACCGTAAATACCTCCCATTTTTTTCGCAAAAAAATATACAAAGGACGATAGAGAGCGACCCGGCCTGGTTTGGCAAAGGAACGACCTATGCGCAGCTACAGGCGGGTATTACCAGTTATAAGGACCCGCAGTTGATCGAACGGATGTACAACCAGGTCACGGCATCGGTAACACCGCTTTTAAAGGATAAGATAAAAGTAAAGAAGGTGGAGTACAATGCAATGGGGCTTGGCGTGTTCCTGTTTGACCGGGCAGCAATGGGGATGTACCGGCTGACCGAATTATTCAGTCCCTCTTTGAACAGAACAGTTGACAGATCAGCCGTCAAGAAAGTCAAAAAAGGATATGAATTGCTTGCTGACGGTTCACCCGTTATTGAGCGGCCTGAGCAAAAGCCGGACGGGTCGCCCAAAATCCGTACGACGAGTAAGAATATCTACGCCTATTTCCCTAAAAGGGACAAAGAGAAGCGTGCCGTAGAAATTTATCTATCCTGTGGCGGATCAGCCGGTGTACAAGCAGCGGATTTCTTATACAGTGGTATCAGTGCGATCATCGTCGGGCAGTTGCTGGAACAGGCACGTATCAGCACGAAGATCAGTATTGTAATAGGAACCTCGCCAGATAATTTTAAGCGAAGTGTTTATGCTTGCATCGTGCCGGTGAAGAATTATGACGAAGGATTAGATACCAACCTGCTGGCACTGCTTAGTTCTGACCCCCGGTTTTACCGCTATGACGGGTTCAAAGGTATATACAGCGTTTACGATCATTTTGGAAAAACAGTGCCGGGCGATATTGGATACGGGTTTAACAAAAGAGAGAACCTCGTTAAAACCATCGAGCAATCCACCTATACGGCCATTGCCAAATTAGCACCCAATCGCATTTATATGGGTCGCATTTTTTCTGAAGGAGAAGCGATCAATGACATTACCACTACCATGAATACGCTAACTGAACAATTGAACCGGGTATGAATCAGGTGAAAACATATTCACCTCGCTATCCTGCGATCCTGGAACGATCCGGAAAGTCTTTTAGCGGCCTGGCAGATGACCTGCAGGAACTTATCAAACAGTTTTTGCTGGCTAATGCAGCATGGCATAAAGCAGATGTTTCAACAAAGGCCCGGCTATTGCCGGCACTCGTACAGACCGATGCCTTTATTGCTGCTGCCATTGAACGGATAGCAATAGCACCAGATAAAATAGACAAGGTTAAACTTATGGCGATGAAAGCAAAGGCTTTGCTGCAAAAAGGAAAGAAATAAAAAACCATATCCTATGATCACCAAAGACAATTTGTTCAAGACTGCCAAAACAATAAAGGTGGACAGTTTGCCCGCTTCACTCAAAGAAGGGTTTGAATTTGTCCGGGAAGTAACGGAGAATTTTACCACCTGGAAGTATTACAAGTCGGACGGCGATATAAAGGCCGCCGTAGATCAATACATTGCGGAACTGGCGGCGCACCTTGCCCAGCCTTCAGGTAAAGGTTCCGGTACTGCCAGAACTTCCCAACCCGATCAAAAAGCAGCCAGAGAGATAGCCAAAGACTTTATCCGTCCTTATGTACTAAGAGGGGAAACCATGCAGCAACTTAGCAAAAGTCATTTAGGCAGCGCCAATGCAAAATTCCATGCGGACATAAGCAATAATAAAATCCATATTTCCAAAATTGGAAATGTAGCTGTTCAGTTTACGTTTCCGCTGAAAGACATTTATGAGGAAATTCTACAAAAACAACCGCCAGCGAAAAAGACAACCAAGCAGCCTGTAAAAAGTAGTGCCCGGCAGCAGCAGTTAGCCCGGCAACTCGCTAGACGCCTGCTTAAACCCTTTGTATTGAGAGGCGATACCTTAAAGTCTTTCGGAACCGGCAAATTGTCCGGCTCCGTTACCCGAAATTCTGTTCAGGTAGATGGAGATACCGTCAATGTAACTGTCCTCAGAGGAAAAAAGGTTGATTTCATTTTCTCTCTGAAACAACTGTATAATGAGATCAAAGATGAGGCCCCGAAAATTGCCGTTAAAAAAAGACAGAACGATAAAGCAAGCCCGGTTGAACGGGTGGATGAGGCAGTTCGATTTATCAAACGCTTTGTGCTATTGGACGGAAAAACCAAGACGGCTGATCAAGTACGCAGCTTTATTAATTCCCTGCAGCGGGCCATCGTGGAAAAACGTATCCGTAAGACTTCCCCTTACGCAAAACATATTGATTTTATCCAGACGGCGCTAATAGGAATGTATGACAATATGGACGCAACCATTAAAATAGTACTAAGCGGCAATGTAAGAGGTAACATCTTTACCCAATTGCAGGAAATAGCCGGTTCTGAAAAAGTACGCCTGTCGGTATCGTATATGAAACGGTATATTGCTTTACAGGGTAAAGGCATAGACAAAGAAAAGGCCAAGCGCCTGTATAACCTGATCGCTACGGCTATGAATGCGGGAAAGATCATTGGTACTGACCCATACATGAAAACGATTCAACGCATACTGCAATCTCTTAGATCGTTTGTTACTTCCGCCCGTAAAAATGATAGCTTGGTTATTCATGATGCGGTGTTAAATGGCATTAATGAAGCCTTAGACGGCTGTGCCTGCGGTTGTGGAAAGTGTGATTCCCTGGAAGGCTGTTCCTGTCAGCAGCTTAACGGGCCGGAAGACAGACCAACGATCATGAACAGTATGGACTTTGCAAAACTGAAATTTGAAACGCTGGGCTTTCAGGGGAAATGGCTGGACCTGATCGGCGACCCATCCCGCAACTTTACCGCTATGGTATTCGGTAAACCCAAACTGGGCAAATCCTGGTTATGTCTTGACTTTGCCGGGTACTTAGCCCGCAATCATGGGAAGGTTTTGTATGTAGCCAAAGAAGAAGGGCTGGATTTAACGCTACAGGAGAAGATCGAGAGCGTGAAGCACCCGAATTTAACGGTCGCTGAAAATATCCCTTACGATTTATTAGATCAATTTGACTTTATATTTCTGGATAGCGTAAGCCGGTTGGGACTGACACCGGATGACCTGAACAAGCTGAGAGCTGACCATCCTAGCAAGTCATTCATTTTCATTTTCCAGACGACCAAAGCCGGGGCGTTCCGGGGAGCCAATACGTTCCAGCATGATGTGGACGTAGTGATAGAAGTGCCGGAGAAAGGAAAGGCGGTGCAAATGGGACGGTTTAACCAGGGTGGTAAAATAAATATATTTGAAGACACTGAACGAATGGCTGCATAATAACACGAAAGTTTTAATTAGATCCTATGATGAAGAAAGATGAAACACTGGTAATGAGAGGTATTGCCCTTTGCTTTAAACCCTATCTAAAACCGGAGGAGGCCATGATTTATTGCAACCTCGGTCGTACTCAGTTAGCTAAAAAATGCGAAGATCACAGAATCTATAAAACCAGTCAGGGATATTACCGAAAGGTAGACCTAGACAAGATGATGCAAGGGAAGCCATCTCTTTTAAATGGAGAATGATGGCGCAAAAAAGGTTTCCTGGGGCCAAAACTGGATTCATAAAAAAGGTTTAAAGTCTTCAAAATTTATTTTTTCGAGTAAAGAATTTTCTTATCTTACTTCATTATAAACCTAAACCTTGTCCCACATGAGAATAATTGTCTGGCAACATTCTGTTTGCCATCCCCCGCCTGAATAATTCATGACCGCTCCATAGTTTAGCTACTCTACTTTATTGCACTGACTTTTTCCTGTTTGGTTAATACGAGAATTAGTCGAATCCAAGCATTGCCCCACGGGATGTAATGCCTTGACGGGTTGTGTTATGACACATAGAACAGGTTATGGTATCGAATACAAGGCAACCATTGTAAGAATAAACCCTTATTGTGCAGCAATATTAGCCCCGGTTGTTTATCCCATAATAAAAATATTAGGTGGCCACTTAATGCAGGAGATGTTACGAACCTGTCAAAAAAAGAGTACCGTTTTATTCACCTTAATTAGACCGATATGCAAAAGTTGGAAAGTTTGCAAAAAACAAAATTCAAAACACTGGAAAAAAGCCAGATGCGGCAGGTAATTGGAGGGTATGCAATGCCTGTTCCTGATGAATGCACTGGTGGAGGATCATCTACGAACACTTACCAGACGCCAAGTGGGCCTCAAACCGTAACCAGAACCTGGTCGGCTGACTGTCTGAACGTGGGTGGAGAAGAAGGAAGTAACATTTATTACACTGCTTCTAGTCCCCAAGATTCTCCTACAGCACCGCAGTGCTGATCAATCTTAATATTAATTGCTGCCGTAAGGCGGCAATTAATATTAAACTATACATTTCAACATTATCCGTATGCGTATCATTTGGTGTTTTAGTTGCTTGTTATTTTTCTGCAGTTTCCATCCTACTCATGATAATCTAAAGGAATATTACCGGCTTATTTATCAGGCCGAAGGAAATCTTTGTTATGAGGATTACGGCGCAGCAGTGGCTAATTATTGTGCGGCCTTCAAAAAGAGAACTCCGTTCTATGCAGATTTGCGGAATGCATTTAAAACCGCACTGTTGTCAAAGGATTCTATAAAGGTTGAGTATATCTGGGACTTGATAAAGAAAGAGCCAGATTTAGTCAATGATTTAAAGAACAATGTCCGGGTATTAAATTTATGCCCAACTACCATAAAAAGTCGAATTAGTGCATATACTCGTCAACGGAAGAAAACGGCGTTTGACTTAATCATGGATTCAATCCGGGCTGTAGATCAACAGGTCCGAAAAGAATGCCCAAATAACCTTAACGCGGACTGTAAGGAACGATTCTACCGGACTGACAGTGCGAATATAAAATTCATTGCTTCCTTGTTAGGCAGGACAAGCTATTCAGAAACAATTCAGGGAGAAAAGAGCCTGCAAGCGTGTTTCTTAGTGGCCTGGCACGCCAGGCGATGGGGCTTTACAGATTTGGATAATGTTTTATATGCCTATATAAAGAATGGGCGGGTCAAACCCAGTATTCTTGCCCAACTGATTGAGTATAGAAGTGATATTGACAGCGTGAATAAAAAGTACTTAGATGGTCAGCCCGATTTAGGTTTCGGCGCTACTTCTATAGTTATTAATAATCATCTTCTTGAAATGAATCAATCAGATAGCTTGATAGAAGTTGTCAATTCAAATCGGAAGAGGTATTATCTCGACAGTTTGGAAAAAGATATTCCTAAGAATGTGCTTTTACTACAAAATACTCTTTTTAAGGGATGTTCGGGCGATTTGAATTTAGAATTATTTCGACAGAATATGCCAGAGGAAGACTATAAAGTATTTCTTTCTGATCTAACGCAAAAAGGGGCTGTTAAGAAATTATGGTTCTAGTATTTTCAGAAGAGACTGATTCCAGCACTTCCAATGTATTGGAGTGGCTCATTCGATGGGATATTCCATTTCATAGAATTAATGTGGAAAGCAATCAGCAGGTATCTATAAGCCTTTCCGTTAGCAATTATGGCCCTGACTTACTGCTAAGAGATGGGAATAAAGAAATAAAGCTCAGGGACATTTCTTCCGTATGGTTTAGGAGAGGATCATTGCCTGCATTGCCAAAGAATTATTTTGCCACAATTGATATGCCTGAGTCCTTCAAAGCAACCCTCCAAAGTCACTTATTTAATGAAGTCGAGGCTGTAAATAGATATGTGTATTATTTGCTGCGAAAGATTTCAATTAATGCCCCCACTACCTATGTTGTTAATAAGTTAATCGTATTAGACATTGCCCGGAGATACGGTCTGCGAACCCCAGCAACGGTAATTACCAAAGACAATAAAGATGTAAGGGAATTTGCTCGTCATTGGGGTTCTGTAATTACCAAATCTATTCAGGATATAGCCACGCTTCGTAAGGAACATTATCATATAGCGCAGCGAACGAGTTTAATTGAATCTGATAGGTTAAGGGAATTGCCTACTCAGTTCCATTACTCGCTATTTCAGCAGGCAATTGTTAAACGGTTTGAGGTCCGAACTTTTGTCTTTAAGGAAGAGTTCTATTCTATTGCAAATTTCTCCCAATCTAATGATTTATCTCTGGTAGACGGGCGAAACTTGGAAAGCAGTAGTGGTAAACCGAATAGGCTAACCAGATACCAACTTCCCTCTAAGATTGAAAAGGCAATAGCTCAACTGATGGCTGAGTTAAACCTAAACTCCGGTTCGATAGACTTTATCGTTGACCAAACTGGCGAATATTACTTTCTTGAAATAAATCCAGTCGGACAATTTGGATTTGTAAGTAGTGCCGGTGGGTATCAGATAGAAAAACGTATAGCGAAATATTTTAAAGATCAGTATGAGTTATGGAAAGAATGTTTAGTTCAGAGGAGCTGATGCGTGTGCCAGTGAATTATACTCAATTCCTTAAATTTTATCCGGATAGGATTATGCCAATAATAGATATGTGGCGTGTAAGAGGGCTTAAAATATCTAAACTGAACACGCCAATTTATTATAGGAATAACCTTGCGAAACCTATTTCTAAAATAATTCAGCCAGTTCTTTCAGATGCCAAATAGCGCTACTTTAGATAAGAGTAAAATATATTTTCGCCTGCATAGCTGGTGTATTCCTGTGAGGGGTGTATCACGATCAGTGATATGCGATTTATCCAGGCAATCCTTTGATTTCATTCCGAACGAACTGTATGCAATTCTCGTGGACAAAAAGGGGCATGAAATGGAGAGAATATTTGAGCACTACGGAGAAGATAACCGTTCTGTCATTGAGGAATACTTTCAGTTTCTATTGGATAATGAGTATATCTTTTTTTGTGAGGAATCCGAAACAGAGCAGTTCCCGGACGTTTCTTTATCCTTAGAAAGCCCTTTTCTTATCAATAATTGTATCATTGATAGCCAGAAGTACAGTAATCACAACTGGAAGTTTATTACTAGTGAGCTTGATGAACTAAATTGCCCGGCTGTCCAGTTACGTTTTTTCTACCGGGAAGAGTTGCAGAAAATTGAACGGATTTTGCAACTCTTTGATGATTCTTCAATTAAAAATATCGACCTTTTGGTTGAATACGATGAAACAATTGAGGTGAATGCCTATCTTCAGCTATGTGACCGCTTTCCCAGATTATCCGGGATTAATATTTGCAATGCACCCCAGGATAATGTGATCTTAACTTCGCTGGTCAAACCAGTTTCCTTTTACTCTCAGAAAATTCTCGACCACCAGTTTTGCGGAATCATACACCCAGCCTATTTCAGTATAAACCGGGAAGTCTTTATAGAGGCAACCTCCCATAATACCTGCTTATACAAGAAAATAAGCATTGATGCAGATGGTCAGATCAGAAATTGCCCCTCTATGAAGGAATCCTTCGGGTCTATCACCCAAACCCGCCTGCGGGACATTGCCCTCCGTCCAGAATTTCAATTTATTGGGACTATTGCCAAGAAAAATATTGATGTATGTAGGAATTGCGAATTCAGAATGATCTGTACAGACTGCAGGGCATACCTGACGCAACCTGAAGATATATATAGCAAACCCTTAAAATGCGGCTACAATCCCGAAACAATGGAATGGCAGGAATGGTCAAAGATTCCTGAAAATATCGCCGCCAAACAACACTATTGTTTTTAACATCTTTAAACAGTTATGGCTTCATTTCCAATTTTCAGACAAAAGAATGCGATGGACTGCGGCCCTACCTGCATACAGATGATAGCAAAATACTATGGGAAGAGCTACAGTTTGGAACAGTTGAGGCGGATTTCTCACTTTAACAAACAGGGGGTTTCTTTACTTGGAATTGCAGAAGCAGCGGAAAAAATTGGCTTCAAAACAACGGGGGTACTCATTTCATGCCATCAACTAATAAATGAAGCTAAGTTGCCTGCCATCATACACTGGGAGCATCAACATTTTGTCGTGGTGACCCCGAAGACTAAGGATAAAGGCATCTTTGTCGCTGATCCAGCCAGAGGATTTTTGCGATATACAAAAACAGAATTATCTCAGCATTGGGCACATTCCGTAGATGAAGAGCACACCCCTGTAGGAATTGCTCTACTCTTAGAGCCGACACCAGCATTTTATTCAGAGGAAACCTTTCAGGAAGGTGGTGCAGAACCAGAAAAAGGATGGATGAGACTTTGGCCATATTTAAAGCCCTATAGGTCTTATCTGTTGCAGATCGTGTTGGCGCTGTTGATGGCAAGCGTTATTCAACTCATCTTTCCCTTTCTTACCCAAAATATCGTTGACACCGGCATCAATACAAAGAACGTTCCTTTTATCACTTTAGTCTTGATTGCCCAACTCATGCTTTTTATTAGCAGAATGATTATTGAGTTCATCCGTAGCCGACTACTCTTGCATATCAGCACACGAATAAATATTTCCATTCTTTCTGATTTTTGGATTAAGCTGATGCGCTTACCGATTTCCTATTTCGATACCAAGCAATTCGGAGATACTATTCAACGAATTGGTGATCACAAGCGTATAGAATCTTTCCTGACAGGAACCGCCCTGTCAACCCTATTCTCTCTATTTAACCTGTTTATATTCTCCATTGTTCTAGTACAGTACAGCATTACCGTTTTTCTTATTTTCTTTTCAGGTAGTGTTTTGTATTTTTTATGGATTAGGGCCTTTCTCCGCTACCGTAGAAAACTTGATTATAAGAGATTTTCGCTCGCCAGCCGGGAAAATGGGATTACCATGCAACTGGTTGAAGGAATGCAAGAGATTCGATTGCAGGGGGCTGAGTACTTAAAAAGATGGGAATGGGAAGGTGTTCAGACCCGGCTTTTTAAGTTGTCGTTTAAAGGTCTCTCCCTTAGTCAGTATCAGCAGGCTGGTGCTGTTTTTCTAAATGAAGGTAAAAATATTCTTATTACGTTTATTGTTGCCAAATTAGTCATTGATGGTCAGTTGACGCTGGGCGCAATGTTGGCCATTCAATATATTATTGGGCAGCTCAATAGCCCGGTTGATCAATTAATAGGGTTTATGCAGTCTGCACAGGACGCTAAAATATCCCTCGACCGATTAAACGAGATACATGAGTTAAAAGATGAAGAGCCGCTCGGAGCAGAATATTTACATCAACTTCCCTCAGCAAAGGAAATCAAGATTAACAATCTCACGTTTACCTATGCCGGAGCGGGAAATGAGCCGGTGCTTAAAGGCGTTTCCCTTACAATTCCCGAAGGGAAGACTACCGCAATTGTTGGTGTCAGCGGGAGCGGTAAAACCACTCTTTTAAAACTGCTGCTCGGCTATTACGAAAACTATACGGGGGAAATCTCAATTGGCAACCATTCTCTGCGCGGAATCAGCCTACGTTTTTGGAGGCAACAGATTGGTGCAGTAATGCAGGACAGCTATATCTTTAATGACACTATTGTTGGCAATATCTGCGTACAAGAAGAATATCCAGATTACTCCCGGCTGATAGAAGCCTGCCGTGTAGCAAATATCTTGACATTTATTGAAAACCTACCGCTTGGCTTTAACACCAAGATCGGGGCTGAAGGCAATGGGATCAGCAGTGGACAAAGGCAGCGGATAATAATAGCTCGGACAATCTATAAAAACCCTCCTTATTTCTTCTTAGATGAAGCTACCAATTCATTAGACGCAAATAACGAAAAAGAGATCCATAGCAATTTAAGAGCGTTTTTTCATGGAAAGACAGTTGTCGTTGTCGCTCACCGGTTAAGCACCGTGCGCGACGCGGATAATATTATTGTACTGCACCAGGGTGAAATTGTCGAGTCGGGAAGTCATCAAGACCTAGCAAAGAAACGAGGATTATACTATGAGTTGGTGCGCAATCAACTGGAACTGGATGCCTAACATAAGGTGACAAAAAATACTGTTTATTCTTAATAGCAAGCCTATGCCAGAACGATTCAATTCCGAAGAAATCGCTGTTCGATCAAACGGCCATCCTGATCTGCTTATCAAAAGAAGTGCAGATATATCGGAACTAATCAGCTCCAAACCGCCATTTGTTCAGCGGCATGGGGTTACCATCTTAGCTGCTATTGGGGTATTGGTAGCAGCATTGGCCTGGTTCATTCGATACCCAGATACCGTGCCAGCGACGGCTGTATTGAATTCTATAGACGGCCCAAGAGAGGTGGTTACGAGAACCAACGGAAAACTGGTTAAGATTTTAGTTCATAACGAGGAGGCCGTTGAAAAGGGGCAACCTCTTGCGTTTTTAGAAAGCACAGCAAATCACCAGGAAGTTATCCGTCTTTCCAACTGGCTGGACACAATTGGTTATTTTCTGGAAGATTCTCCTGATAAATTAACCTTGTTTGTAAATCAGCGATTTCGAGGGTTGGGAGAGTTGCAAATGGCTTATCAAACATTCGCGACCAAATTTCAAGAGTTTGGAAATTATTTATCTAACGGTTTCTATGTGCAGAAGCGTGGTATGCTGACTAGGGATATGCAGTTTTTAGAAGAGTTAGAAGGGCAACTTCAAGAAGAGCATCAATTGATGAATCTCGACCTATTGTTAAGCGATACTACTTTTAAAGGGCATGAATCGCTGCAAAAAGATCGAGTGATCTCGCCTATGGAGTACCGGAACGAAAGAAGCAAACTGATCAGCAAGCAGTTAACCATTCCGCAGGTCAGAATGGCGATCATCAATAACAAAAGTCAATTGCATGAGAAGAGAAAGGAAGTTGCAGAATTAGACAATCAAATTTTGCAACAGCAACTAGTTTTTACTCAAGCGCTGCAAACTCTGAAAAGTCAGGTCGAAGAGTGGAAAATGAAATACATTCTAATAGCGCCGTTAAACGGACAGATTACATTTGTCGGATTCTTTCAGGAGAATCAGGAAATTAAAGCGGATCAGACAATTTGCTTTGTCAATCCTTCTAACAGCAATTATTACGCAGAGGCTTTCGTTCCTCAGTATAATCTTGGAAAAATAAGAACTGGGCAAAAGGTATTGCTTAAACTGACAGCCTATCCTTGGGAAGAGTTTGGTATTCTGGAGGGCGAACTGGCTTATCTTAACAACATACCTAGTGATAGCGGATTCCTGGCAAAGATTTCTCTACCGCATGATTTGGTTACTAATCAGGAAAAGAAAATTCAATTTAGGATGGGATTACAGGCAAAGGCAGAAATTGTTGTTGCAGATAGCAGGCTGATAGATCGCTTTTTTCGTACGTTGCGGAGAGATTATACAAAATAGAAAGTTGATATATTGATAGGGATCAAAAACATCCCATACTGTTCTGCATCAGTTCTTTTATAAATTTTTTGGGGTATTTGCAAAAAAATGTACTGGAAAGGGAATGTTGCGCAACAAATATCAAGCCCTCTAAATGCAAACCCTTACCTATTATGGAAAATTATCTAACAGAAGAAGAGTCTATACACTCCAAAAAAAGAGAGAAATTAAACCTTTTTAGTAATTCGTAACATTCAATAACTTCACTATTGACTAGTTTGCCATTCAAGCGTTTTTAACTAAATAGCGAAGAGCTTATTTGTTCATCCGTCGTTATAAGCAACAGTTTCATTGTAATAACATTACCTCTATTACAATGAATGAAAATTTATTCTTACACTCAAACCATGCTTATGAAACAGATTAAAATTTTATCATTCCTAATCCTGTTTATTTTACTTATTGTTTCTTGTCGAAAGCAGGAAAAGATTTCCGAACCCGCTGGTGATGACGTTACTATATCCGGAATACTCGCAAGTGGAGAATACGAAATAGAGGATAGCGCAACATACGGGGAATTTTTATTTTTTGGAAGGTATGCTGTGGAGGAAGAATTAACTCAATACAATTCAACAATACGGAGGGACCTAATTCCATTAGATGACAGCGGTAAGGTATCTGAGTTAAAGCGGTATTTACTATTGGAAACAGATTTAGAAGACACTTCATACTATCAATCATGCAACGTAGTGTCCAAAAATACTATTCCAATGGAGATTGATCTTTTTACTGACATAACGTTAAATAACAAAGGAATTAGCTATTTTCATCAAGGAGAGACTGATGAGAGTATAAAACTTATTCTTAGAAAAGATGATACTGACTATGAGTTCTCCAGTATGAGGGACATGATGGCTCCGTGTGATCCAAATTCATCCTCCACTATGATTTGCATAGATTGGTATTTAATAACCTATGATATTTTCACGAATATTGTCGTAAGCGAAGAATACCAGTTTTCTACCTGTTCGTCCATTTGTATGCAAGTTGGCGGCGGTGGTGGAGGCGGTGGCGGTGGCTCTGAAGAGGAAGAACCTACTAGATTTAGAACAAAGACTTGGACTGTATATCAGCATCCTCCAGAACTGGGAGCATTTGAAGTAAAGGCATCTGAAAATTGTTGGGGGCGCTATCGTTCTTCCGATCCGCAAGGAGGGCATTTTACGAAAGTAACGCATCACTCAAGCACGTGCAATGGGCTAGATGTATTATATTTTGAGACCTATAGTGATGTAAATCGCTCTGATTCCTATGCGTCAAGTCGAGTAAGAGGGCAGTATTCTAAAAATGGAGCGCCGCTGATTACTATTGAAGGATATACGTCTTGGAGGTTTGATAGCTTATTTTAATTTTATGATATTAAGGAAGCACCATATTGGTATATTAATGTTGCTATGGATTACCTCTTGTCATCAAACATTAAGGGCTACAGAAAATAATTCAGGCGTTGTTAAAATAACGCATAGTCATTGGCTTAAGAATAAAGCCCTGGATATGACGTTTGATACACGGATATGGTATAAGGACAGCTTTTTTATTCAAGAAATCAAAAAAATTGTCTTTATAGATACATTTGGTGTAAAGTCAAGAGAAATAGTATTAAGTCACTATTTGTTTCATGACCTTATAACAGAAGACTTTTATGAGTTCAGTAGCTTTACTGATACCGCGACAATGCTGAATTCTTATAAACTTAATAGAAAGGATGACTTTCCAGGAGCATGGAATTTTATGAAGTTGGAGAAAAACAAGTACGCGACATCTCCAGTACGAGCAAACAGTGACACGGCTATTAACAAGGTAGTGTATAAGAGAATGATTTTTAATCAGAATTTTGGGAAAGGCGAATTTTCCACAGAGATCTATTTGCGCTGTGATAGAAATCACCCTTTTTTCAAACTATTTCGGTACTACAGTGAGATGTTCAAGTGTGATTGTGTAAAAATAATCAATTACTATCCTGGAACAACTACGCCCTCTACTACAATTGAGTTAGAATTTCAACGAGACTCGTTAGTAGATCAGGAAATCAATGTTTTCAATACGTGGACACGACGCATATTGGATGAAAACCGATGAAGTAGTTGCCTTTTTCATTAGTTTAAATTGATAGTAGACAGGCTTAGTCAAACAATAATAAATAACGAATTAAAAAGCAAAGGCGACCGCAATGGCCGCCTTTCTATTAACTGGCAGATGCAAGAAAATAGGGCAGTCTTTCCGGCATTGGGAGCTGATTAATGCTCTCAAGCTGATTTTTTGGGCGATGCCGTTTATATATTTTCTTGACCTGCTCTGTAGTCGTATGACCCATCAACGCCGCTACGGTAGCATCATCTACTAATTTATCCTGTAACAATATGGAGAAGCTGAGTCGGGCGCAAGACCAGGTGATTTTCTTATCAATCGCTGCATCTGCGACCCATGTTTCTAATACCTTATTGGCTCCATCCTGGGTGGGCAGCCTGAAAACTTTATTTTGCCCGAAAGCCAGTTCTCCAAATTTTATGCGCTGCCTTTCTAATATCCCTCTGGCAATTTCATGAAGGGTAAGAATAACAGGTTGTTTAGTTTTAGCCTGAATTAAACGCGTCATTAATACGCTGCCCTTTATATCATTCCATACCATTTTATTTACATCCACCCAACGAAGACCGGTATAACAACAAAAAAGAAAAGCTGCCATTACTTCCTGATTTCTGCAGGGAATGGAAAGCAATGCGAGATAATCCTCAATCTCCAAATTGGCTTTGATACGAACTGACGGATTCGATTTGCAAGCGAGGTCTTCGGTAGGATTAAACTGAAAATATCCTTCTTTGGTGGCAGCTTTTATTACCCACTTGAACCGGGCATAATAGTTAAGGGGCGTTTCACCAGTGTATTTGTCCAACAGAAATTGCCGGAACCGCTTACAAAGATTCTCAGTGATGTCAACAGGCGTAATAAAGTCTTTCTTGACAAACCTTCTAAACTGCGCCAGGCTGTTCGCCAGATGCCTGTTTCCCTTTCTCGTGTTTTCTTTGACATATTCCTCATAGTAGTCAAAGAAATTGGCTTTAAACTTATGCGCGGGTATGAAAGCTGATCCGATGGCCTGTTGCTCGATGGTGAGCTGGCTTTTTTTTATTTCAAGCAGTGATTGCGCTTCCTTGTTATGTTGGCGTTGTGCTGCATCTTTCGGTTTGGAATAAACGAATATTCCTGTTGCGGGGCGTTGACCAGGGCCGCGGCCATAGTCATAGTGAAAGAATATCTTATCGCCCTTCCGGTTTGATCGTTGAAGAAGATTCATAGGGATACGGATTTAGAAGTGAGGAAATAAAGCTTCAATGTGTATGCCCGAGTGATGAAAACTGCCACTTTGCAAAGCGGCGAAAGGAGCGGGGATGTTAGAGTGGGAAAAGGCGGCGAAAACCGGATGAAAGAAACTTTTGAGAATTGTTTGGATGCAAGAAAAGAAAAGGGACAATTTAGCAGGAAAGCACTGCCAAAGCTGTGTGTCAGACTGCGTGTCAAAGTGTGTGTCAACGGGCCATTTTTGGGGGTGTTTTTGGCCGTTTTTTCCACCACTTTTTGCAGGTCATGTGCCGATAGGAGCACTGCAAAACTGCGTGTCATAGTGCGTGTCATTTGTGTGTCAGGAATAGTGGTAGAAAGCGGATAAAAGGACACAAAAATGACACGTACCAAATAAAATAGCCTTGTAAATCAAACGTTTACAAGGCTATTGAGTGCCCAAGACTGGATTCGAACCAGCACAGCCTTTCGGCCACTACCACCTCAAAGTAGCGCGTCTACCAATTTCGCCACCTGGGCCCCTGTAACCCTTTCGGGATTGGGGAGGCAAATATACAGGATTTGAGTATTTAAACTTTTATACGTTTCTACTTTTTATTCATTTAGGCGCTTTCTTTTTTGAGTACTATCCTGAAAGTGGTGCCTTTACCTATTTCTGACTGCTTTACAAATATCTCCCCTTTGTGGTATTGTGAAATGATACGGCGGGATAGGCTTAGCCCCAGTCCCCAGCCTCTTCGTTTGGTAGTAAACCCGGGCTTAAATACCTGATTGATATTCTGGGCGGCAATGCCCTTGCCGGTATCGGTCACATCAATCTGCACCTGTCCTTTTTCTTCCATGATATCCACGCTGATGGCACCTTTGCCTTCCATGGCATCGAGCGCATTTTTCAGCAGATTCTCGATCACCCAGTCAAAGAGGGGTGGCGAAACCGGGGCAAGCAGTTCCTCCAGTCCATGCGTATCTACCGTAAACCGCACGCTTCCGGGCGCACGTTTACGGATGTAGTCTACCATGCTGTTTACCTGTCTGATAATATCCGTGGGTTCAAGCTGGGGTGAACTGCCGATCTTACCAAACCGGTCCGATACCAGTCTTAGCCGGCCCACGTCTTTGGCGAGTTCCGGTACAATATCGCTGTAGCGTTCATCTTCGCGCATCACTTCCACCCAACCTTCGAGCGATGATACGGGTGTGCCCAGTTGATGGGCGGTTTCTTTAGCCATTCCTGCCCATACCTGGTTTTGAACCGAACGGTAACTACTGCGAAGAGCGGTCACCGTTACCACTATAAACAGGCCGATGATCAGTAACTGGATCAGTGGATAATAGCGTACTTCATTTAAGAGACTGGTATGTCCATAATAATACCGGTTGCGGCGGGTAGAATCCAGGGGATCTACATATTCTATCGGGGGATTGCCGCTTTTGAATGAAGCCAGGCGTTGCTGCAGGTAAGCAGGGTTGCGGAGTGCACGGACTGAATCTATATTTACATAATTGGTAATACTGTCCCGCTCGTCTGTTTCAATGATGGGAATATCGTGGTTGTCGCGGATGATTTTGAAAGGAAGTTGCGTATCGGTAATATTGGGGTTGAGCAACGACTTGCTGGCTTCCACCCATTGTTCCACTTTTACCCGTTCTTCCTGTGCAATTTTGCGGGCCAGGTAGCGGGAATAAAAAATAGTTCCTGTTACAATGGCAATGGCAATAGTCGCCAGTACCGTACGCCAGGTGAGTAATTGCTGAAGCATGCCCGAATTTAAGGCGGTTCAGGCGTGTTGACTTACATTTGATCAAATTTATTCGTTCAACATTGATGTTCTGCTGATGCCTGCTCCCACTGTAGCCGTAGTGATCCTTAACTGGAATGGCCGCCAGTTCCTGGAACAATTCCTGCCGTCTGTGACGGCTTCGGGTTATCAGCCGTGTACAATATATGTTGCCGATAATGCCAGTACAGACGATTCGCTGGCATATCTGAAGGCGAACTGGTCGCAGGTAAAAATCATTTCACTATCTGAAAATTACGGGTTTACCAAAGGATATAATGAAGCGCTGCGTCAGGTGCAGGCAGATTATTATGTACTGCTCAACTCAGATGTGGAGGTAGAAGCCGGCTGGCTTGAACCGATGGTGCGATTGCTGGAATCGGATCATACAATCGGCGCCTGTCAGCCCCGCATCAGGTCCTACCATCAGCGCGATCATTTTGAGTACGCTGGGGCGGCCGGTGGATGGATCGACCGCTATGGTTATCCCTTTTGCCGCGGGCGTGTTTTCGAACAACTGGAAGCAGATACCGGTCAGTATAATGATACAGTGCCCATATTCTGGGCCAGCGGGGCAGCCATGTTTGTACGTGCTTCCGTATTTCATGAGTTGCGTGGGTTTGATACTTATTTCTTTGCCCACCAGGAGGAGATTGATCTCTGCTGGCGGATGCAACTGGCAGGGTATAGTGTATACGTTTGCCCTGATTCAATTGTATATCATGTAGGAGGTGGTACGCTGCCCCGGGGCAATAGCCGGAAGACCTTTCTTAATTTCCGCAACAACCATATTATGCTGGCCAAAAACCTAACCTGGCCGCAGCGGCTATGGATCATTCCTTTTCGGTTTTGCCTCGATGGGGTTACTGCATGGAAGCAGTTACTGAGCGGTGACAGTGCAACGTTTAAAGCAATTGTGAAAGCGCATTTTGCATTTATTGGATGGCTGTTTAATGGCCGGAAAAAGAGCAATTTCCCTATAAGACGAAAGGGAAAGCTACAGGGAGTTTTGTCTGCAAACCTTGCCTGGCTTCATTTTGCACGCGGGAAAAATAAGTTTTCAGAAATTGTGCAGAAAACCCATTGATTTATTTGTACTTAACCCCTATTTTTGCAGCGTAAAAAAATCACTATGAGCGCTCCTCATTACGACTATAACGAAGAACTGAAAAAAGTACAGGATAAAGACTTTACCCATAGCTGGGTTTCTTCTTCCGGTTTCATTTTTTATCTGAGTGTATTCTGCCTGGTGGCTTTTGCTTTTGGTGGCTGTTACAAGCTGTATACTAAACGCTTCGAAAAACCGAAGGTTGTTGTACAGGAAAGCACATTGTACACCCCGAAGTACAAATAATTTTCCTAAAAAATTTTTTTACAATAGGTTGTTTACCTATTTTTGCAACCCCTTAGTTCTTTGGTTGTTGAGAGGGAAAATAACCTGATCAGCAAATAAATATGCGGAAGTAGCTCATTTGGTAGAGCACGACCTTGCCAAGGTCGGGGTGGCCGGTTCGAGCCCGGTCTTCCGCTCCAGAATCCTCTCTCGAAACAGAGAGGATTTTTTTTTGAACCCAAACCACTGCCTGCCCTGGTGGTGAAATTGGTATCCCGAAGTTTCGGGAACGCAGGACTTAAAATCCCGGGATAAAACAGTTAACCATCTAACCTGATGGTGAAATTGGTATCCCGAAGTTTCGGGAACGCAGGACTTAAAATCCCGGGATAAACAGTTAACCATCTGCCCTGGTGGTGAAATTGGTATCCCGAAGTTTCGGGAACGCAGGACTTAAAATCCTGGGATAAAAAAGTTAACCATCTGCCCTGGTGGTGAAATTGGTAGACACGCAGGACTTAAAATCCTGTGGCCAGCAATGGCCGTATCGGTTCAACTCCGATCCGGGGCACAAACACACTACACAACCAGTCCAGCGACTGGTTTTTTTTGCAATGGCTGTATTGGTTCAACTCCTCCCGATACTTCGGGACCGGGGCACACTGCTTAACCAGTCCAGCGACTGGGTTTTTTCGTAGTGTATGGAATATTTTGTTTACATATTATTTTCTGAAAAGCTCAATCGGTTTTATATCGGCACAACCGATGATCCGGTCAAGCGCTTATGTGAACATAACTCAGCTCATTACCCCAATGCCTATACGGCTAAAGGCATTCCCTGGACTCTCTTTCACACAATTCCCTGTACAACCAGCCAGCAGGCTTATGACCTGGAACGATTTATTAAAAGCATGAAGTCGGCCGTTTTCATTCGTAATCTGAAAGAAGATCCAGCTATTATTTCACGCGTTTTTGAAAGACTAAGTAATAAAGAGAAATGATAGCCCTACAATTTAGACACGCAGCCCCGAAGCTTCGGGGTTAAAATCCTGCGGCCAGCAATGGCTGTATTGGTTCAACTCCTCCCGATACTTCGGGACCGGGGCACAAACACACTACACAACCAGTCCAGCGACTGGTTTTTTTTGCAATGGCTGTATTGGTTCAACTCCTCCCGAACACTCGGGATTGGGCACAAAGCCTTCAGCAAATAGCGCCTCATCTTTTGCCAGGGATTTTATCCGCCGCTTCCGGTTATTAATCGGTAACTCTTTACTGCACTGTTATCCTTGCCGGCGTTTCCGTGCCGTTAATCAAGCCCGAAGCAGCCTGCGCAATTCCCTGGATGACGCTGGTAAGGTGACCAATATCGATCCGTTTTACATCATCGCACAGCGAATGATAGCAGCGATCGTCATCATCGCTGCTCATGATGGTATGCGCCGGCACGCCGTATTTTGCGAAAGAGTAATTATCACTTCGCATAAACAGCTGCTTTCGTTCATCCGGCTCTGGTTTTACTTTGATACCTGCACCGGCCAGACCTTTTGATAACATCCGGGGCAGGTTAGACATATTTTCACCCGTAATAAAAACCTTTTTCCTGCCGTACATGGGAACGCCGATCATTTCGATATTGATATTAGCTACCACATCATCCGGATTAATATACTGCACAAAATCAGCTGACCCCAGCAAGCCCAACTCCTCGCCGGCAAATGCACAAAAGAGTATTGTCCGCTCATTATAATCCTTTTTTGCAAAGTACCTGGCAAGTTCCAGTAAAGCCGTGGTCCCCGATGCATTATCATTGGCTCCATTAAATACGGTATCCCGCGATGAAGAGCCTTTTGTCTTTCCCTTCATTACACCTACATGATCATAATGAGCACTGAAAACAACAATTTCTTCAGGTCTTGTTTTTCCGGGAATCATTCCAACCACATTGTACCCCACACCGGCAGACCAGGCTGGTCCGGCAAGCAGCTTTACCAGTTGCGGTTCACCTGTTGCGTACACCAACAGGAAATTTTGCTGGCTTTCTTTGCCGGGGCGCTTAAAGTTTACAGGAAAAAAAAGCTCACCGGTACGGGGCTGAGTGGACCAGACCAGGATATTTTCACCCCGGTCTTTATAACGAAGAAACACATCCTCTGTAATCGTTGTATCAATCTTAATTACCGTAAAATCAGCAAGATCTTTTGACACAGGCCTTTCACTTATGCCAAAATACTTATAGGCATCATACGGTATATAACCGTTATTCCAGAGCAACGAAGCCACCGTTGGCCCTACCGATTTCTTATTTAAAGAAAAAGGGATATAATAATCCGGCTGATCCTGTAAGGGTACAAGCCCTGCATTGCTAAACTGCTGACCAATAAAAGTACTAACCTCCGATTGTTTTGCAGTTCCATTTCCCCTCCCCTGCAGCGTGTCTGAAGCGAGGAAATAAATTGTATGCCTTACATTTTCCTGGGTAATAGAAGACAGCGGTTCCTGCGCCCTTATGCTGCCCTGAATTAGCAGTAGTATTATCGTAATATGCCAGCTCTGCGCCATTCGTCAAAAATAGCTTTTACCGGTTAATCGAGTTATTTCATATCACATGCATCCCTGAAATGATGGAAAGAAACTTCCCAAATGACCGGGAAACACGTGAACTCATATTAACCGCCCAAAGAGAAAATAAACAACTACATGCTTTATCCTGCGTTGCAGGGAATCATAAACTATCATCTTTATTTTTTATTCTATCCATAGCCGTCTGCCTGCCGGAACCGGCAAATGTTTGCATCTACCAGCGCATACAAAGAAATGCATCTTCACTGGTGGCCACTTTGTTGTTGGCTTTGACGATAATATCATACAAACCGCCTTCCATATCTGCGGGCAACGTAACTACCAGAGTGGTGGCAGATGCAGTCTTTACTGCAGCAGTATAATTACCGGCCTTTACTTCGTTGGCGGCTGCGTTGAGGTTAAACCCTGTGCCGGTAATAGTAATTGTGGCAGATGGATCGCCTATCTCGGGCGATACGGATGAAATACGGAGCGTAACGGGGTTACCGGGTACCCCCGGATCGGGATTCGGGGCAGGAGTATCATTTTTACTGCACGAGAATACGATGCCGGCCAATGCTAATAGCAATGTTTTTTTCATTAAGAGCGTGTTTAAATAGAACTAATAATGCTGGTGAACCGGTGTGCAGGATATGAGACTAAAACTACATTGCGATAGAAACAATTTTGATGCAAAAACGTATGAACCGGAGATATAACTGCATGAACTGAAGGCAGTGACTACATTCAGACTTCGGCATGGTTGAGATTTATATTCTGTGTTTACTGCGGGTAAAATTTGCTGCAAATGACGCAGATGGATGCAGATAAATCCTTCCCGGCTTTTCAAACTGAGTCAATACTGAGCTGAATAATGCGTAAAATCGCAGCCTTAACCGCTTTCCTTCCTACTTTTGAGAAAAGAAGCTACGAAAAATGGCCACAAACATCAAATGCCCCAATTGCAATCACGAGTTTCCGCTGGAAGCTGCTGTATCGGAGGAGTATAAGAAGGAACTGCGTGAGCAGCTGGTAACCTATAAAAAACAGAAAGAACAGGAACTGGCGCGGCGCGAGCAGGAATGGCAGCAGCAGATGCTGCAAAAAGATGCCGACCTGAATAAACGACTGCAGCAGGAAAAAGAACAACTACAGGTGGAGCTCGATCAGGCTATCCGCAAACGCATCAGCGCCGATTTTGAAAACAAGCTGCAACTGCTGGAACAAAACAACCGCGAAAACGAAGAACGGCTGAAGGAAGCACGCCGCAAAGAAGCTGAATTTCTGCGCCAGCAGCAGGATTTGAAGAATAAAGAGGCCGAGCTGGAGCTGGAAGTGCAGAAACAACTGCAGCTGGAGCGCGAAAAATTGTCGGAAGAGATTCGCAAAATAGAAGAGCAGAAAGTTGCCGTAAAGGAAACCGAACTCATGCTGCGCATGAAGGAACTTGAAAAGCAGCTGGAAGATCAGAAACGCCTGGCAGATGAAATGAAACGAAGGGCCGAGCAGGGTTCCACACAGTTGCAGGGCGAGATCCAGGAACTGGTGCTGGAAGATATGCTGCGCAGCACGTTCCCCTTTGACCAGGTCACCGAGGTTGGTAAAGGTGTGCGGGGCGCAGACTGTATACAAACCGTACGCAATGCCCAGGGCCTGGAATGTGGCCGGATCATTTTTGAAAGTAAACGTACCAAGGAATTCGGAGGTGACTGGATCGAAAAATTAAAGGCCGACATGCGCAGCCAGGGAGCCGATGTAGCTGTGCTGGTCACACAGGTCATGCCGCGTGACCTGGATCGCTTTGGCGAAAAAAATGGTGTCTGGATCTGCTCTTTTGCCGAAGTCAAAGCCGTGGTGCATATGCTCCGTGATGGTATTATTAAAATAGCGGGTGCCCTGCGCAGCCAGGAAAATAAGGGCGACAAAATGCACTTGCTCTATAATTACCTCACCAGTTCTGAGTTTGCGGAACAGTGGAAAGCCATACGCGAAGGATTTATGAGTATGCGGCTCTCCATCCAGAAAGAACGCGATGCGATGGAGAAGCTCTGGAAGGCGCGCGAGAAACAGCTGGAAAAGGTTTTGCTCAATGCCGCTCATATCCGCGGTTCCATAGAAGGCATTGCCGGTATGGACGCCGTAGACCTTAACCTGCTCGATGATGCTCCGGCAGATCCGGCTATTGAATAATATCAGCTCATTACCCAGGCCAGCATGAGCGGAGCCAGGCTATGTACCTGCACGGAAAGTTCCTCTCCCGTGGGTGTAAACCGGCAACTGACCAGCGAAATATCCGAACCTGGATAAAGCGGCATATCGGTGCGGAAGTCTAGTCCGCCTTTTCCATACCATTTATATACGGCCTCTTTGGCGCTCCAGAGACCGGTGAGTTTACACAGATCGTCATCATCCGCCGGCATCAATCCGAAACGGTCCTGCTCTTCGGGTGAAAGAAATTTATGCCGGATACCGGCGAGGCGGGGCACCGGCACTTCAATGTCAATACCTACCCGGGCCGAGCGGCTCACAATAGCGGCGGCATAATCGCCGCAATGGGAAATAGAAAAATGATACCGGTCGTCCGGCAAAAAAGGCTTACGGGTATCGGCTATCTGCACCAGCTCGTACGGAAAATCCGGCGCCAGAAACTGCAGCAGAAAACGACCGGCCAGGTGCTGCAGCCGCTTATGCGGATGCGTCACATCACGGTGCTGCGGAACGTTTCCTTTAAAAAACGCTTCGGTTTCTTCTATCTTCCAAATACCCAACCTGGTATCAGCGTTGATTCGATGTTGAAAAAAAACAGGCATGTTGTCGGTCCTAAGAACTACGAAGTACGATATTTGAAGCGTAGCAAAAAAGTATTTGCTGTTTATTTGCACGTATTATGATATTATCTGATAGCCGTATACTGGAAGAAATCGACAAGGGAACTATTGTACTGTCTCCTTATAACAGAGAATGCCTGGGCAGCAACTCTTACGATGTACACCTGGGCCGCTGGCTGGCCACTTACCGTGAACATATACTGGATGCCAAAAAACACAATGAGATCGAGTATTTCGAAATTCCGGAGGAAGGCTTTGTGCTCTATCCGCATATTTTCTATCTGGGGGTAACGCTGGAATACACCGAGACCCATGCCCATGTGCCTTTCCTGGAAGGAAAATCATCGACCGGCCGTCTCGGTATCGATATCCACGCTACTGCCGGCAAAGGCGATGTGGGCTTCTGCGGGCACTGGACCCTCGAAATATCGGTGAAACAGCCGGTGAAAGTATATAAAGGTATGCCCGTAGGCCAGCTGATTTATTTCCCTGTTGATGGCGAAATACAGGTAGCCTACAATCAGAAAAAAAATGCCAAATACAGCGGTCAGCCCGATAAGCCGATCGAAAGCATGATGTGGAAAAACACATTCTGATACTCATCAATACATTACGAAACAACCGGTGTATGAGACTATTGCCTTTCTTCCTGTTACTATGCACGCTCGCCTCGGCGCAGGGCACCAAAATTGTCCGCGACAGCTTTAGCATCAGCTATCCTACCGGCTGGACGATCGACAAGGAAGATCCGGATTATGATCCGGATGCGCTGTTTAGCTTCGACTCTCCTGACGGCAACAACATGATCATGTTTATTATCATGAACGTCCCCATCGACGGAGAGGAAATGCTCAATCAGCAGGTAACAGAATTTCAGAAGCAACTCATCAAAAATCCTGAAATCACTGAATTCACCCAATGGGGACGTTATACCGGGCAGGGAAAAATCCTGAAAGGTAAATTACTGGGACTTACAAAAGGTTTTGTGCGCATTTTTGTTTATGCCGACGACGACAAGTCAATGCTGGTGGTACAGCAGTGTTACGACGACGACTTTGTAACACTTAAGAAAGATTACGAACTAATGGAACAATCGTTCCGGTTTAGCTCCGACAAAAAGAAATAATCTTCCCGCTTAATTGAGCTGCCAGATAGTATACGTGAGATATCCTGCAAAGCTAACCCAGCAGATATAAGGAATGAGCAGTATCGCTGCAAGCTTACCCGCTTTAGCAAAGACAAGGATATTTATGAGGATACTGACCCAAAGTACTATCAGCTCTGCCAGTGCCCAGCCGGGCTCCTGCAGGTAAAAGAAAATAAATGACCAGCTGAAGTTTAGCAGTAACTGCACCAGGAAAATAACGATGCCCGTTCTTGCCTGCCGTGCAGTGTTATCTGCATTTAAAAAGGAGAAAAGAGCTACACCCATCAATACGTAGAGCGTTATCCAGACCCGCATAATAATCGTGCCGGAGGGTGTCCAGGAGGGTTTATGCAACTGCTGGTACCAGCCATCTGTATCCACAAAAAAGGCTGACATGTACCCCACTGCCAGTGGCAGCAGCAGGCAGAGAGCAAATTGAATTCCTTTTCGCATGTTACCGGTTTAAAAGGTAAATAAATATCAGATAGCGGCGGCGCCAAATTTTTTATAATAAGCAATCAGCCAGGCCACCACTTCATCATAGGTTTCCTTTCCTGCCGGTTGATTATTGGCCTTCAGGTAGTGCCCGTATCCCCACATTACCACCGACTCTACCGGATTTCGGTGCCGCAGATAAAACCTCCGGTACTCTTCGCGGTCTTTTTTGACCTGCGGATGAAGGCCCCGCAGCAATGTGCCCGCACGTGCCGTATCTGACTGGTATAATTCACGTATGGCGTAATTGAACATATCGTAATACATAGAATACAACAATACCGGGGACTCGCTGTAGCGGCAGGCCAGAAATCCCACAAAATTGGCCTCATTCTCCCTGGCATACCCCAATTGATGTGCCACTTCATGACTGGTCACGAAAGGCTGCAGAAATGATGGAATGGTGGTGTTGACCTGGGCCTCGCCCGAAAAGGGATTGTAATACCCCTGAAACCCGAGATAATTGCCGGCATAACTGAAAACAGATGGCTTGATGGATTTAAACTTATAGGCCAGAAAAGGATAGTGTGCAGCTACCCGCCTGTAGGCCGCTGTTGTTTCCTGAAACAACTCCTTTTTTCGCCGAAAACTATCCCGCCGGGCAGGCGTGACCGTAGTGGCATATTCGTTGAGCCGCTCATAGAGCAGACTGGTAAGCGTGTCTACGTCCTGCCGGGTATAAGCCTCCACTTTCAGCTGCAACTGGGCCGAAATACCACTACGGTTATAATTGAGCCCCCATAGCAGGTTAAAAAAAACATATACAAAAAGGAAGAAAAAAATCAGTTGCTGCAGTCCGTTCCGGAGGTATTTGCGGTTGAACTGGCGGCGGAGCAGCACACGTACCAGCTGTACCGCTCTAAACAGCAGCACCAGTACCAGGAAGCCATAAAACAGGTCGCCGGCGCTAAATGGTATCCAGCCCAGCAATAATCGCTGTGTCTTGGAAATCATGGGATAAAGACCGTATGTGTAGTTAATCTCCACCCATTCGGGATACCAGGAAGCCCATTTTATAAGAATGGTCAGCAGGATCAGGAGCACCCAGTTCCAGCTTTTCATAAGGTGCCTAAATAGCCGGGAAAGAAATCGTTGCACGTAGTTGCTTTTTAAACCTGTTAGGAATCAGGGCCTTAAATTAGGCACTTGGCAGCAAAATAATCCGAAATTTGCCTGTAATTTTTCGCCAGAAACCCTTACCTTTGCCAACTCTTTAAAAAGTCGCACATGGGGTACCGCCGGGAATACGAGATTGCTTTTGTGGGGCTGAAACCCGGGGTCCACGAGTACGATTACGTGATTACTGATAAGTTCTTTGAGCCATTCCAGCAGCAGGATTTTAAAAACTGCCAGGCACAGGTAAAGTTGTCGCTCGATAAAAAGACCGGCTTCATGTTACTCCGCTTCGAAATTGGCGGTAGCCTGGAAGTAACCTGCGACCGCTGCAGCAATCCCCTTCCATTTGAACTCTGGGATGAGTTTAATGTGACGGTGAAGATGGTAGACGAGCCGGAATTGATGAATGACCAGGAAGATGATCCCGATGTATACTACATCAGCCGCGGCGAAAGCCATATTGATGTGGCCAACTGGATCTACGAATTCATTAACCTGAGCATTCCGATGCAGAAGAAATGCCAGTACGAAAAAATGGATGGGCCTCACTGCAATCCAAAAGTGCTGGACATGTTGAAGAAACTGGAAACCAAAGAACCCGAGAAAAAAGATAATCCGATCTGGAAAGGATTGGAAAAATTTAAAGGCCTGGAATAATTTCAGGAAAGGAACAGACCGAAATAAATTTGAATAGTTGAACTTTTTTAATATTTAGTTATGCCAAATCCCAAACGCAGACACAGCCAGCAAAGAAGCGCTAAACGCAGAACGCATTATAAAGCTACTGCCACTACGCTGTCTACCGATAGCACTACTGGCGAAATACATGTCCGTCACCGGGCACATGTGAGCGAAGGAAAGCTTTATTACAAAGGAAAGCTGGTGGCCGAAAAAGCACCCGTGAAGAAGTAAGCAAAGTCTTTTCACGCTATAAAGAGACGAAAATTCCAAATTCATTGGGTAAACACCTGATGTGATTTGGAATTTCTTATTTTAGAATTAGTATTTTACGCTTGCAATGAAGATCGGACTTGATATGATGGGTGGTGATCTGGCTCCGCTGGAAGCTGCCAAAGGTGTGCTGGCCTATCTGAATGAAGCAGAAGCCCCCGCCCTTTTGCAACTTTTTGGCGATACCGCACAGATTGAGCCTTTGTTAGACAGCCTGGGCATTGACCGGCAAAAAGTGGAACTGGTGCACGCACCACAGGTGATTGATATGCATGAGCACCCCACCAGGGCCCTCAAAGAAAAGACTCATTCCTCGATAGCAATTGGCTTCCATTACCTGGCCTCCGGAAAAACGGAAGCCTTCATCAGTGCGGGCAATACCGGTGCCATGCTGGTAGGCGCTCTTTTCAGCATTAAAGCAGTAGAAGGCGTACTGCGCCCCACTATTTCCACTATTATTCCTAAAGAAAACGGGCAGACCGGCCTGCTGCTGGATGTTGGCCTCAATGCCGACTGTAAACCGGAACAACTCAACCAGTTTGCCATCATGGGTTCGGTATACGCCCAGCTCATACTGGGTATCGAAAAGCCCCGTGTAGCGCTGCTCAATGTAGGCGAAGAAGAAGGCAAAGGCAATCTGCTGGCACAGGCTACCTATCCCCTGCTTAAAGAAAATAACCATATTCATTTCGTGGGCAATATCGAAGGCCGCGATGTACTGCTCGACAAGGCCGATGTAATGGTATGCGAAGGCTTTACCGGCAATATCATTCTCAAACTGGCCGAATCATTATATGATATCAGCCGCGCTCAGCAGATAGATAACCCTTATTTTGACCGGTTCAATTTTGAAAATTACGGCGGCACACCGGTGCTGGGTGTATCAAAACCCGTCATCATCGGACATGGCATCAGCAAAGCCACCGCCTTTAAGAATATGATTCACGTAGCACAGAAAATGATCGAAAAAGATGTGCTGGCAAAGATGAGTGAACAACTGAAGTAAGTGTGCTAATGTGCTGATGTGCTGATGTGCTGATGTGCTAATGTGCTGATGTGCTAATGTGCTGATGTGCTGATGGATTTGAAATTTGAAAATTTGGCCTTCATGAACAGACACATATTAAATACTGTCCACTGTCAACCGTCAACTATCCACTGTCATCTGTCAACTGTCAACTATCCACTGTCATCTGTCATCTGTCATCTGTCATCTGTCAACTGTCATCTGTCAACTATCCACCGTCCACTATTAACCCTCAACTAATATGGACAAACACCTGCTTCCGGCACTACGCAAAGAGATTGAGAATACTTTTGGGAGAAAAGTGTTGTCGTCGCGTGATTGCCTGCAGCTGGTAGATGACATTTATCATAAAACAGGTTATACGGTCAATGCCAATACACTCCGGCGATTTTTTGGGCTTGTAAGAACGCAGTACAGCGCTTCTCCTTCTACCCTTACCATTCTTTCCAAATATTGTGGTTTTGGCTCGGTCGATGAGCTTTCGCAATTAAGCAAGCTGCCTCCGGCCAGCGACAAAAAAGAGCTGGCAGCCGATGAGGTGCTGCATTTCCTCGTTTCCTTATTCAAAAATCTGCCCCTGGCGGAGGGGCATAATCCCGCGGCCGAGTCGGTAGTCCTGCAAACGGTGAGTTTTCTGGACCGGCATCCCGAGCTGATCGATCCGTTTCAGCGTGAAATAGCCCGTACGGCCTCCGGTCAGTACTATTATTATGAGTTGTCTGTAAATATGGACCAGCTAAACGGGTATTACGGGGATGGACTCCATTATTATATGCGTGCCCGCCATACCGATGATGCCCAGTTATTTGCCCATTCGCTGCAGGTCTTTCGCTACTGGCTTACCGGCAACCGGGCCGGCATGGACAAACATATGCAGGTATTGCAAACCCTGACAATTACCAATGCCTGTCCCTCGCATGTGCTGGGCCGGCTTATTGCCGCCCGTATTTTCTATGCCCAGGTATGTCATGAACCGGTAGAACCTATCCTGGCCGATGCCACCAAGTACCTGGTATCGCTGCTGGCTGGTAGCCGCGATATCCCCATTCCCACGTATCCCGATTTTGAACTGGCGGTATGTGAGGCCCTGGTACTCACCGGTATGGAAGAAGAAGGAGCCGAATATATCAGGCGGGGTAAATCGTTGCTGGCTTTTTCCCGGCAAGACAATCCCGTAAATCCCTTTGCCATGTGGGAATATATCATCAGCAGCCGCAAAGAAAGGCTTCGCCGGCAGCTGCCCGGCAAAAAAACAGGCCTGCTCCCCTCGTACAATTACTACCTCCACCGCAAATACAATAACCTGGTTTTGCTCGCACTTACCAAATACACGCAACGCCAGCAACAGCAACTGGATCAACTGGTAACCGAAACCGGGTACACCACTTTCCGGAACATAAAATCGAAGCCGGTTACAGAAAAATAATATCTCTGAACAAAAAAGAACAGTTTCATTAGGTATTTATACTATACTTTAGTGGGGTCAATTCTTTAACATCCTTCCTATTGAAGTCCGCCCTAACCTTGTAACATCTGTTCCAATTCTTCTGAAACGAATTTATTCGAAGTAGCACCTGATTAGAGCAAAATCTGGTATCAGCCAAATTTTGACCGGAACGTTTTGTTTCCTAACTATAAACTATATGCTAAGAAGACTTAGTCGTAATGCTGTACTTTGTGAAATCGTATTTTTTTCTCTCCTGCTGGTAATGGGCAGTTCTTGTATCAATACCCGTGGAGCGAAATATTTTCCGGATGCCGGCAATGGAACGATCGCCACCAACACGCCTATTCCCGAGTCGGTAATCCAGAAGAATGATATCCTTAGTATCACTATCAGTAGCCCTAATGCCGAAGCGTCAGCCATTCTGAATCCGCAAACGGCCAATGCCAATGATGGTCCCCTCACTTCTGCCTCTCTGGGTGGCAGTACCGGTTACCTGGTAAACAGTGATGGCCAGATCCAACTTCCCCTGATCGGCAACATCAAAGCCGAGGGCCTTACCAAAAACCAGTTGAAAGATCAGATAGTAGCTTCTATCCTTGAAAAGAAATTGCTGGTGGATCCTCTCGTAAGCATTCGTTTCACCAATTTCCGTGTAACAGTGCTGGGCGAGGTAAACCGTCCATCTGTTGTGAATGTGCCCAATGAAAAAATATCACTGCTCGAAGCATTAGGCCTGGCTGGTGATATTACGATCTATGGCAAGAAAGACAATGTGATGGTAATCCGTGAAGAAAACAACAAGAAAACAATTAACCGTATCAATCTGAATTCAAGTGACCTGTTTAACTCGCAGTTTTATTATCTGCGCTCCAACGATATCGTGTATGTGGAGCCTAATAAAGCCAGGGTAGCGAGTGCAGGCCGCAGCAACCAATGGTTACCGATCCTCTTCAGTGGTCTTTCGCTGGCCGCTATCGTAGCAGACCGGGTAATCAATTAACGACAGAACTATGGCAACTACTACCAACAAGACAGCCAAAGAAGGCAAATCACTGCTTGGAGCCGTACTGTTCAAGTACATGCCCTTCTGGCCATTGTTTATCTTTTCGGCAATAGCCTGCCTTTTTGCGGCATGGTTCTATCTCCGTACCACGGCTCCTCAGTACGAGATCAATGCCTCTATCATGCTGAAAGAGGAAAAGGAAAGCCGCAATGAAGACGTTATTAACTCCTTCAACCAGGTGGATGGTAAAAAAGTGGTTGATAATGAGATCGAGATCCTGAAATCGAAGGCCCTGATGATGGATGTGGTGAAAAATCTCGCTCTCTACGCCAACTTTTTCGAAAGCCATGACATGGTGCCGAAATCGGCTTATACCACCTCCCCTATCATGCTGGAGGCCGTTAACCCCGACAAACTTACTGTAGTTCCCAAAGTAGAGTTTCGCTACGATGCGAAAGACAGCCTGGTGGTTATCGGTGCCAATAAATACCCCCTAAACAAACCGGTTGCCACTCCCTGGGGTGAGTTTCGTTTCCGTTTGAATGAAAACCAGCTGTCTCAGCCGGTAAAACCATTATTCTTTTCACTGACAACAGTACGTAATGCCGCCTCGGGTCTGCTGGCCAGCTTCCGCACCACAGCTCCTTCCAAACTTACAACTGTTATCACCCTCAAAATAAAAGATACTGACCCTCACCGCGGCGAAGATATCCTGAATGAACTGATTGCTGTATACAACAAAGCCAATCTTGCCGAAAAGAACCGCCTGGCTTCCAGCGCTTCTGATTTCATTGAGCAACGCCTGGCTGTGGTAGAACAGGAATTGAATGATATTGAAAAACGCGCACAGCAGTATAAAGCCACCCGCGGTGCGGTAGACATCAGCACACAGGGCCAGCTTTTCCTGAAAAATATCACTGAAACGGATCAGAAAGTGGCAGATGTGTCTAACCAGCTGTCTGTTCTGAATGAAGTAGAGAAATATGTAAAATCGAAAGAAAGTGGTGGCGATGGCGGTGTAGTACCGTCTACAGTAGGGCTGAAAGATCCTACCATGTCTACCCTGGTGACCAAACTGTACGACGAAGAGCTGAACTACGAAAAGCTGAAAAAGACAACGGGTGAAAACAACCCGGTGCTTACTTCCATCAGGGACCGGATCAATAAAATGAAACCGAGCATCCTGGAAAGTATTCAGACGCAGCGTTCGAGCCTGGAGGCCAGTAAAACAAACCTGCAATCGACCAACAATGCTTATCTCGGCCAGCTTCAGTCTATTCCCCAGAAAGAAAGAGAACTGATCGATATCAATCGCCAGCAGGCTATCAAGAGCAACCTCTACGCATTCCTGCTGCAGAAAAAAACGGAGAGCGACCTGACACTGAAATCAAACCTGCAGGACACCCGTATTGTTGACCGCGCTCAGAGCACACCTGAACCTGTTTCACCCAAAGGCAAACTCATTTACCTGGTATCCCTCATTTTTGCCCTGGCATTACCCGCTGGTATTATCTCCGGTAAGGAAATGCTGAACCGCAAAGTGATGTACCGCCACGAGATCGAAAACCTCACCAACGCACCCATCATTGGCGAGATCAGTCTCGATAAATCAAAAGATCCGCTCGTAATACAGGAAGGTAAACGCACATTTATTGCCGAGCAGTTTCGCCGTATGCGTACTTCCATTGGTTATGTAGGTGGCAGTTCCGGTAAAAAACGTATTCTCATTACCTCTACCCTTTCTGGTGAAGGAAAGAGCTTTGTAGCCCTTAATCTGGCACAGAGCATCGCCCTGACCGATAAGAAAGTGGTACTGGTAGAATTTGACCTTGCCAATCCTTCGCTCAGTAAAAAACTGAACGTTACTTATGAAATAGGCGCAAGCAATTACCTGTGGGGTGAAAAAGAACCGGAAGATATCATCAAGCGTACCGCTATCAATGAAAACCTGTTTTTCCTGCCAGCCGGTCCGCTGCCCGAAAATCCTACTGAGTTGCTGATGAGTGACCGTGTAAAAGATCTGCTCAAATACCTCGATGATGTATTTGATGTGGTGGTGATCGACTCCGCTCCGGCCAGCCTGCTTACTGACGCCTATGTATTGTCGCCTCTTTGCGACCTTACTTTGTACGTTGTTAAACACAAGTACACGCCCAAAGCATTCCTGGAGCGCCTGGATGAAGATAACTCAGGCAACCAATTGCGGAATATGCGCATCGTATTCAATGGCATCCGTTCGCGCGGATTCACCAAAAACGGATATGGATACGGGTATGGTTATGGATACATCCATAACACCGCGTATGGAAAAGCAAAAAAGAAGTAAAATATACAGGCTTGTGAGCCGGCCTTTGACCAACGGCTTGCCTGCTTTGAGAGATAAAAAACAGATCAAAGTGGCCGTTACCTCTGAAAACCCTGATTGTTACGCCAACATCTCTGTACACTAAAAAACTGATCTGTATGAACACAGCGACAACAAAACAGTGGTACGCCCTTTACACCCGTCCCAAATGGGAGAAAAGAGTGACTGAAACACTTGAAAAAAAGAAGCTGGAAGTCTATTGTCCCATGAACCGGGTTCCCCGGCAGTGGGGCGAACGGAAAAAGGCCCTTATGGAACCTCTTTTCCAGTCACTGATTTTCGTATATGCCTCTGAGTCTGACCAGGAGCGTATCCGCGAAACAGATGGCGTTATTAATTTCATCCACTGGCTCAACAAGCCTGCCATCATCCGCCAGGAAGAAATTGATACTATCCGCAAATTTCTCAACGAATACGACTTTGTATCGCTTGAAAAAGCGTCTGTCAATCTCAATGAAAAAGTGCGGATCATCAACGGCCCTCTCATGATGTGGGAAGGTCAGATTGTGCAGGTACGTACAAATGTGGTAAAGATCATGCTCCCCTCACTGGGTTATGCGCTGGTAGCTGAGATCCGTGAAGAGAAACCCGAAAAAACTGTACGCCCGCTGGCTGAACTAAACAAACGTGCTGTCTGACTTTTTCCCCGGCAGCCGTTAATAGTCTCTTCTCCGGGATCAATATTGCCACCCGGAATTCCAACGTCCTTTATCATATTAAGTAGCATCACTATAACGCTCCTCTCCGGAAGGGGATGGGTATGTACTGAATTATTGTAAACAACACTACTATTAAGCCCACAACGTGCAACGCGTTAAGAAAATATTCTCTGCAGATCTGGTAAAGGTATCTTTCCTCAATGCCATCGCCACATTTATCAAAATGCTGACCGGTCTTGTCAGCAACAAGATAGTTGCCGGCATTGGCGCAGACGCCATTGCTCTTCTGGGCCAGCTCAATAATCTCAGCACAATCCTGCTGGGTATCTCTACCGGAGGCATCAATGCCGGCGTAACGAAGTATACGGCCGAACATTCCGGTTCGCCCGAGAAATACAACAAGTTTATCGGTACAGGATTCTGGATTACCATTGTACTGTCGGTTATCACCGGCCTGGTACTCATCATAGGCGCCAACTTCTTTTCTCATACCATCCTGCACAGCAACGAATACCAGCTGGTATTTTATATTTTTGGATTTACCATCGTACTCTACGCCCTTAACATGCTCCTCATCTCCATCATGAATGGATTTAAGGAGTTCAAAAAATATGTGATCGCCAATATCACGGCAAGCATTGTAGGACTGATCTTCGCAGTGGTACTTGCCACCCTTTACAATACTATTGGCGCACTCATTGGCTTTGTAACTTACCAGTCTGTCGTTTTCTTTATCACACTGGCGCTCGTACATCGCGCGCCCTGGTTTAAATGGCGCATATTCACTCATCAGTTCAGCAAATCAGCTGCGTTAAAACTGGGCAACTACTCACTTATGGCGCTGGTGAGTGCTATTGTGATGCCTGCTGCGCAGATGATAGTGCGGAATTACATTACCAATCACACCCTGCCCGGCGATGCCGGCCTGCAGGAAGCAGGGTACTGGGAAGGCGTTAATAAACTCTCAACCATGTATCTGCTGGTAGTAACTACATCGCTCAGTGTGTACTACCTGCCCCGGCTTACTGAATTAAAAACGGATTACGACCTGCGTAAAGAAGTATTCTCTGTTTACAAGCTGGTAATTCCTTTCCTGATCCTGGCCTCCATTATCATTTTTGCCGGACGTTATCTGCTGATTGAACTGTTGTTTACGCCTGAGTTCAGGCCCATGGATAAATTTTTTCTGTATCAGCTGCCGGGCGATCTCTTTAAAATGTCGGGATGGGTGCTGGGCTATATTATGATCGCCCGCTCTATGACACGTACCTATGTGACGATGGAACTGGTAAGCAGTTCGGCCCAGGTATTATTCAGCATTCTCTTTATTAATCTTTTTGGCAGTATCGGCGGATCCATTGGTTATGCCTGCGGACACCTGCTGTACCTCCTTATTATGATATTTATTTTCCGTAAAATGTTTTTTTCGTCTAAAAACGCCGTTGCTTAACCTATGAGCCAGCCGCTTGTTTCAATCATAATGCCCGTGTATAATGTAGAACGGTATGTGAAAGAGGCTATCGACAGTGCTCTTAATCAAACCTATCCCCACCTGGAGCTCATCATTATGAACGATGGCTCCAGCGACGGGACTGCAGCTATCTGCCGGTCTTATACCGACCCGCGGGTAAAGTATTATGAAAACCCATTCAACATGGGTGTATTACGTACCCGCAATGAAGCACTTAAACTGGCCAGTGGCGAATACGTAGCCTGGCTCGACAGCGACGATATTTCGCTGCCCACCCGCCTGGAGAAACAGGTTCATTTTCTCGAAGCCAATCCAGATTATGTGATGTGCGGTACCCTGCACCAGGATATCGATGGCGAGGGCTGTCCTTTGCTCAAAAGTTATTTTCCCGTTACCGACAAAGACCTGCGCAGTTTCCTGCTCCTGGTCAACAGTTTTTGCAATTCTTCTACCATAGTACGCGGACCCCTTATGCGTGAATTACGGTTTGCCGAAGATTGCGAAGTAGCAGAAGACTATGATCTCTGGATCCGCCTGGCCCAGAAAGGTAAGCTGGCCAACATCCCGGAATTCCTGACACTCTACCGGGTACATGGCAACAATATCAGCATTACCAAAAAAGAACGGATGTTCGCTATTGTAAAAACACTCGCAGGAAGGATACTGACCGATGCCGGCGTTCACTATACACCCGAAGAGCTGGAAATACACTCTAAAATGCTCAGTTTCGCGGGTTCCTGGTTTGGCGAAGAAAACCGGATAAAAGCCCTGGAAGACTGGGTTATTTCTATATATAATCAGCTAAGTACTAAGAAAATTTACAATAATTCACTACTTTTCGCGCTGTTGGCGGAACGCTGGCAGGTAGCCTGCATACAGAACAAACGATTTGGCCGGATATTTTTTAACCGCATCGTGATGCGCAATTTCCCGACCTATTGTTATGTGCTGGGGTGCAAGATCCTGAAAAAGCCTATCCGCTATTAATCCCTAAACCCACTAAAACTAACCGATCGTGATCGCAGTTCTCATACTTGGTGCTATCATTTATGGCTATTTACTGGCCGTAAAGCCCCATGTTATTGCGGTCCTCTTTTTTACTATCACCATTGCTGATGTCAATTTTGAACTGGGCGGCTTACCGCTGAACATCCGTGCCATTATTGGTCTTACACTGTTTGCACGCACGCTCGTATCCGGTAAAAACGAACATGATCCCGGATTCTTTCTAAACAGTAATATCTTACTGATCGTTGTCTTCACCATTTATGCCATTATAGTCACCGCTTTCTACGATCTGCTCACACCGGAGGTTATTAAAACTTCGGCTCTCACGCTGATATCGATTTATTGTGGTTATTATTATTACTTTCAGAAAGGAGGCATGGACTATTTAAAACTGGCATTGATCATTGCCGGCTTTATCTGCTTCTTTGATCTTGTATTTACCTATGGCTATTATGGCCAGTTTCCCGTACAGCGCATCTACCAGTTTCTGTTAAAAGTACCCATACCTGTGGATGAGAAGGGTGAGTTTGTGGAAGTGATCAATCACAACTTTTATGGCCTTATATGTGGTATGGGCTTCGTGTACCTGCTCAATGACTTTATTAATAAGGAAAATGCCAATAAACTGGTATTACTCATACTGCCGGTAATGTTTCTGGGTGTGCTTATGTCTACTTCGCGCAGCACCCTGCTGGGGCTTATTTTTGTTTCTATTTTTCTTATCAGCCGCGAGCTCAAGCATCGCGAGCGGGCCAAGAAAGCCTATATGCTTATCAGCATGGCCGTAGGCATTCTGTTTTTCTGCATTTTTGTTTTCACCACATTGCAGAGCTACCTCAATGTAGACAGCGACTTCATGGAGCGGATCACCTTCCGGCTTATCGATGAGCCCATTGCTGTATTCAACAAGCACCTGGGCATGAATTATAATGTACAGTCGCTTGAAGCGATGGACTGGCGTGAGGAAGCATCGAGAGATGCCTTTGAAGCCTGGCTGAACCTCGATTTTGTGGAGCAGGTTTTTGGCATCGGGTACTGGGGCTTTGTAGTACGCGACCTGGGGCATAGCGGCCTGCCTCCGCACAATGGTATCCTGTTTTTACTGATGGACTCAGGTATGGTTGGCCTGGCTATGTATATTTTCCTTATCGTCAATATCATTCGCCGTTCGTTGCAGCTAACCAAAGATGTCATTCCTCCGCTGGTAACGACCCTGCTTTTTGTTATCTTTTACTGTTTGGGACAAAATGGCGAGCTGACCTCCAGCATTACCTTCCTGTTTATTATCAGTCTGATTGCTGAAAATACGTTAATAGAGCAGAAGAGGAGGCTGCAGGCTACTTAGCGCAGGCATTTCTTTTCATGCGCAGTACTACCGTTACCTACTATGAACAAAAAGAAAATCCTCTATATCACTCCCGCCCTGCCTGTTGGCGGTGCCGAACGCTTCCTGCTATCATTGTCAGGTGCATTGATACCTGATACAGATAAACAGTGGATCATCAGCCTTAGCAACGTAAATGTGCTTGCACCGGAAATTACCCCAGGCATAGAATTTATTGCATTACCCCGCAGGAGCAAATTTGACCTGAAGCCCGTCAAAGAAATACGCCGGCTCATAAAAACCGAACAGCCCGATATCGTTTTTTGCATCAACTTTTTCAGCTATTTCGTATTGCGCTGTGCTCTTTTTGGTCTGCGTTATAAACCACGTACCATTATCTCTTACCACAGTACGGAGCATGTGTCGCGCAAAGAGCACTGGCTGCATCACCTGTATGCCCGCCTGCTCACCAAACGCGATGAAATAGTAGCCGTTTCGCAACGCCAGGCAGATTACACCATACGCACCTATCGTATACCCCGCCGCAAATTTGATGTGGTACTTAACTGTGTTGATACAGACTACTGGAAACCCGACACTACGGGATCTGTACGCAGCAGAGTCCGACAACAGCTGGGCATACCCGAAGATGCACCGGTGATCATCCTGACCGCAGCATTCCGGCCCGAAAAAAATCATGCCGGAGGTATCAGGGCATTGAAGCTGCTGCATGAAAAATATAATTGCAGGGCTTACCTGCTGCTCGTAGGCGACGGCGTATTACGTCCGGCTATTGAAGCAGCTGTGCTCGGCTCCGGTATCAGTTCCTATATTAAACTGGCCGGTCTGCAAAAAGATGTACGGCCCTTTTACCAGGCTGCAGATATATTTACCCTGGTATCATCCCGGGTAGAAACATTCAGCATAGCAGCGCTGGAAGCTATGTCTTGCGGATTAACCGAAGTGTTGACAGATGTGGGGGGTGCTGCTGAAATGGTCACACCCGGTGTGAATGGCTTTTTGTGTGTTGCAGAAGATGACAGCATTGCCCAAAACTGGCTCAAGGGATTGAATAGTGATTTCAGGAAAGAAGATATTCATGCTTACGCATATACCCATTTCCGGAAAGAGAAGATGGTTTCGTCTTATAAGAAAATATTTGGACTGGCCTCATGAAGATATTACAGATCAATAGCGGACATTACCGGCGTGGCGGTGCAGATGTGGTTTATCTCAACACCACAGAGCTGCTGCGCAGCAAAGGCCATGAAGTGATCTGCTTCAGCATGAAGGACGAAAAAAATCTGCCTGATGCTGATGAAACTTTTTTTGCAGAGAGTATGGACCTGAGACAGGCTTCTACCCTGCAAAAAATAAAATCTGTACCGGCATTTGTTCATAACCGTGATGCAGCGCATAAACTGGAGGAGTTGCTGAAGCAGCATCAGCCCGATGTAGCACATATACATTTATTCCTGGGCAAGCTGACCAGTTCCATTCTGCCCGTATTACGTAAAAGGAAAATACCTGTTATTGTAACAGTTCATGACTATCGTCTTATTTGCCCGGCCTATCTTTTCCTGGATGGACAAAACAAGGTATGTGAGAAATGTAAAGGTGGTTTTTACCTCAACTGTACACTCAAGCGCTGTTCGGAAGGCAGTTTTTTCCAGAGCCTTATTCTGACGGCAGATGCATACTACCGCAAATACCGGATCAATCCGGTAAAATATGTGGATCGTTTCATTTTTGTAAGCCAGTTTATTCAGCATAAACATCAGGAATTTAATGCAGGATACTCGGACAAGTCGACCCTGCTTTATAACTTTGTGCCCGGCCTTGAAAAAATAGCACCGGTGCATACTAAAGGCGGATATTTTCTGTTCTATGGCAGGCTGTCGCGGGAGAAAGGGGTTGAAACCCTGATTCAGGCGGCCCAGGAAGCCGGAATACCGCTCAAAATCGTAGGAACCGGCTCATTATCAGAAAAGTACAAAAACAGTCGTTTTGCCAATATCGAATTTCTGGGTCACCGCACCGGCGAAGATTTGTGGAACCTGGTAAAACAGGCCAGTTTCGTGGTGGTGCCTTCAGAATGGTACGAAAACAATCCGCTGACTATACTGGAGGCATATAGCCTGGGCAAACCGGTTATTGGCTCCGCCATCGGAGGTATACCAGAAATTATCCGCGATGGGCATACAGGTTACCTGTTTCCCGCAGGCGATGAAGTAGCACTAACAACAAGATTGAAACAGGCAGCTGCACTGAGTGATGAGGCATATACACATCTGTCGCATCAGGCCAGGCAATTTGCCAATGAAAATTTTGAGCCAGAAAAAAATTATCAGACACTGATCGGTATTTACCAGTCAGTCATTCATAACTATAACCTTAATCAAAACTGAGATCATAATGAAGAAGAAAATTTATCTCGCCGGTAGCGGCGGTATGCTGGGCGAAGCCTTTTATCGTGTATTTAAAGATGAGTTTGAACTCAAATGCACGGATAAAGATGTGAATACCGACTGGTTGAGTTTTCTCGACTTTCGCGATCTGGACAAATACCGTGAAGATGTAAAAGCATTTAAGCCCGACTACCTGTTTCATATCGGCGCCTATACTGATCTGGAGTTTTGCGAACTGAATATAGACGATACATATGCTACCAATACACTGGCAGTAGAAAATGCGGTTTATATAGCCAATGAGCTTAACATCCCGTTGCTCTACATCAGCACCGCCGGCATCTTCGGTGGTGAAAAAGAGTCGTATGATGACTGGGATACACCTAATCCGCTGGGGCATTACGCACGTTCGAAATACATGGGAGAACGTTATGTGGTTGAACATGCCAACCGTTATATTATCTGCCGTGCCGGCTGGATGATGGGAGGCGGTCCTTCAAAAGACAAAAAGTTTATCAATAAACTGGTCAAACAACTGGTAAGCGGCAAACGTGAACTCTTTATCGTAGATGACAGAGACGGCACTCCTACCTACACAGTAGATTTTGCCCGCAACGTAAAAGTGCTGTTTGAAAAAGAATACTGGGGCCTTTACAACCTCGTATGTAAAGGACAGACCAGCCGCATGGAAGTTGCAGAAGAACTGGTAAAAGTGCTGGGACTGGCTGATAAGGTAAAACTCAACAGCGTAAGTTCTGATTACTTTAAAGATACCTACCACGCTCCACGTCCGGCCTGTGAGCGACTCGTCAATAAAAAACTGGATATCCGTGGCATCAATGTTATGCGCGACTGGCGTGTAGCCCTGCAGGATTATATCGATACGTATTTTAAAGATTATCTGAAAGACAAATTCTGATGAGCAAACAGCAACTGCGGATAGCTTCTTTTGGATTCCGGTCAATTCCTCCTTCGAAAGGATCGGCCGGTGCCGATAAGTTTGCTGTTGAATTTTTACCGCGACTGGCTGAACGTGGCTATGAAGTGGTAGGTTATAACCGGATATATCCCGGCCAGACAAAAGGACCGGATGATTATAAGGGGGTGCGTGTGTATTATTTTAAGACAATTCCCAAATCGGGGATTGACTCTATGATCCACTCAGCCAAAGTAACCTGGCATATTCTGACCCGCAATACGGCCCGCATTGTTCATATCCAGGGTAATAATGCCCTGTTTGCCTTTATCCTGAAAATATTCGGTAAAAAAGTAATCCTGAGTATTGACGGTACGGAGTTTGAACGCGAAAAATGGTCCTGGTTCATGCGCAAGCTCGTTCTGGCCAATGCCTACCTGGCCGTATGGTCATGCAAGTATATTGCCATCGACAACATCTTTACCAAAGAGCTGTTTGAGAAAAAATTCAAAAAGAAATTTGACTTTATCTCGTTTGGCAGTGAGATCAAAGAAACGACCGACACAGACATATTAACAAAGCTGGGGCTGGAGAAAGGCGACTACTTTTTATTTGTAGGCCGTTTTATTCCGGACAAGGGGCTGCAATACCTCATACCCGCTTTCGAAAAGCTGAAGACAGGCAAAAAGCTGGTGCTGGTGGGAGGCTCTCCCAATCCCAGTGAGTTTGAGCTCGGCTTAAAGAACACCAGCGACCCGCGCATTATTTTCCCCGGATTCATTTACGGCGATGACACCGTGACGCTGATGAAAAATGCCTATTGCTATATTCAGCCTTCTGATATTGAAGGTCTGTCGCCGGTAATGCTTTCGGTTATGGGACTGGGCACACCGCTTATCTGCAGCAACATCAAGGAAAATATGTACCTGGTACACCAGGATGCGCTTACGTTCGAAAAATCGGACGTAAATGATCTTACGCGCCAACTGGAATATTCACTTGAGCACCGCGATGAGCATTTGCAGCTGGCAGCCAAAGCCAAAGAACGGATCAGTAAAGAATACAGTTGGGAGACAATTACTGATCAATATGTTGAACTATTTGAAAAAAGCTTACAAAAAAAATAAACATGCTTAAAGTTGTATTGATTGGCGCAGGCAAGATGGGTATTTCCCACCTGTCTATCCTGGGAGCCCATCCCGATGTAGAAGTGGTAGGGGTATGTGATACATCCAAAATGGTAAATGATTTTCTGACCCGTTACGGTAAATTCAATTGCTTTACCGATTATCAGAAAATGCTGAGCCAGGTAAATGCTGATGCGGCTTTTGTGGCTGTGCCTACAAAATTTCACTACAGCATTATCAAAGACCTGCTGCAGAAAAAGCTGCACGTTTTTGCAGAAAAACCTTTTTGCCTCACTGTAGAGCAGGGCGATGAACTGGTAAAACTGGCTGCCGCCAATAAATGCATCACACAGGTAGGTTACCACAACAAATTTGTAGGAACCTTCCGCGAGGTAAAAAGACTGGTTGACAGTGGTGTACTGGGCGATATTTATCATTTCACCGGCGAAGCCTACGGGCCCGTGGTAATACGTAAAAAACAGGATACCTGGCGCTCTGATCCTTCTGAAGGCGGCGGATGCCTGCTGGATTACGCATCGCACGTAATTGATCTCATCAACGGTACGCTTTCCCCGGTAGTAGCATCGAGAGGCACCCTGCTCAAATCGGTATACAGCACACAGGTTGAGGATGCCGTATACTCGTTGCTTGAACTGCAATCTGGTCTCACCGGCGTACTGTCTGTAAACTGGAGTGACGATACACACCGTAAAATGACTACTTCCATTACCATCCAGGGTACCAATGGTAAAATCATCTCTGATGCAAATGAGCTCAAGGTCTTTCTGAAAGGAAAAGATTTTCCGGCCGGTTACTCAAAAGGATGGACGATTAAATACATTACCGAGCTGACGGAAGAAGTGGATTTTTATCTGCGTGGCGAGGAATACTCTGCCCAGATTGATTATTTCGTGAAAGCGGCCCTGGGTAAGGCGCCCAACACGATCAATACTTTTGAAAGTGCCTGGCTTACAGACAGAGCTATTTCAATCATTAAAAAAAGTTCAAAATAAGTACCGATGGAGAGAATATTATTTGGCGATAACCAGTTTTTTGCGGTAAACCATATCAGCGATGAAAAATCGCGTGCACAATCCATCAAGTTCAAAGACGACCAGGCCATCATCCGCACGCTGGATTATGCCCGTGCCGCCGGCTCCAATACGTTTATGTGCACTACGCACGACCGCATTGCCAATATTTGCGATCATATCAGGGCCAACCCTGATAAATATAATGGCTACAGCATTTTTCCGTGTATGCCCTATGCGCATAAGTATGCCAATGCAGTAACCGAACTGGGTATCACCGGTACACTGAAACAATATGTACCCGGCAATTTCTTTGGCTCGCTGTTTAAAGGCGGCGTAGCTTATTTGTCGAAAGACTATATGGCTATCATGGAACTGCTGATTGATGCCGAAATGAAAATGTTCAAAGGCATCAACACACCTGTTATTTTCCTGCAAAACGTAATCACCGACCTGCTGCTGGGACTTCGTGCAGGCGAAGTGTTTCTCGCTTTCCATAACTATATCAGGAAAAAATACAATGCCGAGGCCGGTTTCATTACGATGAACCTACCCAAATTGCTGGATGTGCTGGAAGAACAGGGCATTAAAAATCCTGTAATCTGTGCCTCCATCAATAAAGCTGCATTCCGTATGTCGGGAGGCAAAGCGCTGTATGAAAAAACGCTCGAAACCCGTCAGGTAAGAGCGATTGCCATGCAGGTGCTGGGTGGCGGAGCTATTTCACCCAAAGAAGCTATTGAGTATGTGTGCAGCCTTCCCAATATTGAGTCTATTCTCTTCGGCGCCTCCTCCAAAGGCAATATCGAGGAGACGATGAGCCTGATCCGCCAGTTTGATGCACAAAAAGTAAAATAGCCTGCTTTATTGAAAAATAATTTACAGGTATACAAAAAGAAAAGGGCGTTGATAATCTCAACGCCCTTTTTCATAGTAGCCATCCATCCTAGATTTTCACAAAGCGGAGTGTCTTACGTTCGCTGGCACTAAACACCAGCTCAACTGTATAGGCACCTGCTTTTAATGTATTAACCTGAAGCGTGGTGCTTAAACGCACTGCAGTTTTGTTTACTTCTGTTGTACCAAGCACCTGCTCACCTGACATATTATATACGCGTATCCGTACCTTTCCGGTATAAGCATGATCTACCACCAGGTTTACCTGGTCCTGCGCCGGATTGGGATATAACGAAGCCTTACCGGTATCAGTCAATTTCTGAACACTTTCGGGGGTTACTGCGATTACTGATGCTGAATCCGGAGTCATCGCTGCAACTTCTGCTTCTTCAATTGCAGCAGTACTTACACCTCTGCCGCTATAGCTGCTCTTGCGAACAGTAATAGTAACTGTAGCACTGGCCACTGCTCCATTATTATCCTTTACAGTGAGACGGAATACATAGTCGCCCGTACGGCTCAGGCCGGTGGCAGAAGTGATAGCCGCTGCACTGTTCGATATTCTCGCTTTGCGCGGACCACTCAGCTGTTTCCAGCTATAGCTCACGATACGACCATCAGGATCATAAGAACGGCTGCCATTGAGCGTAGCGCTGCTGGCAGGCAACCAGATCGTCTGAGTACTGCCGGCATTGGCTACCGGAGGTTTATTTCCTACAGAGGTATTATTGTTGTTTACAGTAACAGTTACCGTAGCAGAAGCCTGCGCACCCCGGTTATCGGTAACAGTAAGACGATAGGTATATACCCCTGCTATCAGATTGCTTACTGTAGTAGAAACTGCAGCAGCAGGCGAGATTACAGAAGTAGAAGGACCACTCACCTGCACCCAGCTGTAACTGGCAATAGTGCCATCCGGATCTGTTGATGCACCGCCGCTGAGTGTAGCGCTATTGGCAGGTAAGGTAATAATCTGATTTGAACCTGCATTGGCAACAGGGGCCTGATTGGCTGCTGCATTCACCGTCACTTTTACTGTATCACTGGCAGTAGCACCGTTATTATCTGTCACCGTCAGGCTGAAATAATATATACCCTCCTGAAGATTGCTCACTGTAGCTGTTACCGCTGAATTTACTGCAATAGTAGCCGCAGCGGGGCCACTTACCTGTTTCCAGAGATAGCCGGTAATAGTACCATTTGCGTCTGACGAAGCGCTACCATTGAGCGTAACGCTATTTACCGGAAGGGTAATGGATTGATCTGCGCCTGCATTGGCTGCAGGCGGTACATTTACCACCGAGTCTACAGTAACCGTTGTATAGGCAATAGCTGTAGCACCGTTATTATCAGTCACAGTAAGCCGGTAAGTATATACGCCACTTTGCAAACCGCTAACGGTGATAATGGCTGTAGCAGAAGATGACAACACCGAAGCAGAAGGACCACTGGTCTGTGCCCAGCGATAGCTGCTGATGACTCCATCCGGATCACTCGAGGCGCTGCCATTGAGTGTGGCTGTGTTTACCGGCAACTTAATGGTCTGGTTTGCTCCCGCATTGGCTATAGGCGCCTGATTGGCTGCAGCATTCACCGTAACGGTTACCGTATCCGATGCTGTTGCATTGCTGTTGTCGCGTACAGTCAGTTTATAACTATATACACCCTGCACCAGGTTGCTTACCGTGATACTGGCTGTATTGGTAGCGGATAAAGCAGATGTGGATGGTCCGCTGATCTGTGCCCACAGGTAGCTGGCAATTGTACCATCTGCATCGCGTGAGCTGCTGCCATTGAGCGTAGCTGTGCTCACTGGCAACGTGATATTCTGATCTGCACCGGCATTGGCTACAGGCGCCTGGTTGGGCGCTGCATTTACCGTAACGGTTACTGTATCAGAAGCCGTGGCATTGCTGTTGTCGCGTACAGTCAGTTTATAACTATATACACCCTGCACCAGACTGCTCACCGTAATACTGGCTGTGCTGGTAGATGATAATACAGAAGCAGAAGGTCCGCTGATCTGCGCCCACAGGTAGCTGGCAATCGTACCATCTGCATCGCGTGAGCTGCTGCCATTGAGCGTAGCAGTATTGGCGGGCAAAGTAATCGTCTGATTAGAACCTGCATTAGCAACAGGAGCCTGATTGGCTGCTGCATTCACGGTAACGGTTACTGTAGCAGTTGAACTGGTACCGGCATTATCTGTTACTTTCAGCTGATAGGTATAGGTACCCTGTACCAGGTTGCTTACGGTAATATTAGCTGTAGATGCAGACGAAAGCGTAGATGTGGATGGACCGCTTACCTGCGACCATTGATAGCTGGCAATTGTACCATCGGGGTCGCTGGAAGCGCTGCCGTTAAGAGTAGCAGTGCTGGTTGGTAATGTAATAGTCTGATTAGCTCCCGCATTGGCTACAGGCGCCTGATTGGGTGTGGAAGTTCCTGTACCTACCGTAATGCTACGCAGCGTATAGCTGCCATCGCTGTTGCGGCCGGTAATAGCCAGCGGCATGGGACTGCGGAACCCATCTGTATCCCGCACTTTTACTGTAAGGGTGTACGTACCAGCGGCCACACTGCCTGGCAGCGTCAGGTTATCGGTATGTGCACGGGCAGTAGCCTCGGGCAAAAACATTTTTATTTTAAAAGCCGATACACTTGACCAAACGGCTGTGCCTGCACTGTTTTTCAGTTCATATAATACATCCCAGTCTTCATAACTCTGGGTGAGGCCTACGTTTTTCCACTGCAGGGTTACAGGAAATGCGGTACCGGTGCTCACGCTGGTAGCCATACTGCCACCTTCCAGTACAATACGGTATCCCGCTGCCTTTGATGCAGCACGTACATTGGTATTGATAGAACTATTGGGTGAGAAATTACCATTTCCAAAAGATACGGCATGATAACGTTTTACCTGATTCTCGAGATCTGCGTAGTCGGCATTGCAGCAGGGCTCTCCTACTACCGGCGCATATTTCCAGCGGTTCATGATAGCCGTATCGAGGCGCATACCATTTACAGTGATTGTATTCTGATCTGTGTAAGAACGCAGGTACGAATCGGTGGCGCCCCAGTTGTCTCGGCGCCAACCCACAGGGCCGTAATTATTACGGCGTGTAAGCGCATAATAGGCTACTTCGGGCGGATTCATCGTATTGCCCAGGCGGTTGCCATCAAAAGCAGATACCATGATCACCAGTGGAAAATTGGGGAAAGCATTCACATGCGCATCAATAATCCGGTTGAGCGAAGTTGTAGTAGCACGTGTACCAGCGGGATACTGGCTCATCTGATCTACAATCGTATAACTGTGCCACTCACCAAAAGCCCCATAGCCGCGGATATCTATATAGTTGATCACATCTTTATAAGCCACTCCATTGTAAGAGGTCGTGTTGATATGATCGTTAATAGCCTGATTAAGTGCCAGCAGACGGCTCAGATAAGCTTCACTGTTCCAGTTGGGTACCCAGCTGCCATTGGAAGCCTTCCAGTCCTTCACTGTTTCTGCCTGCATCAGGTTGTGAAGGTATTGCGGGTAAACGGAGTAACCACCATCGTAGTTTAACCGGTGCGGCGATACCGCATCGGGATAGTGAGTCATGATACCAAAAGAGAATTTCTGGCCTTTGCTGATGGCATCATTGATCTCCTGGTCAAATTTGGTCCAGGTATATACACCCTGACCACTTTCAAACATAGACCAGCTGAACCGGAAATACTTATCCAGCCGGCGCGTACTGGTGCCTTCAATAGGAATGTTGCTCATGTTCTGATCATTCCATTGTTCTGCACCGCCACCGGGACGATTGAGATCGGGATCTGAATAAGGGATTTGGGTAAACGATAAAGCAGTTGTTTGTGCGAAGCCGGACTGTTTCATAACCGTGAGCATCAAAATTGCGGTCGCGGTTACACAGAGAGCCTTACGCATTGCAGACAGGCGCACAACAGTCCTGTTGCAAGGTTTTAGTTGTTTCATGGATATCAGATTTTAGCTACTAATAAAATATGTTAGCAGTTTGCAAAATCCCTGCCGCAGAGTATTGATCATTCGCAACTACAAATGATCATGATCAATTCAATAATAGTAACTAAGAGTAAACATCCGTATAAGAAAAGTCATTACACTGAAAAACGCTTACGGGCAATGCGTTTTATGAGAAGATTTTTATTTATATAATTCAGAATGTGGATAAGTTAGTTTTCCACAGTATAGTTGACAGTTGACAGTGGACAGATGACAGTGGACAGATGACAGTGGACAGATGACAGTGGACAGTTGACAGTGCGCAAGTCTAAACTTTAAGTGTAACTGCAGTCCGGCTGAATACGTGCCCCTTTTACTTTTATACATTATACTTTTAAACCTTTATACTCTTAAACTTCTACCCCTTACCTTCTTCCTTACATCTTAATACAAAAAGCCAGGCATAAGCCTGGCTTTTTGTATTATTCCTTTCTTTAAAATTTATCGTTTGATAAGCTTGGTAGTGACTTTTTTATTCTGTCCGTCAAATACGGCTTCTACCACATAGTTGCCCGGACGAAGTTTGCTGACATCCAGTGTAACAGTATATGCGCCCTGGGGTTTGTTGACCACTACCGGTGATTGAATACGACGACCGGTCATATCATAGATATTAACGGAAAGGTATCCTGGTTTTTCAGAAAGCACCCGCAGGTTAGTGCTGGAGCCGTCTGCCGGGTTGGGGAACAATACAAGTGTCTGACCCCGGCCCTGGAAATTATCCACTACTACCACTTTTACAGTATCGCTGGCAGTGGCACCACGGTTATCACGCACAGTCAGGATGTACTCATATTCACCGGCCGCCAGATCACTTACTGTTATGATGGCCTCATTTGTTGCCGAGAATGTTGAATTGGAAGGCCCGGTAAGCTGACGCCATAAATAGGTCAGTGTGGTACCATCAGGATCATATGATTTACTACCATCGAGCGTAGTACTGTTATTGATTGTAGTAATGGAAACATCGTCGCCTGCAACAGCTACCGGCAGTTCGTTGGGCTGCGGCAGCACCGTAATTGTTACCGTGGCTGACCCGGTAGCGTTTGCATTATCACGAACGGTCAGGCGGAATACATATACGCCCTGTACCAGGTTGGTTACTGTATTGCTTACCGCATTGGGGGCCGACATATTAGCTGTTGAAGGGCCACTCACCTGCTGCCAGGTATATGCTGCGATGGTACCATCTGCATCTCTGGAAGCGGCACCGGAAAGTACGGTTGAATTGACCGGCAGAGTGATACTGCGGTTGCTGCCCGCATTGGCTACGGGAGCCACATTGGGTGCAGGGTTAACGGTAATCGTGACCTGATCGGTTGCAGTAGCATTGCGGTTGTCGCGTACAGTAAGACGGAACACATATACACCCTGTACCAGGTTACTGGCTGTAATAATTGCTGTATTGGTGGCAGAAAGTGCAGCCGTTGAAGGACCACTCACCTGTTGCCAGAGATAAGTACTGATTACACCATCGGGATCGCTGGAAGCACTGCCATTTAATTGCGTGGAGTTAGCAGGCAATGTAATGGTACGGTCAGTACCCGCATTGGCTACCGGTGCCACATTAGGAGCTGCATTTACGGTAACCGTTACAGTTGCAGTACCGGTGGCTCCATCATTATCACGTACAGTGAGGCGGTAGGTATAAACACCCTGAATAAGGTTACTTACCGTAATACGCGCCGTATTGGTGGCAGAAAACGTAGCCGTAGACGGGCCACTCACCTGCTGCCAGGTATAGGCGGTTATCGTACCATCGGTATCAGACGAACCTGTACCATCCAGCACGGCGGCATTGGAGGGCAATGTAACTGTAATGTTGCTGCCGGCATCTGCTGCGGGCGCCACATTTGCTGCGCTGACCGTTACCGTAACTAAATCTGTTGCCGTAGCCCCTGCATTGTCTGTAACAGTGAGCTGGTAGGTATATACCCCCTGCACCAGGTTGCTTACAGTAATACTGGCTGTTGTAGTAGATGACAACACAGATGCTGCCGGGCCACTCAACTGAGCCCACAGATATGAAGCAATAGACCCGTCGGGGTCAGCCGAAGCGCTGCCATTCAGCGAAGCTGTATTGACAGGCAGGCGGATGGCCTGATTAGCACCGGCATCAGCAACAGGTGTCTGGTTAGTGGGTGAATTTACTGTAACCCGTACCAGATCTGTTGATGTTGCATTATTATTATCACGTACAGTAAGACGATAAGTATATACGCCCTGTACGAGGTTGCTTACTGTAATATTAGCCGTTGAAGCAGACGACAAAGTAGATGCAGACGGACCGCTCACCTGCTGCCACTGATAAGCACTGATAATACCATCAGGATCACTGGAAGCGCTGCCACTAAGGTTAGCGGTGCTAACTGGTAAGGTAATAGTTTGATCTGCTCCAGCATTGGCAACGGGAGGTTGGTTGACCGCTGCATTGACGGTAACCGTTACAGTGGCACTGGCGGTAGCCCCATCATTATCCGTAACGGTAAGTCGGTAGGTATAGGTGCCCTGTACCAGGCTGTTTACTATAATTGTAGCTATTGATGTAGACGACAATACAGATGTTGACGGTCCGCTTATCTGCTGCCACAGATAGCTTACTATCGTACCATCCGGGTCTGTAGAAGCGCTGCCATTAAGTGTGGCAGTGCTGACAGGCAGTGTAATCGTCAGGTTGCTGCCTGCGTTGGCCACCGGAGCCTGATTGGCAGCCGCATTGACCGTTACTGTTACCGTAGCACTGGCGGTAGCGCCCCCATTATCCGTAACGGTAAGGCGGTAGGTGTAGGTACCCTGTACCAGATTGCTTGCCGTAATGTTAGCAGTTGATGTAGATGACAGGGTAGACGCAGACGGGCCACTTACCTGTTGCCACAGATAACTGGCAATCGTTCCGTCGGGGTCAGTAGAACCACTGCCATTCAGATTGACGCTGTTTACAGGTAATGTTATTGTAGCATTGCTGCCAGCATTGGCAACAGGAGCCTGGTTGGCCGCAGCATTCACTGTAACTGTTACGGTAGCACTGGAAGTGGCATTTGCATTATCCGTAACCGTAAGGCGGTAGGTATAGGTGCCCTGTACCAGGTTGCTTACGGTAATATTAGCGGTTGACGCAGACGAAAGCGTAGATGTGGAAGGACCACTTACCTGCTGCCACAGGTAGCTGGCGATAGTACCATCAGGATCGCTGGAGGCGCTGCCATTAAGGGTAGCAGTGCTGGTTGGCAATGTAATTGTCTGGTTAGATCCTGCGTTGGCTACAGGTGGCTGATTGGGTACCGCACTGCCTGTGCTTACTGTCAGTGTGCGCAATGTATAACTACCGTCGCTGTTGCGGCCGGTAATAGCCAGCGGCATGGGACTGCGGAACCCATCTGCATCCCGCACTTTCACTGTAAGGGTGTACGTACCGGCGGCCACACTGCCTGGCAGCGTCAGGTTATCGGTATGTGCACGGGCAGTAGCCTCGGGCAAAAACATTTTTATTTTAAAAGCCGATACACTTGACCATACGGCTGTGCCTGCACTGTTTTTCAGTTCATATAATACATCCCAGTCTTCATAACTCTGGGTGAGGCCTACGTTTTTCCATTGCAGGGTTACAGGAAATGCGGTACCGGTGCTCACGCTGGCGGCTATGCTGCCACCTTCCAGAACAATGCGGTAACCGGCTGCTTTGGAAGCGGCCCGCATATTGGGATTAATGGTAGCGTTGGGTGAAAAGTTTCCATTTCCAAAAGATACAGCATGATAACGTTTTACCTGATTCTCGAGATCTGCGTAGTCGGCATTGCAGCAGGGTTCTCCTACTACGGGCGCATATTTCCAGCGGTTCATGATAGCCGTATCCAGGCGCATGCCGCTTACTGTAAGGGTATTTTGATCGGTATACCAGCGCAGGTAAGTATCAGTTGCGCCCCAGTTGTCGCGGCGCCAGCCTACAGGACCGTAATTATTACGGCGTGTAAGCGCATGATAGGCTACCTCGGGAGGATTCATCGTATTGCCCAGGCGGTTGCCATCAAAAGCAGATACCATGATCACCAGCGGAAAATCAGGAAAAGCATCAACATGAGCATCAATAATGCGGTTAAGAGAGGCTGTAGTAGCACGTGTACCAGCGGGATACTGGCTCATTACATCTACAATCGTGTAACTGTGCCACTCACCAAAAGCCCCATAGCCGCGGATATCTATATAATTGATCACATCCTTATAAGCTACTCCATTGTAAGAGGTGGTATTGATGTGGTTATTGATGGCCTGGTTAAGTGCCAGCAGGCGGCTCAGATAGGCTTCGCTGTTCCAGTTGGGTACCCAGCTGCCATTACTTGCGCGCCAGTCCTTCACTGTTTCTGCCTGCATCAGGTTGTGCAGGTATTGCGGGTAAACGGAGTAACCACCATCATAGTTTAACCGGTGCGGCGATACCGCATCGGGATAGTGGGTCATGATACCAAAAGAGAATTTCTGACCTTTGCTGATGGCGTCATTGATTTCCTGGTCAAATTTGGTCCAGGTATATACACCCTGACCACTTTCAAACATAGACCAGCTGAAGCGGAAATACTTATCCAGCCGGCGCGTATTGGTGCCTTCAACCGGAATGTTGGTCATATTCTGATCATTCCATTGCTCTGCACCTGCACCCGGCCTGTTGAGATCGGGATCTGAATAAGGAATCTGGGTAAAAGATAAGGATTGAGCCTGCATCATACCCGGCCACATAGTGGAAGCCAGTAGGCATGCGCACAGGACAAACTTGCTGCTAACAGAGTAAAAACGTTTCATAGATATTGGCTTTTCCAATGATATTGTCAGAGTCAAAACAGTGAGACAATTTTCTTGCCAGTTAATTCGGATGACACAAATAAATAGCAAGCGCTTTGCCAAATCAAGACACTATACACATGTGTGAATAAAATATGTGCAATTCCGCGTACAATCCGAACCTCCTGTTAGTAGTAATTCGATGAAAAGGCACAAACACTTGCGCCAGATCAATAATCTGCGGTTGTTTGAACAATGATGTTGCACCAACAGAATTCCGGATCCCGAGTTTTCAGGCTAACAAGTGATCGGAAAAGGCTGATTTTGGAAGTCAAGCGGCACCGGAATCCCGATGTCATTTTATTTTTTCATTATATGTACCTGTAATCCATTAGAAAATTAAGGAGTTATTTACGATCTTCGTAGCCCATTAATACCATGAACCAGAGACTTGCGACCTTACTCCGTATCAGTTTTGTCATTTTGGACCTGGTTGTTCTAAACCTTGTCTTCATTATCTGTCACCTCGCTTTTCGCGATCACCTGTCGCGTGAGCTTGAAATTCAGTATACTTATCTGTGGTTTTTCAGCAATGCCGCCTGGGTAGTTGCCAGCTGGGCCACCGGTATTTACCAGGATAACTATATATACTCTTTTGAAAAATTCTCCAAGCGCACGGTTTCGACTTATGCCTATTTTCTGGGGCTGTGCATGTTATATATCGTTTTTAATAAAAAGGCCGACATCTCGCGCCTGTTTCTGGTAAGTGTATTTGCCTCGTTCTCCATTTGCCTGCTCATCAACCGGTTTTTACACCTGGCACTGCACAACCTCTTTCAAAGTAAGAATCATATTGTACGCAAGGTCATGATCATCGGATATAATGACCGTGCCAAAAAACTGGCGGAATACCTGGAACAGGAACCTGTAAAGACCGAAATCGTGGGTTTTTTTGAAGAGCCCGAAAATGTTACCGAACTCTCCCGCTACCCTATCATTGGCGGACTGGGAGAAGACATTATTGAAACATCGAAGCAGCATAAGGTTACCGAAATCTTTTCTACGATTGCGCCGGAGCAACAGACTGGTATCTATAAGCTGATGACTCAGGCCGACCAGGCCTGTATCCGTTTCCGGATCATTCCCGACCTGAGCCATTTTATCCGCAAGCCGGTACATATCGATTATCTGAACGACCTGCCGGTGCTTTCACTCCGCAAAGAACCGCTGGATGATGTGGGTAACCGTATCAAGAAAAGGCTGTACGATATTGTAGTGAGTTCGCTGGTGATTCTGTTTATTCTCAGCTGGCTGGTACCCATCATTGCCATCCTGATCGTACTGGAGTCACGCGGTCCTGTATTTTTTGTACAGCAACGCAGCGGTAAAAATGGAAAGGCGTTCAATTGCATCAAGTTCAGGACTATGCGCGTCAATAAAGACGCCAATATGAAACAGGCCAGCAAAGGTGACGCCCGTATTACCCGCCTGGGTGCATTTTTGCGTAAAAGCAGCCTGGATGAAATGCCCCAGTTTCTTAATGTATTTATGAGTGACATGAGTGTGGTAGGTCCGCGGCCCCATATGCTCAAGCATACAGATGACTACTCCAAGGTGCTTAATCAATATATGATCCGCCATTTTCTGAAACCCGGCATTACCGGCTGGGCACAGATACATGGTTACCGCGGCGAGATCAAAATGTTTGAAGACATCAATAACCGTATCGAATACGATCTCTGGTATCTCGAAAACTGGAGCCTCTGGCTCGATACCCGCATCATCCTGATGACAGCGTTTAATATGGCGAAGGGAGAGAAAAACGCTTATTAATGTGCTGATGTGCTAATGTGCTGATGAGATAATTTCTGCTTACTTGTACAACCCATTAGTAAATGAAATAGCCAACTTCAGCACATTGAGCCAGGCTGTTAATCTGGATTAAATGTATATCCAGAAATTATCAGATTGATCAATCCAAAACCCATCAGCACATTAGCATATCAGCACATTAGCACATCAGCACATTAGCACATTAGCACATCAGCACATCAGCACATTAGCATATTACACCCCGGCTTTCCTCCATTTCATCACCGCCTTCCGGCAGTTCAAACAGTATGAACTATTCCTGATTTCTTCGCAGTTCTATCTTGCCCCAAAAAATAAATCATGACAAGGGCATTACTACTACTGCTTATCACTTTTACATTGAGTACTGGGGTACAGGCCCAGTTTGGCAACCTGCTCAAAAAGGCAAAAGACAAAACAAAAGACCGTATCGACAACAAAGTCGATAAAGAAATGGATAAAGCACTGGATAAAGCCGAAGGGAAAAAACCTGCTGCCGGCAACAGCAACAATAATGCTGCAGGTGGAGAAACAGAAGAAGAAAAGACAGAACCGGCGGAAGCACCGTTGAAGAGTTTTTCCAAATTTGACTTTATACCCGGCGACTCCATCCTTTATGCAGAAGACTTTCAGCAGGATCAGATCGGCGAATTGCCCCTCAACTGGAATACCAGTGGGACCGGCGAAGTCATGACCCTCGATAAATATCCCGGCAACTGGCTGCGTGTACACAAACGCTTCACTTACCTGAGTGGCAATAAAAACCAGTTTGGCGACAATTACACTATTGAGTTTGACGCAATCCTGCAACTGAAAAACAATGGATGGATGTATCCAGAGCTTGAATTCGGTGTTTTCTCAAGTGGTGATAAATCAAATCAGGAAAATGAATTCCTGAAAAACAATAACACCTATGGCAGTTTATATGCTACGCTCTCTCCTGGCGAATCCGGTAACAGTAAGGTTCGTGTAAACTCCTACGCAAAGAATACAAATCATTATGCCAGCGAACCGAAAATGTATGAAGCAATCGAAAAGAATTATGGCAAACCAATCCATATTTCCATGCAGGTACAGAAAGAGCGCTTCCGCATGTGGATCAACAGTGATAAGATATTTGATGCACCAAGAGCAGTGCCGCCCGGTATTGTAATGAATCAGCTGCTTTTTGAAGTCAGCAGTACCAATTACGCCGAAGAGCAATATGCTATTTATATCGGAAACATCAAAGTAGCTACCGGCAAACCCGATACCCGTCATAAACTGATTGAAGAAGGCAAATTCACCACGCACGGCATCCTGTTTGACTTCCAGAGTGCTGTGATAAAGCCCGAATCGTACGCTGTTGTGAAAGACATTGCCGGGGTACTGAAAGAAAATAGCGGTATTCGTGTAAAAGTGCTGGGACATACCAGCAGCGATGGCGATGACAACGCTAATATGGAACTGTCACGCAAACGCGCTGCAGCGGTAAAAGATCTGCTGGTATCCGAATTTGGCATCGATGCCGGTCGTATCGAAACGGAAGGAAAAGGAGAAACACAGCCTATTGCCGATAATAAAACACGTGAAGGGAAAATAGCTAACCGCCGTGTTGAATTTGTGAAACTGTAACCCTGAATATTGTACCATTATGCATTCCCGGTTATTATTTTTCTTGCTGAGCCTGCTAATGTTTGAGCCAGGGTATACAAGCGAAAAAACGGATGCAGGCCCGTTGGTAGTGATGACGGACATCAACCGGGTGATCACTGCCGGCACTGCTGCCAGAATGAGGATAGGACTATCACGCGAAGGGCGTCCGGTTGAAGCCTGGTATTTTCCGGGCACAAGCCGGGAGCGCGCACTGGTCATCGGTGGCGTGCATGGTTCGGAGTTGTCGTCGACCGAAGTGGCTGATGCACTGATCCGGCAATTGCGTGAGCAGGAAAAACCTTATTATTCCGTGATCGTGATTCCCTGTTTGTTTCCCGACAATGCAGCCAGGGCCGGTATGCAACCACAGCAACTGGGTTCCGTCAAAAATATCGGCCGGTATACCCATGCCGCCGCTACTGATCCCAACCGCCAGATGCCCACACCCGGACATGCTTTTGATGCAGCTACGGGGCTGGATCATATCGGCCGCAGCATTGAATGGGAAAATCAGTTATTACTCGATCTTATTTCCCGGTTTCGTCCATCGCGGATTGCCAGTTTACATGCTATCCGGAATACAGGCTATGGCGGTATTTATGCCGATCCGCGTACAGACCACCTGGGACTGGCACTTGGTTATGCTTCAGACAGCTCGCTGGCTGTAGACATGGCACGTCATGCACAACTGGCTGGAGCGAATGTAAAAGGCAATAAACTGGAGGCAAGACCCACTGCTCTTTATTATAAAGATCCCGCGCCGGTACTGCCAGGTCAGTGGCAGGCACGCAATATGACCGGCTCTGCTTTGCGCGGTGGCCGTGGCAGTGGTGTATCGCTGGGTACCTGGGGCACCACAGCCATAGCCTGGGAATCTGACAGCACCCGCAACCGTGATGCCATGCGTGTGCTGACCATCGAATTTCCCGGAGCCCGGCGTCCCGATGACTATACCAATGCATCGGACATGGCACTATGTAACCAACAGGTGCTGGCATTTGCCGGAGCACTTTATCATATTTTCCTCGGTCCTTATTATACGGAGAAGCCCCCGTTTGAATTAGTGTCCTGACAGGAAAACCCATTAATCCGAACCTTTAAACCGCCCCGTAAGGCGGTTTTTATTTTGCTCAATTCATGCAGGCATTGCTACAGTCTACACGCTACGCCGTTGCCGCAGGCCTGCCCCTCAACCTATCTTGCAGGCAATTAACCTGACAACCTTATTTAATTCACATGGGAATCAAAATCGCATTATTCATCACCTTTCTGCTCTATGCTGCTGTGATCAGCCAGAGTTTTTTTTATCTGCTGGGTATGACCAGCGTGACCCGAAGGCTACAGGCCGCTTCATATATTGAAGCCCGCCAACTGCTCGACAGCAGCCTTCGGCCAACCCTCAGTGGAGTTTACTATGCTACGCTCCTATCGTCTATAGTACTGGTAACACTTTGTGTTACCAATCCTTCCGGCTTACTTTTTATCAGCGCTATTGTAGCACTGCTGGCAATTATTATTGATATTATCATTACCTTGAAAGGCAATAGGCCGCTGAATGAAATCATCAATAGCTGGAGCACGGCCACCTATCCCCCCAACTGGAATCAATACCGTAATCGCTGGTTAACTTTTTATCAGGCCAGGCAGGTGGTGAACCTCAGCGGTTTTCTCGCACTGCTCACTGGCATGATATTCGGCAACTGAAATCAACTAAACTAAACCAACAACCTATACACAATGAAAAGAACGTTTCTTGTACTTGCCGCCATCGCCGGCACCACGGCCATTGCTTTGCTGGCCTGCAACTCACAACCTGCTGCTGCCGAAAGCACGGTCATCAGCCAGGACAGCCTGATAAAACGGGGCAGCTACCTGGTAAGTGGCCTTGGCTGCGATGACTGTCATACTTCAAAAAAAATGGGACCTAAAGGTCCGGAGCTGGACATGGAACATCGTTTTGGCGGCCATCTGGCCAATATCCCTCTTGGCAAAATCGACACGAGTGTGATGAGCCAGGGCTGGGTATTATTTAATTTAACCAACACCGCAACAGTTGGCCCCTGGGGTATTTCCTATGCAGCTAATATCAGCTCAGACGAAACCGGTATCGGCTCCTGGTCTGAAGATCAATTCAAAATTGCCCTGCGCAAAGGCAAGTATAAAGGCATGAATGAAAGCCGTCCGCTGATGCCCCCCATGCCCTGGCAGAACTACGGTCAGCTTAATGACGATGATCTGAAAGCCATCTTTGCATTCCTGAAGAGCACTAAACCGGTAAACAATGTGGTGCCTGCGTATACGCCGCCGAATGAGATGAAAGTAAAATAAGGTAAAAGGCAGAAGGTAAAGAGCTGTAGGCGGAAAGGAATAGATAAGATTCAATTCGTTTATCTTTTACCCTAAATCCTTCATCGCTGACCTTTTGCCTTCGACCCTTCACCTTCGACCTAAAAAAACCGCGCTGAGCGCGGTTTTTTTATTATGCCATCATTGCTCCATCTGTCATTTTCTCCAGCACCTGCCTGAAACGAACTGCCGACAATTCTTTTTCCACGCTCTGGAATAATTGCTGAAATGCCGGCTCGGGCGCATGCAGTTCAGCTTCTTTTAACCACTGGCTGATCTCGGCATTATGCAGTCCACGGATCATCCAGCGGCTGAAACGCGCCATATCCTCCGGTACAATCGCCGATACGATCTGTTGCGTAATAGCATGCAATTCATGATCCTGATAGTATCGGTGCAGAATAGGGTTGATTACAGACTCTTCTTTAGCCATATGCTCCAGGTTAAATAACATAAATGCAATAAATGCTTCCTGTACATGACGGCCGGCTTCCAGGCGGGCTGCAACACCCGTAGCTGCCTCACAGGCAGCAATAGCCTGATCAAGTAATTCGCCCAGTTCGTGATCCTTAACATGTTCCTGCTCAAACGCATCTGCCACAGATGGTTCAAATTTTTCGACTGCCGGAAACACATAGGTGTCTTCACTATGTGCATGCTTATTAAAAAGATAAATTACTTCCTGGAGTTGCGCCAGGGATTCGCGGGCCTGTACAGCATCGTCAAATTCTGTGTGCTGCAGGCAAAGTGCGGTTTCATAGAGCATGGCCCGTAAGCCTTTGTGCACCTGATGAAACATGTTGTACCGTTGCATAACGAAGGTTTAATGATTAATAATTTAAGCCCGGCAAAATTGACAGCCTGTATGCCTGGAGACAAGCGGCAATAGCATGAGCTGCAATAAATGCCGGGCCAACTGTATTTAATAAGGAGTGCCGGTCAATTCAGGCGGGTTTTGAGGCAATCCAACCACGATACTGACAATTCAGGAGTAAAATCCGGCTATTTGATGCGGGCCTAAGTATATTTGACTATACAAGCACATACCTTGCGATACCTGTTTTTTCTAACTGCCTTTTTCCTGCTAGCGGATTGCTGTGGCTTAAATGCCCAGGATGCCCGTCAGTACTCCTTTACCCATTATGGCGCTTCGGCCGGGCTTACCTCAAATGAAGGGAGGGCAGTTTTGCATGACCGGGATGGTTATGTATGGATCGGCACCAACAACGGCCTACTGCGCTACGATGGCGCCCGCTTTATCTCATTGCGCCACGACAAAGACAACCCGCTTTCACTGCCGCATAATTTCGTCATTCAACTGCTAACCGATACCAATGGCCTCATCTGGGTACTCTGCGGCGACAATAAGGTAGCCATCTTCAATCCGCGCCGGATGGAGTTTACTCCCGTACCGGTTCGTTTCAAACGCGTTTCTTCCCGGATGGCAATAAAAAAACTGGTAAAAGACGAATATGGCAATGTAATGCTGGTTGCTGCCAGAAGTGAATTGCTTACCTGGAATGCAGAGCGTGGCGATATGTCGTCTGACTATAATTTCATTCCGTTGCCAACCGATGTGGAACCGGTTGACGTCTGCCAGCAACCAGGCAACAGACGCTACTGGATCTCCGGGCAAAAAGGACTGCTTATCTATAACCGCGATAAGCAAACCCTCAGCTCACGTAATAATAATATAGAAAGGGAAGCCATTCTTCAGCTGATTGATTCTACTGCTATACCCTATGGTCTTTTCTTTGACAAATCGAAAAGGCTTTGGTTCAATTACTGGGGTCCGGGTTTCCCTTATGTAAACTGTTATAATCCTAAAAAGCAGCAATTCCTGCTGCAGAAATTTGAGTTTATTACACAGATCAAATCCTATTATGAAACACATGGCTTCATGCAGCAGCAGGATGGCACCATCTGGCTGCGTGGCGTTGGCGTACTGGCCCAGTATCTCGAAGCTGAAAACAAATTTCAGCTGGTCTATAACGGCTATATGAATGAACAGAGCATTGTCTATGAAGAAGTGACCTCGTTTTGTGAAGACAATGACAATAATATCTGGCTCACCACTAACAATAACGGACTCTACCGTTTCAATCCTGCTGAACAGTATTTTACCAATGTCCGGCATATCAACCGCCTGTCGGGTGTGAGTGGCAAGGGCGGCGTATTGAGTTTTACCAATCTGCCTTCCGGCGACCTGCTTGTCACTACCTGGGGAGATGGTATTTACCGTTATGATCAGCAGCTCAATCTCAAGCCGCTGAATATTGGCGGCATGAGCGAAAAAAAGAATGCTACCGTCTGGGGTACTACACTGAACCACGATAGCAGCATACTTTGGATGGGCTGTCAGCCCGGCATTATTGCCTATGATCTCCGCCGCAATACTTCCCGCTATTATGATCCGGCGATCTTAAAACACCGTACTGTGAGACAGGTACGCGAAGACCGCAAGGGTTTCCTATGGATCGGTACCGAAGGCATTGGTCTGTTTCGCTGGGATCCTGTGCAGGGCAGTCAAAAATTTGAAGACGGGATAATACCTGTAAAAGATGTGCCTCCCACTTCCATCGCTCACATCTATATCGATTCAAAAGGTTATATCTGGGTAGCCAGTGTGGGACTGGGTGTATACATCTTCAACCCCAACGACGGAAGCCTTGCACAGCACCTGCCTGCCATTGACTCCAACGGCAGGAGCACACCGGTTGAGCCGGTCGTTTCTATCACAGAATACAACGACAGCATCATGGTGCTGGCCGGCGGCACCGGCGTACACCTGTATAACCGCGTCACGCGGAAACTGCGAACAGTAGGCACGCCTGAAACAATTTCCGGAGTGGTATCTGCCGTAGAAAAAGATGAAGCCAGCGGCTACCTCTGGGTATCTACCACTCAGGGGCTTTACCGTGTAAATATCTATAACCGCATCTTTGTGCATTTTGACCGGGTCGATGGCATCGCCGATGACCGGTTTCTGGTGGCAGCTTCCGCCAAACTGCCGGGGGGACGACTGGCTTTTGGTGCCGACAATCAGTTTACTGTTTTTAATCCCGGTGAGGTGCGAATCAACAACGCCACCCCTCCCATTACGATTACAGGATTTTCGCTGATGGGCAAACCACTGCTGGTAGATTCACTGCTTAATCTAAAACGAATTGAATTATCCTATAAACAGAACTCCATCACCATTAGCTTCTCGGGCCTCAATTTCAACGGAGCTTACCTCACCCGTTATAAACTGGAAGGAGTTGATGAAGACTGGCGCGTATCAGATAAAGCCAACCAGGCCGTGTATACCTATCTCCCATCCGGCACCTACACTTTCATAGCCAAAAGTGAAGATGCGGACGGTAAAGAAGGGCCTTATATTACCCGCGTATCGATTCGCATAGCCCCGCCCTTCTGGCAAACCTGGTGGTTTTATGGATTGATTGTGCTCTTTGCCACCTCCGTACTTTACTGGATTGACCGCGAGCGTATTCGCCGGCTCAATGAACTGCAGCGCATACGGTCAGAAATTGCGACCAACCTGCATGAAGATGTAACTACTACACTCAGCAATATCAACCTGCTGGGTGAGATGGCCAAGATAAAAGCCGACAAGGATATTGACCGCTCAAAAGAATATATAGACCAGATTAGTGTAAAGAGTCACAATATGATCATTGCCATGGATGATATTCTCTGGAGTATCGATCCCCAAAACGACAGTATGGAAAAAACCATTCTGCGGATGATGGAGTACACCGACTCATTAAAAAACAGGCATGCGGCTACCATTCAACTAAGCGTAGATAAAAAAGTACAGTCACTGAAACTGGATATGAAGATCAGGCATGAATTTTTCCTGATCTTTAAGGAGGGACTGAAAATGATTGTGCAATATGCCGAAGGCCGCAACACACTGATCAATATAGACCTGTTCAAAAACAGACTTTCTTTAAAACTGCAGGATTCCACTGCCCGGCTGGACACCAATCTTCCCGAAATAGAAGCCATTATCCGCAGCATAAATACACATGCAGCTGCATTGCATGCCGAATCAGACATTCAATACGACCGGAGTGGGATAGCGGTGTTGCTGATGGTGCCGGTAAAGTAACAAGGTATAAAAGTATAAAGGGTTTAAAGGGTATAAAGGGTTTAGGGTGCAAATGTGCCGACAATAGCCTCTTCACACACTTTAAACTCTTTAAACCCTTTATACTCTTTATACCCTTTCTTATTTGCCCATCCACTTCTTAAACTCTGTCACCTTTTCTCTGCTCACGATCGATTCTTTATCTACAGCTGGTTTGAGATGAAGCAGCAGGCGGTTGCCAAAATAATCGTGTATCTGATCTACGCTGTTTACAGAAATGTAGAAGGAGCGGCTGATGCGGAAGTACCTGTTGGGGTCCAGCATTTCTTCCAGCTCATCCATGGTATAATCCACTACAAACTTTTTATTGTCGAAAGTCTTAAAAAAGTTAAGGCGGCCATCGCTGAAGAAGTAAGCGATCTCGTCTGTATCGATCGATACGAGCTTCTGAGCATGTCGCACGAGAAAGCGTCTGCGATATTCTTTGGGCTGTAATTTCTGCTGCAATTCTTTCACCAGAGAATCTATGTTTACTTCCGGCCTGGCCTCGGCTGATTGCTGCTGATAAATCCCTTTCAGGCTATCGAGTTTTTGCAAGGCTGCTGCCAGGTCTTCTTTCTGGATTGGCTTAAGCAGATAGTCCACACTATTTACCTTGAAGGCTTTCAATGCGTACTCGTCATACGACGTAGTGAATATAACAGGGCTCTTGATGGCAACCCGGTTGAATATTTCAAAGCTTTGCCCATCACTCAGCTCAATATCCATGAGTATGAGATCCGGAGCAGGATGCTGTTCAATCCAGCTGACGGTGGCCATAATGCTGTCTGTAACGCCCACCACTTCGGCATCCGGGTCGACGGCTGCCAGTGTTTTCTGGATTTTTTTTACCGCCAGGTCTTCGTCTTCAACAATTAGGACTTTCATGTGTGGTTGTATTATGTGGTTATTGTTTCTACAAATTGGTTTGCTGTTTTATTTCCTGCCTGTGCCCCCACTGTCCCTCGTCTATGCCACTGTTCCAGATCAGCGGCAGCACTACCGTAAAACTCCGTGCATCTTCCATGACCTGAAAACCGCGTTGCCGCAGCAGATCGTACTTGGCTTTGATATTATCAAGGCCAATTTTATTGGAAGGTCCCTTAATCGTACGCCGCTGCAGGTTGTTAGTTACTACCAGGCGGTTGCCGGCCATGGTGAATATATCAATAGTAAGCGGTTTGTTTTTCGACAGCACATTATGTTTTACCGCATTTTCAACCAGCAACTGCAGGCTTAGCGAAGGCAGCAGGTAATTATCATATCGTTTATCAATTTCCATTTGCAGCTGAATCGCTTCGCCGTGACGGGTTTTCAGCAACCGGAAATAGGATTCAATAAACCTTAATTCGTTCTGTAAAGTAGACAGACTGCTTTCATTGTTGCGCAGCAGATAGCGGTATACCTTGCTCAGCTCATTCAGAAACGTCTCTGCCCGGGCCGTATCTTCGGCTATCAGCGAAGAAAGGGTATTGAAACAGTTGAACAGAAAATGCGGATTGACCTGACTTTTCAGTACATCAAACTCCTGCTGGAGCGACATCTGCCGCAACAGCTCCTTTTCCGCCATACTTTCCTTATGTTTTTCCATGATATAAATGGCCTCCCAGAGGGTCAGAAATATCAGGTTTACTGCAAAGCCAATAAGCACTCCCAGTTTCAGATCCAGTTCGGTCAGTTCATAACCAAGAATGTGAAACCAGTCATAGCCAATAAAAATCAGCAGCGCTGCAGGTGTCATTACCAGAAATACAACCAGGCTCTTGGCCAGTATGCGGCGGCCACTCTCCCGTATTTCCGGATATTTGCGCTGTACCCAGTCTTCGTACAGGACATGCAGGTACCAGGTACCGAGGCCTATCACCCAGATCAGCGGAAATGAGATGAGCCAGATACGGCTGTCACTGAAAAGCCTTTCGCCATACAATACGTGATTGATAGCAATATCAATCAGCGGCATGGAAGTCAGAAACGACAGCCATTGTATGCGGGTGGATTTTCCGAAAACCTTCATAGGGCGGCCTCCTCTGTTTGAGTGATCAGGGGCAGACGTATCTTCCGCTCTTCCTCGCCCTCACGTATCTCTACGGGCAGCTGATTCATGAGCTGGTATTTTTTGACCAGGTTGTCGAGCCCGGCTTCATAATCTATCAGTTCAGAGGCAATTTTACGCTGCACATTGTTGCTCACTACCACCGCTTCTCCTTTCACTGACTGAATACGGATGCGAAGAGGACAATCACGGCTGGCCACATGCTGAAAAAGGGCATTTTCAATAATCACCTGCAGGCTAAGCGGCGGCAGCATCCTGTTCATATCTTCTTCGTTGACCTGCATCTGCAAATCCAGGGCTTCATTATAACGCGCTTTCAGCAAGGCATAATAAGAGCGGATAAATTGTAATTCGGTAGCCAGCGTTACCAGTTGCTCCTCTTCATTGCGCAGCATATACCGGTAAACCTTACTCATTTCATCCAGAAATTTTTCTGCCTGCTCAGTATCTTCCTGTATAAGGCCGGACAGGGAGTTAAGGCTGTTAAACAATACATGCGGGTTGATCTGGCTTTTAAGGCCCATTAACTGTCCCTGCTTGTAAGTAATTTTCAATTGCTCGGTTTCTTTCAAATCCTCCTTCCATTGTTCAAAACGCCAGATGGCTTCATTAAGAAAACTGAGAAAAACATTCAGGATACCGGTAAGTACAAAGGCCCAGATAAAATTATTTTCATAACTGCCATCTGCCATTCCCAGCAGGCTGTACAGGCTGAAAAGGCCTACCAGTATCAGGGCTGTCATGAGCAGAAACAGCAGTATTTGCAGCACCACCCGTTTCAGGAACTGCGTATCGTCTTTAAACCTGTTTCGGAATGCCAGGGCAATATGTCCATACCCGATAAAACTAAAGATCAGCACAATCCCGCTGATGAGCGATGCCGGCAAAAGGGTACGCCAGTCGGTAAAATAAGCGCTTCCAAAAATGACCCAATTGAGCAAAACAGTAAAGGGTACGATGGTGCCCAGCATTATGGGCAGATCATTACTGGTGTATCGTGGCAGTTTTATCATCTGGCTTACAGCAAATTAAGGCCTTTTAACCTTTCTTTTAACTTCTCTCTTACTGATTGTGAGATTACCCGCATGAATTGTGTAAAGGAGGGGTTGAACTGGGTGCCCGGATTTCTTCCTTTTTCCGGGGCATCCCCTCCCCAGGTTTACCATGTTTCACAAGCCATTACAGTCAATTCATACTGTTTTTCCGGCAGGCCATGCCAGTTGGGTTTTGAGAAAGGCGAAACAGCGGCCAATTTCGTTACCAGATTTACCTAAAAACCATTAAACCTTTAAAATTTATGCGTACAAAAAGAATATCGCTGTTGCTGGCGCCGGTTACCCTGTTGTTATTGCTGGCTGCACTGATCAGTTTCAGCTCCTTCAAAAGCCGCCAGGCCGCCGCCGATATCTGGGCCAGCCTGGGCATCAGCAAACAGGCCGGAACCGATAACATCCGAAACAGCTTTCTGAATGGCTACCTCAACTATTATGGCGCACGCAATATCAAAAATATTGCTGTACAGGATCGCCAGGCAATAGCGCGCGATCTGCTGAGCTATACCCGTGAATTTATCAGTAGTGCTGCTTTCAAAACAAAATATGAAGAGACCAGGCAAAATGCCAAACCTATTGCACCGGAACAGCGCAAACTGCGTACGATTGAAGAAATTCAAAAAGAAGAAATAGAAAAAACAGAAAAATCAATCAAAGACACGGAAAAGTCAATGAAAGAACTGGGAGGCGATGTTGCCAAATCATTGCAGCCGGTACTGGAAATGCTGAAGCAAAATCTAAAAGATTATAAGAACCCGAAAAATGAAATGTTTGCCATTATCGCTGAAGGCGAAAAATATCAGCAGGAAGACGCGCGGAAACGCTACGAAGAAGCCATGACGCAATGGAAAAAAGATTACCCTGAAAACGTCAACCTCTTTATCGCCGACAAACTTCGCCGGATGCTGGAGTACACCAATGGCATCGACTACTCTGCTGCCCTGGTAGAAAAATATGGTAAAAAGAGATTTGCCAACCCCACCTATGAAGCAAAACGTACGGAATGGAAACAAGGCTTCCGCGCAGGAAAAGAAGTTACCGAAACGGCAAGGGAGTTTGTGAAGAAGTGGTTGAGTGAGTTAGAAAAATAGTATAAAGAGTTTAAAGGGTATAAGGGGCTTAAAATGTGCAAAGCGACAAACATTAGCACATCAGCACATTAACCTATTAGCACATTCTGCTTATACTGTTTATACCCTTTAAACTCTTTATACCTTTCTCCCTACCTTTGCCGCATGGACAGTATTGCGGTCTTGTTAACGATTGGCTTTGTTATTGGTACGCTGGGTACGCTTATAGGTGCCGGCGGAGGCTTTGTGCTGGTGCCACTCCTTATTCTTACCCATCCTGATTTTTCTGCTGAAACAATCACCGCCATCTCCATTGCGGTAGTAGCCGGCAATGCCATTTCAGGTACCGTTGCCTATGCGCGTATTGGCCGGATTGACTATAAAGCCGGTTTGATCTTCGCATTGTTCACCATACCGGGCAGTATCATCGGCGTTTACAGTACGCGGTTTATACCCATTCATCTTTTTCATGTCATTTTTGGCTGCCTTCTTTTAGTGCTGGCCACTTATCTAATCTTAAAAAAACAAGCACACAGCCATCCGGCATCTTACAATCCCGCACTCAAACGCTGGAAGCAACATAGTATCGAAGACAAACAGGGTACACGCTTTAGTTACACTTACAATCAGACATTGGGCATTATCATCAGTGTAATTGTAGGTTATCTTTCGCCGCTGCTGGGTATCGGTGGCGGCATCATTCATGTGCCGGCGATGGTCAACTGGCTTCATTTCCCCGTATATGTTGCTACAGCAACCTCACATTTCATCCTGGCTATTATGGCATCTGTAAGTGTGCTGGTACACGTACTCAACGGCAGCTACAACGATCCTTATGTTGTACGGATGGTAATTACACTGACCATCGGCGTACTGGCAGGTGCGCAACTGGGCGCTTATCTGTCGCATAAGATACATGGACGGATTATCATCCGCGTACTGGCTGTCTGTATCGGGCTGGTAGGATTACGGATACTGATTGGTGCATTGTAATCCCTTATCTCCTATTTTTTATTTTTAAATGAAAGTCCGGCTTCTTTCATAGCTTCCTGCAAATGGGGTAAAGAAGATGGCCCCATGCCATGCAGCGCGAGTATTTCTTTTTCCGAAAACGAAGCCAGTTGCCGAATGGTTTGTATCCCGGCGTTTGCCAAAGCTCTTCTCGCCGGCGCAGATAATTTCGCCAGCCAGCCCGATTGCGGTCGCCTGGCTGCTTCGCATTGCGGACAAACCGGACAGTCGCTGGTTTTGTAATATACATGTCCATTGTGACAGGTGCGGCGATGACGGGCAGCAGGCATAGCAATTATTTAGGGACTATAAATGTACCCTATTTGATGAAAATGTATTCCGCGTAATTCGTCTGTTGCGATAAGGCTATCGCACTAAAGAAGACAATATGCTGATATACTGATTAATTACCAGGCCCTCCCTATTTACCTATTATAGCCCGCTGCACTTTTATACTTTTGTACTTTTTCCTACAATGGAGACACACGAAGAAAAACGCTGTCCGAGTTGCCAGCGGCCTTTTATCTGCCGGATGGGTGATATAGCTCACTGCCAGTGCAGTAATGTAGCATTGAGTGCAGAGACCAGCGATCTCCTGAAAAAAACTTTCCCCGACTGCCTTTGTCAATCCTGTCTCATTGAACTGAACCTGATAATCAAAAACGGGCAGCAAAGAGACGCGTAATTTTTTTTCATTCAGCCGTAACTTTAGCTGAACAACCACGTCAGAGGGAAAGGTTGAGGGCAAAAGGCGGAAGGTAAAGGCTAATACATATATACCTTCCACCTTCCACCCTATACCCTATACCTTTTACCTCCTATATACATCCTTTATGAAATTTATCTTCCTCTTCTGTATCGCCATGCTGCATTTGGCCGGCACAGCTCAAAACCGCCGGCTCGACAGCCTGATTGGTGCTTATTGCAAAGCCAATCATTTCAGCGGCAATATCCTCATCAGCCAGGCAGGAAAGATCACCTACCAGCGCAGCTGGGGTGAGGCTAATATTCCATTCCATACTCCCAATAAAAAAGATACCCGGTTTAAGGTGGCTTCTATCACCAAGTTATTTACCGCTGTACTGATGCTGCAGCTACAGGAGCAGGGCAAACTGGATCTTGAAAAAACGATCAGCACTTACCTGCCGGATTACAAAGGCGAAGGCGGCCATAAGGTTACCCTGCATCAGCTGCTCAATCATACATCCGGCATGCGGAATATCGACACGGTAAGCTCCATAGAAAGTGCACTGCGCAATGGCATGCCTGTATATCAGTTACCTCACACTAGCGATGAGCTGCTGGAAAAATTCTGCAGCGACAGCCTGGTCAATACTCCCGGCTCCAATTTCGACTACAACAATGCCGACTTTATAGTTCTTGGAAAAATAATAGAACGGATAACAGGGAAAACATACGAACAGGCATTGAAAGCTATGATCCTGACTCCGCTCCGCCTGAAAAACACAGGCATGCTACGGCAGGGCACTATACTTCCCCAACTGGCCGACACTTATTTTGTCCGCGATGCCAGTGGCCGGCTCACTCCTGATCTGCCCGTGTATATGGAAAACTGGTATGCTGCAGGCGCGCTCTACTCTACTACTGATGATTTGCTCACTTTTTCCAATGCCCTTTTCTCCGGTAAACTGATCAATGATCAATCTTTAAAACTGCTTTGTACTTCCGGCAAAGGCGAGTATGGTCTCGGCACCTGGATCTATAATGACTACACCCTGCATGGCCGCAATTATACCATTCTGAAAAGACCCGGCAGTATCATGGGCGCACAGGCGGTGTTTCTTCGAGTACTCGAAAAGCCCATTGCTATTATAGTACTTGCCAATACGACGAATACCAGTATGGATGATTTTGGAGCGAAGTTGCTCGAATGGGTAGTGAAGTAAAAGTTTAACGAGTATAAAGAGTTTAAAAGGTTTAAAGTGTTGAGGTGCTGATTTGTCAATGATTGGCATTCCAACACACTTTATACTCTTTATACCTTTAAACCTTTTATACTTTATCTACGAAGCATAGCGACCCTCGTTTTCCTTATCTGCCTTTGCGTTTTTTGCTGCACCTGACGACTATGCAACAACCATCCACCCACTGCGCCGATCAGGCTGCCTATTACGATATCGAGTAATCGGGTGCGGATCAGCAGATCGGCATCCAGGCGATTGCCCTGGCCCAGTTCGGCGAGAAACAGGGTCATGGGTGTGATGAACACTACCGCCAGCGCATAATGACGTACCACCAGTACCTCTACTATAAACTGTAAAAGAAGAATACAAAAAACCATCGCCAGGGGCTGCAGGTGAAATTTCAATAGCAGCCAGCTGAGTCCCATGCCGATGAATGTGCCCAGCATACGATGAAAGCTCCGTTGCCCCACATGCGCGGCATTCATGCCCTGCATGATGGCCAGACAGGAAATAGGGATCCAGTAAGGATTATGCAATTTGAACAGGTGACCCACTATCAGCGATAGCATGATAAATATGCCGAAAATGATCGACTCACTCAGGTTGGCATAGGAGCGCTTGGGCGCCACACCGACTTTTACCGTCACCGGTCTTTTCCGGATACGCAAAAGATATAAACTAAACAGCAATGCGAAGATGCAGGCAAAGATGGTGCCTATGGCAATCAGTCCCACGCGTACCGGTACGGCCTGCACATCAAAAGACATACAACTAGCCATGGAGGCGATCATGATAAAGAAAAAATTGCCCGGTGGATTAAGCTGCGCATAATTAACCAGCCAGTTGACCAGTACCGCATATACCCCCACCAGTACGGCCGACAAATAAGGATGAAAACCCAGCACCAGTCCCACACCCATACTCAGCACAAACCCAAAGGAACAAAGAGCGAGCGTGGCCATACGGTGATCAAGCGCTGTGTTGGGCAGGTAAAGAATCACCAGTCCGCCGAGGCAGGCCAGGCTGCCATAGTCAGGCCGATCAATCATATATCCGAGGAAAAGCGGGAGCCCTGTACTCAATGCTGCCAGCACGGGCACATACCAGGGCCGCTCCGTTTTACGAAACTGGAAGAGCGCCTGAAATTCGCGGGTGAGGATGTTGCGGAGGCTGGACATGGTGCCGTATTGTGCTGTAGATAATACGGCAAAGTTAGGATATAAGAAGAAATACGCTTATTTGGCCTAATCTTACTTAAACGAGTAAACATCCAATCCTTGATCTCCCATTACAACAAAATATTTCTCCGAATTTGAAAACCCGACATGCTTATATCCTTCATAAAATAGTTGCTCAAGCTTCAAAAAATAAAACTTACGTGTCCTGTTACTTGTAAGTATGGGCACAACAATATTCCAAGCCAAATTGACTAACCTTATCGACCATTTGTTATCATTGGTAAAAAGATTTCCTCCACCTCCCCTGACTCCAAAAATATCAACTTCGATCCCTTTTTCTTTAATGAGATACCTCAGATTGTTTTGAGATATTCCTTCTAAAACTTCCGAATAATAATCTTCAAACACAATTTCCTTCTTACTTGTGTCATAAATAAATAGCCCATCAATACTTACAATAAAAAGATTATCATCATTAAACCAACCAACGGCAATAGGAGCATTGATCGGCACAGATGAATAGTACTCCCACCCTTCAGCCTCGCTAACAAAATTTTCATCCCCCGAATATAAGTCAAAAATATTCTCATAGCCGTTGTTTAAAATATCCTTTATTTTCATTTTTTATGGATTTATGATTCGCCCAGACCCGGGTATTTGCCATTTAAGAAATCCTTGTATCTTATTCTCATGCACACCAATTCTGTAATATCCGTTCGCAACTTGAATATCTGCTTCCGATATACTTTTAAGACCAAGACCCTGTGGATGTTTCGATCTTAAAATCGTCCTTGCATAATGCGAATTAATGTCAAACGCTGTAATTGTAGACCCCGGTTTTTTTGCAGCAAATGCCATAGCACTAGACTTATCGCCTACAAACATATAAACCGTTTTAGGCTTTCCATTCATACTATTGTAAACAACATTTCCAAGATCATCTAATTCTAGAAACTGCCCTGTTCGTTGAACTCTATATACTGTTGTAGGAATTAAGCCCAAATACCGTGCAATTGGACCAACTGGAATTAATGAGGTCCCAGTTTCAATTCCCGCTGTCACAAACGATTTCTTAGCTCCCGGAACACCATAACTTGTCCTTCTGACTCCTTGAATTAATGGACCGATAATAGGAATGCCATCTCCTGCTCTCTCACTCTGCATTTCTGCAACCATCTGAGGAATGATCGTTGTAACATATGGATCGACCTTTGGAGCAACGTTGTATCGCCCTTTAGTATTTGTTGACTTACCCGGCGAAATGCTTGGTGCTGGCTTTGGCGCATATTGTTGCATAGTGCGTTTGGCCACTTCTTGATTGGTAGGCTGCGAAGCACAACCAATGCATGTTGACTCCGAACGAGATCGATAATCTTTTTCTGTCGGAAATTGTCCGGGAGGAAGCCATCCAGGTTCTAGCCCATCTACGTCAACTGTTTTGATAGCAATGTTTCCAGCAAATTGATAGGGACTATACCAGGGGTATTCCTCAGTTAAAGGGTCCTCACTCAAAAACCTACCCAATCGTGGATCATAAATCCGCATTCCATAATCCTGCTGGTTCCCTTCTCCTTTTACATCGTTGTCATTTTCCTTGCCATTAAATCCATACCTATACACATCGTTTCCATGTGCAAAATGACGGTACGGCATCTGCATACCAAAGGCATAATAATCCTGTTGTGAAAGAACTTCTGCAATATAGTAATCTATGCCGCCATTTCCATCATGGCGTCCCTCTGCCCTGTTGAAAAGGTAACCACTGCATTGTACAGGTGACTGGATAGTTCATGTCATCGAAAAGAATTAAGCCGAGCCATCAATAAAGCCACATAGTAACCCAGTGCCTTATCAGGCATATAAAGTATCACTCTCATACAGGCCAGGCTGCCATAATCAGGCCGGTCAATCATATATCCGAGGAAAAGCTGGAGCCCTGTACTCAATGCTGCCAGCACGGGCACATACCATGGCCGCTTCGTTTTGCGAAACTGGAAAAGCGCCTGAAATTCGCGGGTGAGGATGTTGCGGAGGCTGGACATGGGTGCCGTATTGTACTGTAGATGATAGGCAAATTTAGGATATTAAAAGAAGTGCCCTTCTACTTAGTAGAAGGCTAAAGACAAAGCTAGCTTACTTTCGAAATCTGCTCACTGCAAGCCGATTGATCCGGTTAAAAGGAGAGCTATTCAAACCATCATCTTTCCATTCCTTTTCTTGACCTTATTTAGGTTTCCTTTTGGAATTATACGGCTCTAAAACATCCAACAACTCTTTGTCTTTATCCCTCTTAGCCACCGAAAACGCGCTAGCTCCATAATTATTTACACTATGCATATCCGCCCCATGCTTTAATAAAAGCGCAATTGTCTTCGTATTTATAACAGAACAAAGGCAGGCATAAAAAAAAGGAGTGTTCCCAGGCTTATCTTTTAAGTTCACATCTGCACCTGCATCTACCAAAATATTAATAATCTCGAAAAAACCCTGATCCTCCAGGTCATTTTCGATAGCAATATGAAGAATATTCTTTTTTTTCTTACCATATAGAGAAGTAATCTTAGCTCCTTTTTTAATAAGATATTTCAAAATATCTACCTGATGGTTAACTACAGCAATCACTACAGCATCATCATCATCTTCATCACGATAATTTATATCAGCACCTGCATCAATCATTTTTTTTATTCCCTCGAAGTCATTATATCGCGCAGCTTTTAGCATTCTTTCATTAAGGCTTTTATTTTTATCCATATCCATTTTTTTTTATTGTCTTCTATTTCTCCTTCTATTAGGAGTAGGCAGTTCAGGCCTATAAACATTAGGATTATTATACTCATCATAAAACTCTTTCCAGCTAATTTCACCTCTTTCATACTTCTTTCGAAGTTTAATAAACTCTTTGCTGGGCATATGACCCATATCCCAAGGTCTAGGCACTTGTCCATCCCATTTTATTATCTCACCAGTCTCAGGATCCTTAACTCTTCCTTTATTTTTTTCAATGCCGTTTCCCATACTTTTTTTACTACTCCAACTCTCCACCTGCTCGGACGCCACCCTTCGGCTAATTTTTTCAGATTTCGTAATCTCTTTTCTACCGACTCAATCTTGACCTGCTTTACACCCAGCGATTGACCAGGCTTATTGCCTTTAGCGATGGCTGATCGCAGCCTTAACCAGAGAACACCATCAGTTATCGCTGCCGCTATCTTATTGCCATTCGTTACAATTCTTTCTCGAAATTCATCAGTCGTTTCAAAACTCTCCCATATAGGATCCTCCAAAGATGGTAAATTATTCCAATCTACCCCTTGAGGTAATACCCGAAGAGTTCCATTCACATCGACAACATCTGCAGTAATGCCAACTTCTGAATAATTGAAATCTAATGAAACATTCTCTGTAACTGTGACTGGCATTTTCCCTGGCCCTTTAGGAATACTAAGATCAATTGTAGTACTAATCTTTGCAGTAACTATAAGTTGTATATCGGAGGCGCCTCGATAATCTCCAACTTTTAATTTCGTCTGACCATTCTCCTCAACATTAATAAGATGGTACACTTTAAATTCGCCACCATCCATATCTATCCCTGCAATTGGACTATTTGAAGCAAATTGATACGGCGTCAGGTTGGGATAAGATGTTGTCAGAGGATCCTCACTCAAAAATCTTTCCAATCGGGGATCATAAATTCGCATCCCATAATCCTGCTGGTTCCCTTCTCCTTTTACATCGTTGTCATTTTCCTTGCCATTAAATCCATACCTATACACATCGTTCACATGTATAAAATGACGGTAAGGCATCTGCATACCAAAAGCATAGTAATCCTGTTGTGAAAGAACTTCTGCAATATAATAATCTATGCCGCCATTTCCATCATGGCGTCCCTCTGCCCTGTTGAAAAGGTAACCACTGCATTGTACAGGTGACTGGATAGTTCATGTCATCGAAAAGAATTAAGCCGAGCCATCAATAAAGCCACATAGTAACCCAGTGCCTTATCAGGCATATAAAGTATCACTCTCATACAGGCCAGGCTGCCATAATCAGGCCGGTCAATCATATATCCGAGGAAAAGCGGGAGCCCTGTACTCAATACTGCCAGCACGGGCACATACCATGGCCGCTCCGTTTTACGAAACTGGAAGAGTGCCTGAAATTCGCGGGTGAGGATGTTGCGGAGGCTGGACATGGGTGCCGTATTGTACTGTAGATAATATGGCAAAGTTAGGACACAGGAGAAATATGTGTATAAGGAACCGCTTAGTGCGAAAAAGTACCGGATTTGGTATTTTTCCGACACAAAAAACATCTATAGAATCGAAATAAATTTCAGTATTTCCAATCTACGGAGAATAGGGTTTTTACGGATTCTTTTAAGCCGACGTTAAGACATATTACTTATTCTCTTTTTTTGAAATTGGATCAACAGATACTTTACCTATCAATGTTCCATCCGGCATATTCTTTACTTGATTGTATAACTGGAACTCTAAATCCCAATAAACTTCTAAATCTGAAACTTCGTAGTTCCAAACTTCCTCTTTGCCTCCTAAAAATAGGGGGATTTTAAATCCCAAACATTTATCATTATCAATACCTGTAATTCTCAGCTGCTTAAGTGCATTATCAAATAAATCTACTGCCAGGAAGCCTATCTTATCGGTTAAAATATTATTATGAAAATTGATTAAATTTTCACCCAAAAATAAATCCTCCAAAGTTGCAGGATCAAATACAATGATGCATTCATTTGATTTCGTAGGCACACAAAATTGCCTGCCCATCCAATCGTGGGCAAAACAGATGACTTCCCCATCGTATTTTTCAAAATAATGTGTTAGTAAATCAGTCCACTTTAATGAATCTTTAAAAGTGTGGATCGTGTAAAGTCCTCGATCAAAGGACTTTCCTCCATATTCAAGTAATAATTCTTTGTACTTAAAAGGAATACTCTTCATTTCAATAAGAGTGTTTTCAGTAATCAAATACTCCTCAAACTCGGACTCAAATTCTCTGAACATCAGTTTAATTTTTCTTTATTGGAAAGGGGTTTATTCCAACAGTACTCACCCGAGTGTTATCAGGCATATTTCGTATTTGCATATTCAATTGAACACCAAAACTCATATTAACACTTCCGTTTATCCCACGCAAATTACTCTTGTCGTTTGTCCCATTTATCTGCAAATCGGTTGTATGATCTAATTGCTGGCCTTTTGTTAAGGTTCCTCCCTGCTTTAAGTAATCTTTCCTTAGGTTACTTGGGCGAGGCTCGGGATTTTTTAGTGTCATCTTAGCATTTGGGTTATTAGTAATGCTTTGAGCTTTATCAAATGCTTCTGTTACTTGTTCTTTATTCCAATTTTGTTTTAAGTTAATAGTTAAATGTAAAGGAGGATGTTCATATGGAGCTATCTCTGTTGAACTCGGAGGTTTTACTTGAGACACGTTATTGGGTCTAGATAAAACGCTTGATTCGCCCGGAATACCACCAAAGGAAAGCGCAACATTGTCTGCCACAGCTCCATAAAAACTTCCCTTATCACCTGCGATTAGATATCCCGTAGCAGCAAACGGTCCATTTGCAATATTTTGCCCGACTACAAGGCTATAATCATACTTAATACCATTAATCTTCGTATTAACATCAGACACCTTTCCTATATGCCCATTACCGAAAATATCTGCTTTTAGAACTGTCGGCTGCGTTCTATTGTCTTAACCCCTTATTAGCTGGACAGATTTTTTAAAATGGTTTGCTACTAAATCATCTTTTTCCTGGTAGCCGGTAAGGCAAAGATAGCCCGGCTCGTCAGCCTTGTCAAGGCTATACGAAGCGGA
>Ga0066256_1000356_pt1 | contig 151501 bp, 151 predicted proteins | sample ThiBio_1000_biof_FD_87107 | JGI IMG/M metagenome (GOLD analysis project Ga0066256, IMG submission 87107) | Wastewater bioreactor microbial communities from Cape Town, South Africa - Thiocy_expt_1000_biof (version 2) | ecosystem: Engineered > Bioreactor > Thiocyanate-remediating >...
TTGCTTCTTGCCGGAAACAACTGGTCATCCCACAATGGCCCTTCATCGTCTACGACGACGAGGACCCCGCGGGAAGTGACACCACGCTACGGGACGCACCCCTTGGAGTCCTCCCAACGCAGAGTTCTCCTCCCGAACGAGCGGCGCGAAGCGCCCCGCCCTCGGGGCAGAAGACACCCACACCTGTGACTGATGTGACTGAAGTGAATGGAAACGCCGAGAAACATGCCAAAACCCGCGAAATGACGCGGTTTTGTCGGTTGTGGTTGGTACATTCGAGGCGGTCGATCGACCGACGGGGGGAACTCCGAAATCAACACGATGCGACGGACCGTCGTCGCTGGAGGATGACATGGCTGACAAGTCCATCACCAAGACCGAGCTCGTCGCGAGCATCGCTTCCGCCACCGGCGAGAGCCAGGCCACTGTTTCGCGCGTCCTCGACTCGCTGTTCGGCACCGTCTCCGACGCTGTCGCCAAGGGCAGCAAGGTCTCGATCCCGGGCTGGATCTCGTTCGAGCAGGTGGCCACCGCCGCCCGCACCGGCCGCAACCCGCAGACCGGCGCCGAGATCAAGATCCCCGCTGGCAAGCGCGTCAAGGTGACCGCCGGCTCCAAGCTGAAGGCTGCCGTCAAGTAAGACCGCACCGCCACGAAGGCCGTCCCTCCGGGGGCGGCCTTCTGCGTTCCCGGCGAGTGCCGACCCGCGCGAACCGGGCCCGAGCGCCCCCGCGTTCCGCACGTGCGGTCTCGGATCCGCGGTCACAGGCAACCGCCGTAGGCTGGAGGGGTGAAGTCGTACCGTCTCGTCGGCCTCGCGATCCTCCTCGCCGGCGCGGCGGTCGGCCTGATCGCGGCGCTCGTCGTCGGCGGCGGCGCGGTGCCGCCCAAGCTCCTGGACCCGGGGCCCATCGTGATGTGGGGGCTGCCGGCCGTCAAGCTGGTCGCCAACCTCGCGGGTGCGGCCATGCTGGGCTCCCTGGTGCTCGCGCTGTTCGCGCTGCGGAGCGGTTCGCGTCCCTATGACATCGCCCTCGACACGGCATCCGTGGGAGCAGCGGTCTTCACCGTCAGCTCGGCGATCGCCGCAGGGATGACCCTGCTCGCCGCGTTCAACCCCAAGCTCTCCGCCGACCGCACCTTCGGCGAGCAGCTCGGCACGTTCCTGCTCACGCTCCCGCTCGGTCAGGCCTGGCTGATCACCGTGCTGATGGGGGCCGTGATCACGCTGCTGGCCTTCGGCTGGCGCAGCTGGACCGGCACGCTCATGACCGCCGGGCTCGCCGCGGCATCCTTCCTCCCGCTCGCGACGCAGGGTCACTCCGGCGACGTGGAGGGGCACAACATCGCGGTCAACGCGATCCTGCTGCACACCCTCGGAGCCGCCGCCTGGGTCGGCGGCATCATCCTGCTCGTGATCCTGCGCAGCGCCACGAACCGGACGAGCGGGAAGGTGAAGAAGGCGGATGCCCTGGATCTGCCGGTCCTCGTCGAGCGGTACTCCTCGATCGCGCTGATCGCCTTCATCGTCGTCGCCGTCTCGGGCATCGCCCGCACGGTCGTCGCGCTCGGCAGCTGGAGCGAGCTGTTCTCGCCCTACGGACTGATCGTGCTCGGCAAGGCGATCCTGCTGCTGTGCCTGGGCCTGTTCGGCGCCTGGTACCGCCGCCGGCTCATCCCCCGATTCAGCGGCGCGGACGAGAAGCGGTCGTTCTGGACGCTCATCCTGGGCGAGCTGCTGCTGATGGGCCTGGCATCCGGCGCCGCCGCCGCGCTGGCACGCACGCCTCCGCCGGTCGGCGAGCAGGCTCCCGCCAACCCGACGGCGGCTCAGCGACTCACTGATTCGCCTCTTCCTCCCGAGCTGACGCTGGACCGCTGGTTCACCTCCTACGACATCGACGTGCTCTGGGCCGTCGTGATCGGCTTCGCCGTGTTCTTCTACATCGCCGGCGTCGTCCGCCTGCGCCGGCGCGGGGACGCGTGGCCCGTGCATCGCACGATCTTCTGGCTGGCGGGCATGCTCCTGCTGCTCTGGGTCACCTCGGGCCCGCTCAACGCGTACCAGGAGTACCTGTTCAGCGTGCACATGGCCGGCCACATGGTGCTGAGCATGGCGATCCCGCTGCTGCTGGTCAGCGGCGCGCCGATCACGCTGGCGCTGCGCGCGATCCACAGGCGCGAGGACGGCACCCGCGGCGCCCGCGAGTGGATCATGTGGGCGGTGCACTCGCCGTACTCCCGGGTGATCACGCATCCGATCGTCGCGGCCGCGATCTTCATCATCTCGCTCTGGGCCTTCTACTTCACCGACCTGGTGCGCTGGTCGCTGTACGACCATCTCGGGCACGAGTGGATGGTCATCCACTTCCTCATCTCCGGCTACCTGTTCGTGATGTCGCTGGTCGGCGTCGACCCGGTGCCGTACCGCCTGCCGCATGCGGGACGCCTGATCACGCTGATCGCCGTGATGGCCATGCACGCGTTCTTCGGCATGGCGCTGATGATGCAGAACGGGCTCATGGTCGCCGAGTGGTTCGGCTCGATGGGACGCACCTGGGGCCCGACGCCCATGGAGGATCAGTACATCGGCGGCGGCATCGCCTGGTCGGTGGGTGAGATCCCGACGCTGATCCTCGCGATCACCGTCGCGATCCAGTGGTCGCGGTCGGATGACCGGCTGCAGCGCCGCAGTGATCGCGCCGCCGATCGCGACGGGGACGCCGAGCTCGAGGAGTACAACGCCCGGCTCTCGAAGCTGGCCGAGCAGGACCGTCGCGCCGCTTCGCGCTCCTGATCCGCTGCGGCCCCGGCGCGGCTACTCGGGGTCGATGTTCGGAGAGCCGACCCGGATGGAGGCGGTGCCGTCGGGTTGGATGCTGATCGTGCCGTCGATCTGGAACGGCACGTCCTCGGACACCTTGCGCACCGAGCCGTCGAAGACCGACTTGATCGAGACGTCGATGTGCGCGACGGCATCCGTTGGGGGGATCTTCCAGTTCGCGCCGTCGGGAACCACGGTCACCACGGGCTGCTGGGTGATGGACCACTTGGGCAGCGAGCCGTCCGCGAGGCGGTTGGAGACCTCGAGCCCGAACGGGCAGGCGGTCGGCAGCAGCACCTGCTGGGTGGCGCAGGCGGTGAGGAACTCCCCGACGCGCTGCTGCACGAGCTCGGTGAACTTGGCGGTCGGCTGAGCCTGCACGTCGACCGGCGTGTGCGCGAGCGCCTTGTCCGCGAGCACGCGCACTCCGGGCGTCGCGGCGATCGGCGTGTCGACGGTCACCGAGTACGCCCCGGGAGTGAAGACCAGCAGATGCAGCGGGTCGAGCGGCGAAGCGCCCGCGCCCTTGTCCGACACCTGACGGCGGTCCAGCTCGAAGCCGTTCACCTTGAAGACGTCCGCGCCGCGCACGGTGAGCTCGACCTCGGCGATCGGGCTGCGCTCGAACCGCCAGTTCGGCACCACGCCCACCCAGCCGTCCTGCACCACCCGGTAGGTGGAGGTGCCGCGCACGCCGCCCGCGCGGTACGCGGTCGAGACGCGGTAGACGCCGCCCTTCTGCGTCTCGGACGTGACCGTGTAGTCGGTCAGCTGCGCGAGCGCGGCGGTGCGCAGCAGTGCCTCGGATGCTGTGGCATGGATGTCGGTGTCCTTCTTGATGGACAGGTCCACCGAGACGCCTGGCACCTGCAGCGCGTCGGCCGCACGGCCGGAGGCGAGCAGGTCCAGGTAGCGCTGCACGAACGCGGACGGGCTGTACACCTGCTGGTACAGCGACATGCCCCCGGCGCCGAGCGCAGCGATGAGCAGCACCCCCACGACCCCGAGGATCGTCAGGTCGGTGCGGAGCGCAGAACGTCGCCGTGACACCCCCCGACCCTGCATCATGCCGACAAGTCTAGGGAGCGGGGGCTGGGACGGAGCCGAGCGGCGACACAGAGGACTTAACATGGGGTGCGTGTCCGTGACCCTCTCCGATGAACAGCAGGCGCTGTTCCGTCTGATCGAGGACACCGACGAGCACGTGTTCATCACGGGCCGGGCCGGCACGGGCAAGTCGACCCTGCTGCAGCACTTCGCCTGGAACACCCAGAAGCAGATCGCGATCTGCGCGCCGACGGGCGTGGCCGCCCTGAACGTCGAGGGTCAGACGATCCACTCGCTGTTCCGCCTGCCGATCGGACTGATCGCCGAGAGCGAGATCGAGCAGTCGGATGCCACCCGCCGCATCCTCAACGCCATCCAGACGCTCGTGATCGATGAGATCTCGATGGTGAACGCCGACCTGATGGACGCGATCGACCGATCTCTGCGGCAGGCGCGTGGCAAGCGCGGCATCCCGTTCGGCGGCGTGCAGGTGGTCATGTTCGGAGACCCCTACCAGCTGGCGCCGGTGCCGCCGCGGGGTGACGAGCTGCGCTACATCCAGGACCACTACCGGTCGTTCTGGTTCTTCGACGCGAAGGTCTGGACCGGCGGGCTCGCCGGAGACGGCGGCGGGATGCTGGACATCGGCGAGCACGGCGCGAAGCTGCACGTGCACGAGCTGGTGCAGATCCACCGGCAGTCCGACGACGGATTCAAGTCGATGCTGAACGCCGTGCGGTACGGCCGGGTGACCAAGGACATCGCGGATGTGCTGAACGAGCGCGGGGCGCGCACGCCTCCCGACCCCGAGCCGGGGGAGCCGCCGATCATCACTCTCGCGACCCGCAACGACATCGTCAACAGCATCAACAGCCGCCATCTCGCCGCGCTCGCCGGCCGGGAGCAGACCGCGCACGCCGAGATCAGCGGCGATTTCGGTCGTGGGGAGGGCAACTACCCGGCGGATGCCGAGCTGAAGCTCAAGGTCGGCGCGCAGGTGATGTTCCTGCGCAACGACGTGGGCATGCAGGGCGAGCCGCCGCGCTGGGTGAACGGCTCGATCGGCACGGTCACCCGCATCCTCGGCGGCACCGTGCGGGTGGACATCGACGGCGACGAGTTCGACGTCGAGCCCGCCGTCTGGGAGAGGCTGCGGTACGCCTACAACCCGGGCACCAAGACGCTCTCCCGCGAGGTGGTCGCCGAGTTCACGCAGTTCCCGCTGCGACTGGCCTGGGCGGTGACGATCCACAAGTCGCAGGGCAAGACGTACGACCGGGCGATCGTCGACCTGGGATCGGGGGCGTTCGCGCCCGGCCAGACCTACGTGGCGCTGTCGAGGCTGACCTCGCTCGACGGGCTGTACCTGTCCCGGCCTCTGCGGCCGCGCGACATCCAGGTGGACGAGGACGTGCGCCGCTTCATGCGGGAGGCCTGGGAGGCCAGGCAGGCTGAGCAGGTCGCGAAGGCCTGAGCGGCGTGCTCCCAGCATCCGCACTCTAGACTCGGAGGGTCCAACCCCGGGAGAGTCGATACATGCATCTTCGTTCGTCGCGCCGCCTGCGTGCCGCCGTCGTCGGCGCCGTCGCCCTCGCTCTCGCTCTCACCGGGTGCACGGGATCCTCGCAGCCCGAGCTCACCTACACGCCGCCGAAGCAGGCTGCGGGCTCGCTCCCCGACGACATGACCGCGCAGCTCCAGACCGCAGTGCAGCAGGCCATGACGGCCACCGGCTCATCCGGGGCGATCGTGGGCGTGTGGGTGCCGTGGAGCGGGCAGTGGGTGACGGGTCTCGGCACCCAGGCAGCCGGCGACAAGACCAAGGTCACCAAAGACATGTCGTTCCGCATCGCCGCGGTGACCCGCATGATGACCTGCGACGTGCTGTACGGCATGGCGGATGCCGGTGACATCAAGCTCGACGCCAAGGTGCCGAAGTACGTCTCCGGTGTCGCGGATCTGGGTGACATCACCCTGCTCGACCTGTGCAACGGCACCAGCGGCGTCGGCTCGTCGGCGGAGACGGCGAAGCCGTACTGGCTGAACACCCCCGACCGCCAGTGGGCGCCGCTGCAGCTGGCGAGCTTCGGCCTCGGCCAGCAGCGCGGTCCGGCTCACACGGCGTACCGCGACTCCGACGCGAACTACCTCCTGCTCGGACTCGCCCTCGAGCGCGAGTCCGGACTGAGCGCCTCGCAGCTGATCAAGAAGTACGTGACGACCCCGCTGGGGCTCGAGTCGACGTCGCTGCCGTCTCCGGCTTCGGCGGAGCCCGAGCCGGCACCGGCGCTGAAGGGCGCGTACCTGCCGCCCGCGGAGGGCGGCGGGTACAACTGCGCCGCGCCGGTCGACATCACCAAGAGCTCGTCGAGCATCGGCTTCACCGATTCCGGCGCGGTCTCCACGATCGAGGACCTGGGCCGCTACGCGCAGGCCGAGGCCCGCCAGGCGCTGCGCGACAAGGATGCCAAGCCCGGCCGGTTCGAGAAGCCGCTGCCTGCCGCGGCGGACGCCCCCGCCTGGTACCAGGCCACCGGTGGCGCGTACCTGGTCGGCTCGATGGTCGGCCAGCACGGCTGGGTCCCCGGTTACGCGACCGCCGCGTACTCCGACCCGGCGACCGGGTTCACCGTGGCTGTCACGCTGAACGATTCCAGCGCCGGCGGCGCCTTCGCCGCCTACCTGGCGTGGGAGCTCGCCGCGATCGCCTCGAAGGCGCCCGCTGCCAAGGGCGAGACCGCTCCGGACTTCGGCCTGCCGTTCACCGCCGAGCAGTATGCGAAGGCCATCACTGACGGCGCGATCTGCAAGGCCGGCTGATCTCCCGCAGCAGGTGCTGGTGGCGTGAGGGGCGAGGACCGCGCGACCGCCCGCACCACCTGCTGATGGCGTGAAAGACTGGAGGGGTGCGCCCCTCCCGTCGAATCCCGCTGCTGCGCGGATTCGTCGGCGCCACGATCGCGACCTTCGTCGCACTGGCCTCGCACGTCTGGGTCGGCGGCGACATGCCCGGGATGCTGGGCATCGCCGTGCCCTGGGTGCTGTCGCTGACGGTGTGCACGCTGCTGGCCGGCCGCCGGCTGTCGCTGATCCGGCTGAGTGTTTCGGTGCTGGTCTCGCAACTGCTGTTCCACGCGCTGTTCGTGCTGGGGAGCATCACGCCGCAGGGCGGACTCGGTCCGCACGTGCACGGGATCGGGGTTCTCCCGGCCGCGGGGGACGTGTCGGCGGCGCTGCCGCAGGACCTGGCGATGTGGCTGGCGCACGGCGCCGCCGCCGTGCTCACGATCGCCGCACTGCATCGGGGCGAGCTGATCGCACGTGCGCTGCTGACGGCGGCGCGGGCGGTGGCGGCGTGGATCGCCCGCGTCGTTCCCGTGATCGCCCCGGTGCGCATCGAGGCGCCCTCCCGTACGCGGTGGGCGGTGCGCGATGCGCCGCGTGTGCGCGAGGTGCATCTCGGCACGCAGCGCCGGCGGGGACCTCCGCGCCCGGTCTGATCCCCGATGCCGCCGCCGTCCGCCCTCTGCGCGGGCCGATGGCGCGCATCCGCCGCACCCGCGGCATTCCGCGGCGCGCACGCGCCGTCCCAGACGCAGACGCCGCTTCGCGGCATCCGAAGAGAGGTTTTCCCATGTTCCGAATCCGCACCGCACTGGTCGGCGCCGTCGTGGCGGCCGCCGCCGTGCTCGTCGTCGCAGCCCCGGCATCCGCCCACGATCAGATCGTCTCGAGCACCCCTGCCGCCGATGAGCAGCTCACGAGCGCACCCGAGCAGGTCGTCCTGACGTTCTCGAACAACCTGCTGTCGCTGTCGGACAACAGCGGCACGGCCATGACGGTCACCGACGCGAACGGCGAGGACTGGGTCTCCGGCGCGCCGGTCGTGACCGCAGACGCCGTCACCGTCCCGCTGAAGCCCGACATGCCGAACGGCGCATACGACGTGACGTGGAAGGTGGTCTCCAGTGACGGCCACCCGACCTCAGGCGAGTACTCGTTCTCGATCGCCGCGCCCGTCGATCAGGCCCCGAGCGCGACACCGAGCGCCACGCCGTCGCAGAGCGTCCAACCGCCGACATCCCAGGCGACGCAGACCCCGGCACCCGCGCCGACGGAGCAGTCGGCGCCCTGGCCGCTGCTGATCGGTCTGGGCGTGGTCCTGCTGATCGCGCTGGTCGTCGTCATCGTGATCGCCGCACGCCGCCGCCGCTGACAGACGCAGGATGCCCCGCCCTCGACCCACGCCGGTGTACCGGGTGGGCGCCGAGGGCGGGGCATCCGTCTGAGCGAATGCGCTCAGCTCGGGTCGTTCCACGACCAGATGTCGTCGCCGCGCAGCGTGGCATCCGCGCCGCCGTCGTCGTAGATCACCTGACCGGCCAGGTGGGTGTTCTCCACCGAGGTGAGCCAGATCAGCAGATACGCGATCGATTCCGGGGACTGGTGGTGGTTCAGCGGCATCGGCACGGCCGCGTCGACCATCTTCGCGCCCTCGGGCGTCGCGAGCAGATCCTTCGTCATGGGGGTGATCACGGTTCCGGGGGCGACCGCGTTCAGCGGGATGCCCGACCCGGCCCACGCGTCCGAGATCGCGGTGCGTCGCACCCAGCGCGACAGCGCGCGCTTGGAGGACGGGTAGATGGCGTAGCCGACGGCCGGGCCCTGCGCGGCGAGGCCCTCGGCGATCTCCAGGGCCTTCGCCTCGTCGTCGGCCAGGGCGGCCTCGACGAGCTCGGGGGAGTTCGGCTGCAGCGACGCCATCGACGACACGACGGCTGCGCGCGGGGCATCCGAGGTGCGCAGGGCGGGCAGCAGCGCTTCCAGCAGCCCGGTGACGCCGAAGTGGTTCACGGCGATCGTCTTCGCGATCGGCGCCGAGATGCCGGCGCACGCGATCACGGCGTCGATCGTGCCGCCCGCGAGCTCGACGGCGCGCGCCGCGGCCGAGGTGCGACCCTCCGGGGTCGAGAGGTCGGCCTCGACATCAGCATCCCTCAGATCGATCCCGATGACCCGCTCACCGCGGGATCGCAGGATGTCGGCGGTGGTGGCGCCGATGCCCGAGGCGGACCCGGTGACGACGTAGGTGCGCGACATGATGAACTCCTTCTCATGCGGACGATCTGCCGCTCGAAGGGTGTGTCCGGTCGAGGAACGCGGCAGTCTCCATGCCGATCGTCTCACGCCGGGGCACATCCGCGGAGGGCGGCCGGCCGGATTTATCCCGGGGGTGGCGGCGGCGGCAGGCGGCCCGACTCGGCCATCATGGGAGCATGATCGCCGTGCTGCGCTTTCTCGGGCGCTCCCCGCTCATCGTCGCGACGCTGGTCGTGGGGATCGTCGTCGTCGCACTCGCCGGATCGGGACTCGGCCTCGCGGCCCGCCTCGTCGCCACCGTCTTCGTCGGCGGGTTCGTGCTCTGGACCGCCTTCGGCATGGTTCGCGACATGCTGCGCGGGCACTTCGGGCTCGACATCCTCGCCGTGATCGCCATGGTGGCCACCCTCTGGGTCGGCGAATACATCGCCGCCGTCGTGGTGATGCTCATGCTGACCGGGGGTGAGGCGTTGGAGGACTACGCGCAGCGCCGCGCCCGCCGCGACCTGGGGGCGCTGCTGGAGCGCGCGCCCCGTATCGTCCATCGCGTGACCGCCGACGGCATCGCCGATGTGCCGGTCGGCGAGGTCGTGGTCGGCGACGAGATCCTCATCCGCCCTGCCGAACTCGTGCCGGTGGACGGCATCCTGCTCTCGGATGCGGCGGAACTGGACGAGTCCCAGCTGACCGGCGAGAGCCTGCCCGTCACGCGGACGGCAGGGGAGGAGGTCGCCAGCGGGGCGATCAACGGCTCGGCCGCCGTGCGCCTGCGCTCCCTGCGCAGCGCGGCCGACAGCCAGTATCAGCAGATCGTGGCGCTGGTGCAGGAGGCGGAGGCCTCCAAAGCACCCACGGTGCGGATGGCCGACCGCTTCGCGGTGCCGTTCACGCTCGTCTCGCTGGTGATCGCCGGCGTCGCCTGGGCCGTCTCCGGGGATCCGGTGCGGTTCGCCGAGGTGCTCGTGCTGGCGACACCCTGCCCGCTGCTGCTCGCGGCTCCCGTCGCCTTCCTTGGCGGGCTCTCCCAGACGGCGAAGAAGGGCATCGTGGTCAAGGGGGGTGCCGTGCTCGAGCAGCTGGCGCGGGTGCGCTCGGCGGCGTTCGACAAGACCGGCACGCTCACGCTCGGGCATCCGACGCTCGCGGCGGTACGCCCTGCGAAGGGATTCGGCGAGGACGAGCTGCTCGCGCTCGCGGCGTCCGTCGAGACCGCGTCGTCGCACGTGCTCGCCGATGGCATCATCGCGGCCGCCGAGGCGCGGCGACTCCCGATCGCGGTCGCCGCGGATGCCACCGAGGTCGCCACGAACGGCATCATCGCGACGGTCGACGGCCGCGAGGTCGCCGTGGGCAAGCCCGCCTACATCGCTTCGATCGCTCCTGAGACGGTGCGCGCCGAGACGACGTCAGGCGAGGCGGTGGTCTACGTCGCCGTCGACGGCCGCTTCGCCGGAACGCTGCTGCTGGCGGACGAGGTGCGCCCGGATGCCGCGGAGACGATCGCCGCTCTCAGCCGCCTCGGCGTCACCCGCACGGCGATCCTGACCGGCGACGTCGAGGCCACAGCCCGCGGGATCGCCGCGGCGGTGGGCGTCGCCGAGGTGCACGCCGAACTGCTCCCGGCCGACAAGGTGCGCCTGGCCGCGGAGCTGCAGCCGCGACCCGTGCTCATGGTGGGCGATGGCGTGAACGATGCGCCCGTGCTCGCCGCTGCGGACGTGGGCATCGCGATGGGCGTGCGCGGCTCCACGGCCGCAGGGGAGGCCGCGTCGGCGGTGATCCTGCGCGACGCCATCTCGCCGGTGGCGGATGCCGTGCGCATCAGCCGGCATACGGTGTCGGTGGCACGCACCGCCATCTGGATCGGCATAGCGCTGAGCGTGGTGCTGATGCTGATCGCGACGACCGGCGTCATCCCGGCCGTCGCGGGCGCGCTGACGCAGGAGCTCGTCGACCTCGCGACGATCCTGTACGCCCTGCGGGCCCTGCGGGCACCGCGCGCGGCCTGAGCCCCTAACCGCGCAGCGCGGCGGTCGCGGCGATGGTCGCCAGGGCGGTGAGGGTCACCAGCACCCACAGCATCCCGCCGAGCGCCAGCGGACGCCAGCCGGCGCGGCGCAGCGCCGGGATGTCGGTGGAGAGGCCGATTCCGGCCAGTGCCATCGCGATCAGGAACACGCTCGCGTGCACGAGCGCCTGGCGCGGGGCGTCGGGGATCAGGCCGGTGGAGTTGATCAGCGCCACGACGACGAAACCGATCAGGAACCATGGGACGAGCTTCGCGATGCGCCGGCCGGTCAGTCTCTGGCCGTCGGCGCTGCGACGCGCCTCCATGATCGACAGGCCGACGCTGATCGGGATGATCATGAGGGTGCGCACGAGCTTGACGACCACCGCATAGCCCAGTGCCGAGGTGGCGAACACTCCCGCCGCCGCGACCACCGAGCTGGTGTCGTTGACCGCGGTGCCCGCGAACAGGCCGAACGTGTGCGGGTCGAGGTTCAGCGCGTGTCCGATGAGCGGGAAGATCAGCACCGCGAGGATGTTGAACAGGAAGATCGTCGAGACGGCGTAGGCGATCTCGGCGCTCGCCGCCCCGATCACCGGCGAGACGGCGGCGATCGCGGATGCCCCGCAGATGCCGGTGCCCACGCCGATCAGGGTGGTCAGCCGCCGCTCGGTGCCCAGCATCCGTCCCAGCAGCCACGCGCCCACGAGACACGCGGTGAGGGTGGTGAGCATGATCGGCAGCGACTCCAGGCCGACCTTCGCGATCGAGCCGATCGAAAGCTGCACGCCCAGCACGACCACGGCGAGCTGCAGCAGGAACTTGCCGGAGTAGGCGATGCCGGGCTGGATGCGGGCATCCGCCTTCTCCCGCCCCGCCATGATCCGCGGCCGCAGCACCGACAGCAGCACCCCGATGACGATCGCCGGCACCGCCGAGCCGAGCACGGGCCAGATCGTGCCGATGCCTGTGGAGACGAGGGCGATGGCCGCTGTGAGGATGACGCCGGGGAAGACGTCGACGCCTCGCCGGGCGAGTCGGGAGGGGAGGGTCTGAACGGGGGAGAGCTGCACCATTCCATCCTCGTGATCCGCCGCCCGTCGGCGGTAGGGGCTATCGTCGGTAGGGGTACAGGTCAGAACTGTGAGGGTGGCATGATCGACGATCCCGACATCGGTGCTCTGCGACTGCTCGCCACCGCCGTGCGCGAGGGATCCATCTCCGCCGCCGCGCGGGAAGCGCGCGTGACGCAGCAGACCGCCTCGGCGCGGTTGCGAGGACTCGAGCAGCGACTCGGTCTCGAACTGCTCCGGCGCTCGCCGCGCGGTGTGGAGCCGACCTCCGCCGGCGAGACCGTGGCCGCGTGGGCGGAAGAGGTGCTGGCCGCCGCTGAGAGGTTCCGCACCGCGATGGAGACGCTGCGCGGCGAGCACAGCCGTGCGCTCACCGTCGCGGCGAGCCAGACGGTGGCGGCGCACCTCCTGCCGCGGTGGCTCGTTGCGCTGCGCGAGCGGCAGCTCCGCGCCGGCCGCACGCCCACTCAGGTGCGGATGCTGACCGCAAACAGCGTCGAGGTCGAGGCGCTCGTGCGCTCCGGGGCGGCGGAGCTGGGCTTCATCGAGTCGACCTCGCTGCCGGAGGGGCTCGCGACGACCACGATCCGGTTCGACGACCTGGCCGTGGTCGTGGCGCCGCAGCACGCCTGGGCGACGAGGGCGGATGTCGGCATGGACGAGGTGGCAGGCACCCCGCTCGTCGTGCGTGAAGAGGGCAGCGGCACCCGGCGCACCTGGGAGGACGCGGTGGCCGCCCGCGTCGGACGGGCGCCGGCTGACGCGGCGGCGGTGCTGTCGACGTCGGCAGCTGTGCGATCGGCCGTGGCTGAGGGGATCGGGCCGGCCGTGCTCTCGGGTCTCGCCGTCGCGGACGATGTGCGCCTGGGGCGCCTGGTGGAGGTGCCGTTGCGCGGGGACGCCGTGCGGCGTCCGATCACGGCGCTGTGGCGGGGAGCCCCGCGCGACCTCTCGGCGGTGAGCAGGGAACTGCTCGAGGAGGCGGTCGGATGAGACGGATGCCGGGGGCGATCGCCTCCGCGCTGCTCCTGCTCGTCCTCGCGGGATGCGCCGCGGGGAGCGTGGCCGGCGATCGACCGGAGACCGGGATCGCACTGCCGGAGGTCGGTGCGGGGTTCGACTATCAACTGGGCGGCGCCTATCCCACGCCGGACGGCGCGACGGTGATCGCGCGGGATCGGACGGAAGCCCCGGCGGGGGCGGGGTACGACATCTGCTACGTGAACGGCTTCCAGACCCAGCGGGGGGATTCGAGTGCGTTCGCGCGGCGGCATCCGGAGCTGGTGGTGCAGGTCGACGGCGAGCCGCTCGCCGACCCGGGCTGGCCGGACGAACTCATCCTGGACACGTCGACGGATGCGAAGCGCACGGCGCTCGCCGAGATCGTGGAGCCCTGGATCACCGGGTGCGCGGATGCCGGCTACGCGGCGGTCGAGATTGACAACCTGGACTCGTTCAGCCGCTCCGACGGCAAGCTTTCGGCGGACGACAACCTCGCGCTCGCGGCGGAGTACGCCCGCATCGCGCACGATGTCGGCCTTGCGATCGCCCAGAAGAACACGGCGGAGTACACCACGCGGCTCGCGGAGATCGGCTACGACTTCGCGGTGACTGAGTCGTGCGCCGAGTTCGACGAGTGCGCCGATTATGCCGAGGCGTACGACGTGGTGCTCGACATCGAGTACGTCGACGAGCTCGGTGCGGATGCCTTCGCTGAGGCGTGCGCGGATCGGCCGGAGGGCGTGAGCATGATCCTGCGCGACCATGACCTGCGGATGCCGGACGAGGACGGGTACATGTTCCGCGCGTGCACGTGACCGGGACTCTGGGGCGTTGCGCGACGCGGAGCGGAAGTTCGCTTGAGGCCTGCGTAGGCTCGAAGCCATGGCTGAGCTGCGGGTCGGGTTCCTCGGCGACGGGCACATCACCTCCGTGCTCCGGGCGGTCGTGCACGACTCGCGCCCGCACCGCGTGGTCGGGTCGTTCGGGCGGCACTCCGCGCTGCCGGATGCCGCGGACGTCGACGTCATCGTCGAGGCGGCGAGCCAGCAGGCCGTGCGCGAACGCGTGCCCGGACTGCTGGATGCCGGGACCGACGTGATCCTGCTGTCGGTCGGTGCGCTGGCGGATGCTGCGCTTCGCGAGCGCCTGCTCGGCTCGACGACGGGCCGGCTGATCGTCTGCACGGGCGCGATCGGAGGGCTCGATCAAGTGCGCGCCCTGCGCGCCGCGGGCCCGTTGAGTGAGGTGTCCATCGAGAGCCGCAAGCTGCCGGCATCCCTGATCCAGCCGTGGATGCCCGAGGCTCTGAAGGTCGATCTGCGCACGCGCACCACCGAGCTCGTCCTGGCTGACGGGCCCGCCGGTGACGTGGCGCAGCGCTTCCCGGCATCCGCCAACGTCGCCGCCTCCCTCGCGCTCGCCGCGGATGCCTGGGACTTCGCGACCGCGCGGATCGTGGCTGACCCGGATGCCGCCCAGACCCGCCATGAGATCCGCGCGGTGGGCGCGCTCGGCGAGGTGCGCGCCGTGGTCACGAACACCCCCTCGGTCGACCGGCCGCGCTCCAGCGCCGTCGTGGCGTGGGCCGCCCTGCGGTCCCTGGACGACTACGCGAGCCTGCGCGGGTTCGAGAGCCCGGGCGGCTCGGCATTCCTCTGAGACCATGAGCGCCCGGTACCACTTCGTCAGCACGTTCCGAGTCGTCGGCGATCCGGAGCGGGTGTGGCAGGTGCTCAGCGACGTCGAGGACTGGGGTCTCTGGTGGGGATGCCTCGAGCGCTTCGAGGCTGTGAGCGGGGCGCCGGAACACCGAGGATCGCCCGCCGTGGGATCCGAATACCGGCACACGCTGCGCTCACCGCTCGGCTACCGCCTGCGGTACGTGATGCGCATCGCCGGGATCGAGCCGCAGCGATCGGTGGATGCCGAGGCATCGGGCGATCTGGTCGGCCGCGGCCGGGCGGTCGCCGAGGTGGCGGGGGACGAGGCGACCATCCGCTTCCTGTGGCTCGTCGAGCTGTCGAAACCGTGGATGCGTTGGCTCCCGCCCGTCGTCCGCCCGGCGTTCACCTGGGCTCATCGCCGGCTGATGGCCGACTTCGGGGCGGGTTTCACCGCGGCATCCGGGGCAGGGCTCGTCTCGACCGAGCACGTCGCGCTGCGCCCACGGGACGCGTCGTTCTGGGTGATGCCGGAGTAGCGTCGCAGCCGCTCAGTACTCGCCCTTGATCACGAAGTACGAGCCGCGGATGGTTCCGGCGAGCTTGGACCTCTGCCGCGCGAACTTGAATGCGCCGAGTTCGTCGGGCACCTCCATGCCGTCGGACAGCTTGAAGCCCACGGCGCGCTTGCCGCCTTCGGCCAGCTCGTAGAGCACGTTGATCGCCAGGCCCGATTCGTAGAAGACGTACGCCCAGCGGATGCCCGGGACCGGCGGCTCGGCGACCTCGAGGGCGGGGGAGGAGATGACGATGCCGCGCTCGTCGGCGAGGATCTTCGTGACCCACGCGAGGGTGTCGGTGCCCTCTGCCGGCTCGGTGGTGAAGTCGATGTCGTACTTGTTGTGGAAGTAGCGCGCCTCGTTGGCTCGGAGACCGGCCAGCGCCTCGACGACCGGTGAGGACTCCAGCCCGACGGTGGACACGGTGGTGAAATCGACGACGTACGACATGGGGCAACGCTATACCGGCGGGCGGTCGCCACGGCAGAATTAGGATCGATCCGTGATCCAGGCGCAGCCGCTCTTCGCCTTCGCGCTCGTGGCGGCCCTGCTGACGATCGTCCCCGGCATCGACACCTCGCTCGTGCTGCGCGGCGCCCTGACCCGCGGTCACCGGTACGGGTATGCGACGGCGTTCGGCATCTGCTGCGGCGCGCTGGTCTGGGGCGTGGCGGCCGCGATCGGAGCGTCGGCCCTGCTGGCAGCATCCGAGATCGCCTATCGCGTGCTGACGCTGGCCGGAGCCGCCTACATGGTCTGGCTGGGCGGGTCGCTGATCTGGAAGTCGTTCCGACGAGGAGCGGATGCCGGTGGCCACGGACTGCCTGTCTCCCGGGCATCCGATTCCCTCGGCCGAGCATGGCTCACCGGTTTCGGGACCAACCTGCTCAACCCGAAGGTGGGCGTGTTCTACCTGGCCACGATCCCGCAGTTCATCCCGCACGGCACCTCGCCGGCGCTGATGGGCGTGGCGCTCGCCGCGGTGCACGCGCTGCTGTCGATCGTCTGGTTCACCGCGATCATCCTCGCGACGGCCGTCGTCTCGCGCTGGCTGCGCAACCCGCGCGCGGTGCGGATCATCGACCGGATCACCGGCACGGTGCTCATCGGTTTCGGCGCGAAGCTGGCGGCATTCCCGCACTGACGGAAGAAGGCCCCCACGTCGGTGGAGGCCTTCAGACGGAGGGGCTGACGGGAATCGAACCCGCGCTGTCTGCTTGGGAAGCAGAAGTTCTGCCATTGAACTACAGCCCCGCACGCCTTGCGGCGCCTGGCCAGCATAACAAACCCTGCAGCCCCATCCGCACGCGGCAGGATCGCGGAGAAGTGCACAAATCGCGGATGCCTGCGGCGGAAAGTCTCCGAGATACTGCAGATCTCCGAAGTTATGACGGCATACGGGGGTCCATGGCACCAAAGTGCCATGGCCCCCGCACAGGTTCATCCTCCAGGCGGACGCGGCAGAGGCATCCGCCGAAATAGCGTCGAAGACATGATCACAGCAGAGGGCCTCGGGAAGAGGTACGGAGACAAGGTCGCCGTGGACGACGTGTCCTTCACGGTGCGGCCGGGGAGCGTCACGGGATTCCTGGGGCCGAACGGCGCGGGCAAGTCCACCACCATGCGCATGATCGTGGGCCTGGACCGGCCCACGACGGGCCGGGTGACCATCAACGGGCAGGACTACCGCAAGCTCAGGGCACCGCTCACCGAGGTGGGCGTGCTGCTGGACGCCAAGGCGGTCCACACCGGAAGGAGCGCCCGCAACCACCTGCGCGCGATGGCCGCCACCCACGGCATCCCGAACTCCCGCGTCGACGAGGTGATCGACATCACCGGCATCGGCTCGGTCGCCCGCAAGCGCGCCGGCGGCTTCTCGCTCGGCATGGGACAGCGCCTCGGCATCGCGGCGGCCCTGCTCGGCGACCCGCACACGCTCATCCTCGACGAGCCGGTCAACGGCCTCGACCCCGAGGGCGTGCGCTGGGTTCGCGAATTCGTGCGCCACGCGGCATCCGAGGGGCGCACCGTGCTGCTCTCCAGCCACCTGATGAGCGAGATGGCGCAGACCGCCGACCACGTGATCGTGCTCGGCCGCGGCAAGGTGCTCGCCGACGCGGCCCTGCCCGACCTCGTGCGGGCCTGGACCACCGCCCGCGTGCACGTCCGCAGCCCGAGGGCAGCGGAACTGGCGGATGCCGTCGCCGGGCGCGACGTCGAGATCGTCACCGCCGATCCGTTCACGCTCGACGTGACCGGACTGCCCGCCTCCCGCATCGGCGACATCGCCGCCGAGCGCGGCATACCGGTGCACGAGCTCACCCCGACCAGCGGCTCGCTGGAGGACGCCTACCTCGCCCTCACCGGCGACTCCGTCGAATACCGCACCCGCGCCGTCCCGCACACGGACGCCCCGCTCGAAGGAGCACTCGCATGACCGCGATCCAGGCTCGCGCCACCCACATCCCCGCTCCTGCCGGCCGGCTGAGCTTCGTGCGCCAGCTGCGCAGCGAGTTCATCAAGCTGGTCACCGTCCGCGGCACGTGGTGGTCGGTCGTGATCGTCGCGGCGATCACCATCGGCATCGCATTCATCGCGACCTCCGCGATGTCGGCTCCGGTCGACAACATGGTGATGGCGGTCGTCTCGCCCGTGCAGTTCACGATGATGCTCGCCGGCATCCTCGGAGTCATCTCCGTGACCGGCGAGTACTCCACGGGCATGATCCGCTCCACCTTCACGGCCGATCCCGTGCGCGGCTCCGTGCTCGCCGCCAAGGCCGTCGTGCTCGGCGCCTTCATGTTCGTCGTGTCGCTGATCATCTTCGGGATCGCAGCTGTGGGCATCAGCCCGCTCGCCGCCTCCAAGGACATCGCCCTGGACTGGTCCGACCCGTCCAAGACGATCGTGCCGATTCTCGCGGCGTCCGCCACCATGGCGCTGTTCGCCCTCCTCGGCGTCGGCCTCGGCTTCCTGCTGCGCTCCGGCGCCGGTGCGATCGCCGTGACCGTCGGCATCCTGTTCGTGCTGCCGATCATCGTCTCGATGCTCGGGATGTGGCTGCACGACGTGGAGTGGATCACGAACCTGGGCAACTACCTCCCGGCCGCCGCCACGCAGAACGTGATCCTGCCGTTCGACGGCGCCGCGCTCACCGTGCCCGAGGGCTGGGTGACGCTCGCCGCGTGGCCCGCCGCCGCCCTGCTGGCAGCCTGGGCCGTCGTGCGCGGACGGGATGTGTGACCCGCGCACGTAGAGTCGACAGCGTGACCCCCAGCCGCAGCTCCGCCGTCCCCCGGGACGAGGAGCTGCGGCTGCCGCGTCCGCCCGGCGTGATCCGTCGGTTCTGGGCGCGGCATCCGCTGTTCGCCGACATCCTCATCGCCGTGCTCTGTCTGCTCGTCTCGGTGGGCACCAGCACGATCCCCGCGCCCGGCACGCCGCCGGCACCGCCTGCGGAGGTGGTGGTCGCGGTGCTGATGGTGACCGGATCCAGCGTGCTGCTGGTGTGGCGGCGCCGCTGGCCGGTCGCGGTCCTGGTCGCGGCGATCGCCACCGACGTGACGCTGCTGTTCGTCATGCGGTCGGCGGGCGCACCGCTGTTCGCCCTCGCGCTGTACGCGCTCGCGGTGTACCGCTCGGTGCGAGCCGCGTGGATCGGCCTGGGCGCCGGCACCCTCGTCGTCAGCGGTCTCGCGTTCGCGTGGCTCGGGTTCGGTGGCATCGACCTGCAGGCCGCGGTCAACACGGCGCTGTCCGTCGCCGTGCCCGGCCTGATCGCGACCCTGATCGGCATCAACGTCGGCAACCGCAAGCGCTACGTCGAGGCGATCATCGACCGCTCGCGCCAGCTGCTCGTCGAGCGCGATCAGCAGGCCCAGCTGGCCGCCGCCGCCGAGCGCGAGCGGATCGCCCGCGAGATGCACGACATCGTGTCGCACTCGCTGACCGTCGTCGTCGCGCTCTCGGAGGGCGCCGCCGCGACCCCCGATCGGGATCGGGCGCGGGATGCCTCGGCGGCCGCCGCCACCACCGCGCGCAACGCGCTCGCCGAGATGCGCTCCATGCTGGGCGTGCTGCGCGACGGCGATGCGGATGCCCCGCTCGCCCCGCTCGAGCCCGCGAGCCCCGCAGACACCGTTGCCGCCGCACGGACCGCCGGCTTCACCGCGTCCCTCGCCGTCAAGGGCGAACCCGACACCGCCCCGGCCTTGCGGTTCGCGATCGGCCGCATCGTGCAGGAGGGCGTCACCAACGCCATGCGGCACGCCCCCACGACGCACGCCATCGACGTGCGCATCGACTACGACGCCGCACCGATCATCGTCGAGATCGTCAACGACGGTGCCGCGGATGCTGCTGCCGAGGGCGGCTTCGGTCTCCGCGGACTCGCGGAGCGCGCCGCGCTGCTCGGCGGCATCCTCGTCTCCGCTCCGGCCGGGGGAGGGCGTTGGATGCTGCGCGCCGAGCTGCCGCACATCGCCCCCGGTCCTTCGGCGGACTCGGAGATCCAGGAGATTTCGCAGGAGGAATCATGACCGACCCGATCCGCGTGCTGCTCGTCGACGACCAGGCGCTCATCCGCATCGGCTTCCGTCTGGTGCTCGAGGCCGAGCCCGACATCGTGGTGGTCGGCGAGGCCGGCGACGGCGGTACGGCTCTTGCGCAGACCGCCGCGCTCGCGCCTGATGTGGTGCTGATGGACGTGCGGATGCCGGGCATGGACGGCATCGCCGCGACCGCGGAGATCGTGCAGCGGCATCCGTCGGTCCGGGTGCTCGTGCTGACGACGTTCGACCTGGACGAGTACGCGTTCGGCGCGATCCGCGCCGGGGCCAGCGGGTTCCTGCTGAAGGATGCCGAGCGCACCGAGCTGGTCGCCGCCGTGCGCGCCGTGCACCGCGGCGACGGCGCCCTGGCTCCCCGGGCGACGCGGGCGCTGCTCGATCAGCTCGCCCCGCACCTCGGCGAGGCCGCTCGGCCGGCGGCATCCGATCCCCTCGCCGAGCTCACCGAGCGTGAGCGCGACGTGTTCCACGCCATCGCGCAGGGCCTGAGCAACATCGAGATCGCCGAGCGCCTCTTCCTCAGCGAGTCGACCGTGAAGACGCATGTCGGGCGGGTGCTGGCGAAGCTGGATGCCCGCGATCGCGTGCACGTCGTGATCCTGGCCTATGAGTGGGGGCTCGCCGGCACAGCCTGAGCCACCGTGCTCGCAGGACAGGGACATGGCGCCGGGCTCCGCGCGGGGCCGCCAGCCCGTGGTCAGGCGCGTGCGGGGAGGATCAGCGAGAAACGGGTGGTCTCGTCGCCCTCGAGCAGCAGGTGCCCGCCGAGCGACTCCGCGAGTTCCGCCGACAGCGCCAGGCCGATGCCCTCACCGGAGGTGGCGGTGCGCTGCTCCGGCCGGCGCTGGAAGATCGAGTTCCCGCTGGGCCGTGGGCCCTCATCGGCCACCTGCACGGTGACGTACTCGGCGCGCCGCACGGCATCGATCGTGATGGCACCGCGGCCGTGCTTGATCGCGTTGTGCAGCAGCACGTCGAGGATCTGCGACGCCGCGGCGGGCGCCCAGCCGAGCCCGCCGTCGAACTCGCCCGTGCGGATGCTGCGACCGGTCGCGTTCGCCTGCTGCCGCCACCGCTCCGCTGCGTCACGGATCGTCTGCTCCAGAGGTGCGGAGGGCGATGCCGCCGCCGCCTCGCCACGGGCCATCGCCAGCAGCTGCGTGATGGCATCGGCGAGCCGGTCGATCTCCTGCACGGCGTGCTCGAGCTGCGCCCGCACGACCGGCGGCGTCTCGCCCCACAGCGACAGGTCCTCCAGCTCCAGCCGCACGGCCGTGATCGGGGTGCGCAGCTGGTGAGAGGCGTTGGCGGCGAACTCGTGCTCGCGGCGGATGCGGCGCTCGAGGGTGTCGGCGCTGTCGCGCAGCGCCCGATCGATGGCGGCGGCCTCGGGGAAACGGTACTTCTCGGGCTCCGGGCTCAGGCCACCGGTGCCGAGCTCGCGCGCGGTGCCGGCGAGCTTGACGAACGGTCGCGAGAGGTTGCGCCCGAGCAGGATCGCGCCGAGCACCGAGACGAACAGCAGCACGACGCCGATCAGGATGACGGGCGTCACCGCGTCGCTGACCAGCTGCGTGACGTAGCTGCCCGAGCGCGTCACCGTGAGGGTGCCGCCGCCCTTCACATCCACGGTCTTCCGCAGATCATCGGCGTCCGTGCTCCCGCCGAACCGCACCGTGTCTCCGTCGGCGTCGACATAGGTGACGCCGTCCTCCGGGCGCAGCAGTGCCTCGAACAGGTCGGGCGTCACAGGGCCGACGCGCTCGCGTTCGGACACCAGTGCCGAGAGCAGGACGGCCATCCGATCGACGCGCTGAGCCTGAGAGGACTGCACGAGCTCCGCCGTCATGACGGCGCGCGGGACGCCGTACAGGGCGATGATCATCACCGCCATGCTGACGAAGGCGACGATCAGCCGTCTACGCATCCGGCGCGGCCTCGTCGAGACGGAAGCCCACTCCGCGCAGCGTGGTGATCCGCACGTCGGCGCCGGACTCCTCCAGCTTCTGCCGCAGCCGGGCGATCGTCACGTCGAGGGTCTTCGTCGAACCGAACCAGTTCTCGTCCCACACCTCGTCCATCAGCCGCTCGCGCGTGACGACGACTCCCCGGCGCGCGTCGAGCTGGGCGAGCAGATCGAACTCCTTGGTGCTCAGCGGCACCTCCCGCCCGGCTGTCGTGGCACGGCGGGACTCGACGTCCACCAGCAGAGCGGATGCCTGGGGCGCGGCACACACGGCATCCGCCGGCTTCTCCTTCGCGACCGCACCCGCGCGGCGCAGCAGCGCGCGCAGCCGCGCGAGCAGCTCGGCCAGCGCGAACGGCTTGGCGATGTAGTCGTCCGCTCCGACATCCAGGCCGACCACGCGGTCCAGCTCGCCGTCGCGTGCCGTGAGGATGACGATGCCTCCCGCGAAGTCCTGCTCGCGCAGACGCCGGCACACGTCCAGGCCGTCCATGTCGGGCAGTCCCAGATCGAGCACGACCAGATCGACGTCATCGCCCGCGCGCTCGAGCGCGGCCGCGCCCTCGGCGACGCGCTCGACCACGTATCCCTCGCGGTCGAGCGTGCGCATCAGCGGCACCGCGATGCCGTCGTCGTCCTCCACGACCAGGATGTGTCGTCCCACGTGGTCGAGGCTATCAAGGTCGTCGTCATCCGATATGCCGGTGTGCATCATCAGAATCCCTCCTCCTGGGCATCCGCGGGTGCGACCGTCGGCGTCGGCGTCGCCGGTGCCGGCTCAGTCGCGGGGGCGGTGAGGGTGGTGCCCGTGCTCATCGCTGCGGCCTTCGCCGTCGTCTCGTCGATCCGGCGGTTCGAGACGACCGCGGAGGTGGCGGTGTTGCCGCCGACATCGGTCGCGATGGCGCGGAACGAGTACATGCCGCGGGGGAGTGAGGTGGTCGCGAACCGGCAGCTGTACGGCGCCTGCGTGATCGTGCAGGCGGTGGTCCAGCTCGACGTGCCGTTCGGCGCGTACTGGATGACTACCGACGCGATGCCCGAGTGCGGGTCGACTGCGGATGCCGCGAGGGTCACCGTGCCGCTCAGCGGAGTGCCGGGATCGGTCATGGTCACGACTGGCGGCGTGTTGTCGACGATCACGCCGGAGACCACGGGTGAGTAGACGGTGGAGCCGAGCAGCGGGGTGGCCGTCGTCCGCAGGTCGTAGACGCCGCTGGCGATCGAGGTCGTCTGCCAGGAGGCGGAGCAGCCCGATGCGCTCAGGAAGCTCGTGCAGCTGGCGGCGGTGCTCCACTGTCCGGTGCCGGCCGCGGAGTACTCGAACCGGATCGTGTATATGGCGAGTGCGGAGGCGTTGCGCAGATTCGCCGTGAGATTCACCGGGCCGCGCAGGACCTGTCCGGGATCAGCGAGTGTGACCCCGAAGGAGTTGCCGACGAAGGTGCGCACGACCGTCGAGACGGCGGAGTTGCCCGATCGGTCGGTCGCCACGGCGCGCAGGTCGTAGGGGCCGTCGGCGACAGCAGCGGTGTTCCACGTGCAGCGGTACGGCGCGGCGGTGGCCGTGCACAGGGGCGTCCACGCCGCGGCGCCCGTCGCCTGCATCTGCAGCGTCACGCCGGCCACCCCGGTGTCGGCGTCGGTCGCGTTCGCGACGACGGTCACCGATCCCTTGAGCATCGCCCCCGGATCTGTCAGCGAGACCGTCGGCGGGGTCCAGTCGACGGCGGCGGATGCCGTGCTGACGGCATTCGAGGACTGCGACGTGTACGCGGCGGTGGAGAAGCCGCCCTCATTCAGTGCGGACGCGGCGATGAGGATGCACGCCAGCGCGGCCAGGGCCGTGTTGCGCAATGCGGTGCCGATCATCGCTGCTCTCCTTCCTTGTCGTACTCACGACGCTACGAGGCGGCCGGTTACAGCCCGGCTACAGGCGTGCCTCAACGCGGACACAGTCCCGACGCGACGGCGTCGGGACTGTTTCTGTCGTGTCGGGGCTGCTTGTCGGCAGCGGCCGGTCACGAGGTGGCGGTGGTCTCGAGGACCACGGCGGTGGATGCCGCCGTCGTCGCCGGCTCGGATGCTGCGTCTCGCCGTCGCGGCCGGTTCTCTCGCAGCCCCCTCATGAGGTCACGCAGGAACAGCAGGGCGATGAACGCGGCGGGGACGCCGATGACCAGCATCCGCACGAACGGCCTCGACAGGGCGATGAACACCCCGCCGATGGCGGGGGCCCCGCCCCCGACGCGGGGGCGCGGGTGCGCGGCGCGCGGGGACGGCCCGGGGGCGGCGGCCGCGCTCGCCGCCGCCCTGGGGTGGAAGACGCGGCCGCCGGGGGCCGACGCGTCCCGTGTGATCGACTCGATGCGGTGGGTCACCAGCTCGGTGACGCCGGAGTCGGCCGGCGGCAGGTAGGTGATGACGTCGCCGACTTTCAGCTCCGAGACGGGCACCTGTCGTTCGAAGACCAGGGTGCCTCGCTCGAAGGTGCCGGACATGGATCCGCCCGTGATGACGTAGCGGTCCAGACCGAGCAGGCCGGGGACGAGCATGAGCGCCACGATCCCCATCGCGATGATCGCGACGATCGTGATCAGCGAGTTCGCGAATCGTCGTGTCCTCTGCATGGCGCTCATGCTCGTCCTCTCTTCCGGTCTTCGGGTGACCGGTTTCAGAGTGATCGGGGCGCGGTGGGTTGCGCCCCGATCACTGGTCACTGGTTGGTCGTGGTCGCAGCGGTCTGCGTCGAGTTCCAGGTGTACGTGGCCGAGGCGGTCTTGCCCTGCTCGGCGTTGCTCGCGGACTGCACGAGCGTGGTGCTGAAGGTGTAGTCGCGGGCCTCGCCGGGGGCGAAGGTGCCGAGCTTCAGCGGGCCGGCGGCGGTCAGGTCGCCGAAGGTGCCGGACCAGACGGGCGTCGCGGAGCCGGCGCGGGTGATCACGAGGCCCAGGTCGGCCTTGGTGACGAAGCCGTTGGTGGCGTTCTCGGTGAGTGCGAAGTCGGCCGGCAGGCTGCCCGAGTTGGTGATGGTCACGGTTCCGTTGAGCGTGTCACCCGGCTTGAGGTTCGCAGCGTTGAAGATCGCGCTGCCCGACTTGGAGTTGCTCTGCGTCAGGGTGCCGGTGCTGAACGCGTTGGCGGAGTTGACGGAGTTGGCGACGAAGTCGGCGCCGGATCCGACCGTGACCGCGGCGGCGATGAGCAGGCCCGCGAGCGGCACGATCAGGCGCTTGCGCGAGCGGGCCGGGGTCTCGGTCTGAGCGGTGATGCTGTCGTTCATCAGGGATTCCTTCTCGTTGAGGTGGTGTGCCGAGCGGTGGGGGGAAGCTCGTAGGACTCAAGCTACGGAGGCGCGCGCCACGTCCGATCCACGCCCGGGTAACACGGAGGCCAGCGTTCGGACACAGCTCTGCGGTCCGGCAACAGCACCGTTACGCTGAAGACGTGCTTCTCAGCGACCGCGACATCAAGGCAGAACTCGCATCGGGCCGCATCGGGCTGTCCCCGTACGACGAGGAGATGGTGCAGCCGTCGAGCGTGGACGTGCGCCTGGATCGGTACTTCCGGCTGTTCGACAATCACAAGTACCCGTTCATCGACCCCTCGGTGGAACAGCCCGAGCTGACGCGCATGATCGAGGTCGACCCGGATGAGCCGTTCATCCTGCACCCGGGGGAGTTCGCCCTCGGGGCCACCTTCGAGCAGGTCTCACTGCCCGACGACATCGCGGCGCGACTCGAGGGCAAGTCGTCGCTCGGCCGCCTGGGCCTGATCACGCATTCGACCGCAGGCTTCGTCGACCCCGGCTTCACCGGCCACGTGACCCTGGAGCTCGCGAACGTGGCGACCCTGCCGATCAAGCTGTGGCCGGGCATGAAGATCGGCCAGTTCTGCTTCTTCCGGCTCACCTCGCCGGCAGAGAACGCGTACGGCTCAGGCCCGTACGGCAACCGCTACCAGGGGCAGCGGGGACCCACGGCATCCCGTTCGTTCCTGAACTTCCACCGCACCGACGTGGGCACGACCGATGCGGGAGCGATCGGAGGCTGACATGGCAGATCCCGATGAGGGCGCACAGGAGCCGGAGGCCGCGAAGGCGGGCGTAGCCGAGGGTGCCGCACCGCCGTCGGGGGATGGTTCCGCTGCCGGAGTGGCGGACGCCGCGGTTCCCGATCTGGAGATCCCGGATGCCGAGACGGTCGTCCCCGACCTCGAGATCCCGGATGCCGATGTCCCGGAGCTGGATCAGCGTGAGCCGGTGATCCCGGACCCGGTGCTGCCGGAGTCGTTCCTGACCGAGCCCGTGATCCCGCCGCCGCCGGAGGACACGCCCGTGACGGGCGCCGACTGGCGCGAGAAGTGGCGGGACCGCTCCGGGCTGTCCGGATCCGACGCGTCCGGCGCCGAAGGCGATGAGCCCGCAGGCGCCTCGCCGGTCACCCGTGCTGCGCGGCGCGCGGCATCCGACCCCGTGACGGCGCCGCCGGTGCCGGAATCCGATCCCCGGCTGACCGCGCCGGAGCCCGACCCGGCTGTGGTGCCGCCGCCCTCGGGTGCGACGTCCGGCGGGTATCGCGGTCTGACGATCGCGATCTACGGTGTCCTCGGAGCGCTGCTGATCGGCGCCGTGGTGCTGATCTCCACGCTGCTGCGCTGAGCGCTCCGCTCGCTGCCGGACGTCCCGGACGAACGGTCGGATGCTCCGGACGCGTGGTCGGGTGCGGCATCCGCTCTTCGGGAACGCTGGAACCATGACCACCACCGCACCCCTGCCGACCGTCACAGAGACGGTGCGGCGCATGCCGTACGCCGCGCTGCTGACGATGATGGCGATGAGCTTCCTGCTCGTCAGCGCCGAGTTCCTGCCCAACGGCGTGCTCACCGAGATCGCGGCCGAGCTGGGCGTGACGCCCGGACAGGCGGGGCAGCTGGTCACGGTCACCGCGCTCGCGGGGCTGGTCGTCGCACCCACGATCGGGCTGGCGCTTCCTCGGCTGGACCGTCGCACCCTGCTGGTGTGGATGGCGGTGCTCGCCGCGGTCTCGAACCTGGTCGTCGCGATCGCGCCCAGCCTGGCGCTCATGCTCGTGGCGCGCGTGCTGCTGGGCGCTGCGCTCTCGGGCTTCTGGACCATGTCGATCACGGTGGCCGCTCGTATCGCCGGGCCCGAGCGGCTGGGGCGCGCGGTGATGTTCACGTCGGCCGGCACGTCGCTGGCGACTGTCGCCGGTGTTCCGGTGGGCGTGATGCTCAGCGAGTTGCTCGAGTGGCGCGGCGTGTTCGGGATCGCCGCGGGTGCCACCGCGCTGCTCGCGATCGGCCTGCGCACTCTGCTGCCGTCGGTCCCCGCCGAGAACGCCGCCCGTATCTCGGTGCTCGTCGAGACGCTGCGTCGTCCTGGCATCGGCCTCGGGGTCGTGGGGCATGTGCTGGTGATCTTCGGGCACGCGCTGGCGTACACCTACATCCGGCTGGCACTGGAGCGGGTGCAGGCCGACGGCGCCGCGATCGACGAGGGCACGATCATCGTGCTGCTGGCGGTGTTCGGGATCGGCGGGTTCATCGGCAACCTCGTGATCGGCGCGGGGATCGACCGCACCTATCGCGTGCTGGCGGTGGTCACTCCGCTGGTCATCGCCGTGGCAGTGCTTGTGATCATCCTGGGCGCCGGGTCGCTGTGGACCGTCGGGGTCGTCGCGTTCGTGTGGGGCTTCTTCTTCGCCTCGTGGCTGCTGATCGTGAACACCTGGGTGGGGCACCGGATGCCCGATCGCCTGGAGGCGGGCGGCGGACTCGTGGTGGTGGGGTTCCAGGCCGGGATCATGCTCGCCGCGGGTGTGGGCGGGATGCTGGTGGATGCCATCGGCATCGAGCTCGCGTACGCCGTGGGTGCCGCGATGCTGACCGTGGGGGCGGTGCTGTTCGGCATCTCGGGTCGCTGGGGGCGCTGAGCCGCGGGACGCCGCGCCAGGGGGTGCCACGGCGGGGCGTGTCCCAGAAGAGGCGGGGGGGGGGCCGCCCGGCGCGCCCCCCCCCGGGGGCGCCGCGCGCCCCGGCTCCGAAAAGGGGGGGCCGAAGCGGCCGCCCCCCCCCCGTCTTGGGCACCGGGGGGGCCGGGGGGGGGGGGCCGCGGGGGGCCCGGCGCCCCGCCCCCCGGGCCCCCCCCCGCGCGCCCCCCCGCGGGGCCCCGCCGCACGGCTGAAGCCCTCGTCGGAGCCGTAGCCGAGCTCGCGGGAGACCTCGCTCACGCCACGGCCGTCGATGAGCAGGGCGCGGGCCGCCCGCATCCGCACCTCCGCGACGTACTGCGCGGGGGAGATGCCGAAGGCGAGACGGAAGCGTTCTGCGAACACCGTGCGGGACAGGGCACTGACGGCAGCCATCTGCTCGACGGTCCACTCACGGCCCGGGTCGGAGTCGATCGCGCTGACCACGCGGTCCAGGAACGGGTCGTTCGACCGCGACGGCCAGCCCTGCGGGGCGCAACCGACACTCGACCAGGCGCGGATCACGGACTGCAGAAGAGTGGTCGCCATCATCCGGCAGATGACGAGGTCGCCGCTGCGCTCGCAGACGGACGGCGCGTCGCCACCCATGTGGTGGGCGAGTGCCGCCGCGGCGGGCTCGAGTTCGTCGAAGCGCCGGATCCAGGCGGTGTCGGGCAGCAGCGCACTGAGGTGCGCGGCGCTGTCTGCCCACGCGAGCCGCGACACGAGCACCCCGGAACCCGCCGGGATGCGCAGAGTCAGCGAGCGGTCGGCGACGAGCAGTGCGTCGCCGGCGCGAAGGTCGTCCGGCAGCCCGGCATCCGTCGGCGTCCCGATGCCGCCGCGCAGCACGTACACGAGGGAGAGGCCGTCGAGGACGACGGCCTGGTCGGTGTCGGGCAGGATGCGATGCTGCGAGCGGATGCTGATCGCAACCTCGCCGAGCATCCGTTCCAGCGCGTCGCTCGACGTCGAGGACGTGGGCGTGGGCAGGATGCTCAGGACAGGACTGCTCATGAACAGGGCAACCCGCCTGCGCGCGTGACTATTCCGTGCTGCGAACCGACGCCGAACCACCACACAGACGTCGAGCCACCACGGAAGACGCGGCCATCTGCGTGGTGGCTCGGCGATTCGGTGGTGGCTCGGCGCGGGTGGCAGCACGGCTTAGCCGTGCGTGTGGATGTGGATGTGTGTCGCGGGGATGCCGTGACGGTGGTGGCCGCGAGCGAAGCCCCGGCCCATCTCGTGGTGGCCGTGGCCCTCGGTGCGGTGCTCGAAACCGTGGCGATGCTCGAAGCCGTGGTGGTTCTCGGGCCCGTGCTCGCCGAAGCCGTGGCCGCGGTCGAAGTCGTGCTCACCGGAGTGGCGCCCGCGACCGAAGCCGTGCCCGTGGCCGCGATGACCGGGCACGCCGTGGCGGTGACCGAACCGGGAAGCGGGGCCGTGATCGCATCGGCCACTCCGGGGGAGGCGCTTGCCCTCTTCCCAGCCGAACTCGCGGGCGATCTTCTCGAGGGCGGCCGTCATGGTCGCGTACTCCTCGGCGGAGACGGCTCCGGCGACGCGGGCGCGCAGCTCGTCGACGGCGGTGCCCAGGCGCTGCTTGGCCAGGGTGCCGGCGTCGGTGAGGCCGAAGCCCTCGCGGGTGCGCTCGACCCAGCCGAGCTCGATGAGCCGGTGCAGCTTGCGCGGATGGACGGGGCGGCCGTCGGGGACCGTGCCGTCGATGCGGTTCAGCATCCGCCAGTCGCGGCGGGTGATGCCCTCGTCCTCGAAGACGGTGGCGAACTCGGCGCGCATCAGGCGGTCGACCGCCGTGATCCAGTAGCCGAAGGGGCGGGTGTTGTCATCAGTGGTGTTCATGGGAATCCTTTGTATGTCATGTTGCATGTACATGCAGTGTGACATGTAATGTCGATGCATGTCAAGTCGCATGTAAAATCGGACGCATGAACGACGCGCAACCGGATCCCGCCGACGCCATCGCCGCCGCGCTGGCGCGCCTCCGCGGCCGGCGCGGTCCGCACCAGCATCCGCACGACCGCGGCGCGCACGACCGCGGCGCGCACGACCGCGGCGGGCGCGAGCACGGTCCGCACGGCATTCGTCCGCATGGACGCGGTCCGTGGGTGGCAGATGCCGGGATGCGTCACGGTGGCGCCCCGGCTGTGCTGAGGATGCTGGACGCGCTGGCGCAGGCATCCGAGCCGCTCAGTGTGAGCGGCCTCGCCGACGCCATCGGAGTCGATCAGCCGCGCGCGTCACGGCTGGTGCAGCAGGGCGTCGATCGCGGCTGGGTCCGACGTGAGGCCGACCCCGAGGACGCCCGGCGCACCCGCATCGCCCTGACCGACGAGGGCACGCGCATGTTCCGGGGCATGCGCGGCGAACGGCGCGAGGCACTCGGCCGCGCGCTCGCCGCCTTCACCGAGGAGGAGAGCGTCGAACTCGCCCGGCTGCTGACGAAGCTCGCCGACAACTGGGGCTCCTGACTCAGGCGCCGCGCACCCCGCGCTGCTCGCTCGCATCCGCTCGATCGATGCCGTGCGGTCCGTCGGCGGCGAACGCGATCACCGCGTCGAGCACGCGATCGGCCCCGAGGATGCGGTTGTGGCCGAGTCCCTGAGTCACCAGAAGGCGAGCCCGTTCGCCGTGTGCCCGATGCAGGGCGTGCGCGTTCTCGATCGTGACTCGGGGGTCGTCCTCGTCGTGCACGATGAGCAGCTCCACCTCCGGCGGCAGCGGATGCGTAACGGAGTCGAAGCGGGCGATGCCCTCCTCGCGTGAGATGCCGAGCCGGCGGTGGAAGGCGCGCTCGAACGCCTCGCTCGCGCGGGGCGACAGCCGCAGCATCCGTTCGAACTCGTCGTGGAACGCCTGGACGGATCCCGCCGCCGAGATGGTGATCACCCGGCGTGCCTGTACGCCCTCTCGGACCGCCGCGAGGGACGCGAATCCGCCGAAGGAGTGGCCGATCACTAGTTCGAACGGCCCCTCGGATGCGGCGAGGCGCTGGGCTGCGGCGACCCAGTCTCTGGCGTCGGTGCGTCTGCCCGATGAGTCGCCGTGGGCGGGGGCGTCGAAGGCCACGACGCGCCACCCCTCGGCGACCAGATCGCGCACCATCGTCGCGAACTGCGAGGCGCGCCCGTCCCAGCCGTGCATGAGAAGTGCGGCGCGCGCGCCTGCTCCCCACTGGTAGGTCACGACGTCGTGTCCGCCGATCCGGATACTCTCGCGGCGCGCCGCATCGTGGGTGACGCGATCGCTGTCACGCACGCGCATCTGCCGGGTCGTGGCGAAGAACGCGACGTTCGCGACGCGGCCGGTGAGGGCGGGTGACACGGCGTCGATCCGGCGGATGCCGCTCACGAGGATGTCTCTCAACGAAGTCATGCCGAACTCCTGACTATACGAACGATCGTACATAGAGTATCCGAACGATCGTTCGTAGACTAGGGGCATGTCCGATCCGGTCACCGAGCAGCAGGTTGCAGATGGGCGTCGCCTGCGCGGCGACGCCTCTCGCCACACGGTGCTCGCGCATGCGACCGACCTCGCCTCGGTGGAGGGGCTGGACGGGCTGAGCATCGGGCGCCTCGCCGAGGCATCCGGACGCAGCAAGAGCAGCATCGCCGGGCTCTTCCAGAACAAGGAGGGGCTGCAGCTCGCCACCGTCGACGCCGGCCGTGCCGTGTTCGTCTCGGTGGTCGTCGAGCCCGCGCGCAGTCGGCCACGCGGACTTTCGCGTCTGGTGGCTTTAATGAGCAACGTGATCGAGTACTCCCGCAGCCGCGTCTTCGCCGGAGGCTGCTTCTTCGCCGCGATCTCCGCCGACTACGACTCCAAGCCCGGGCCGGTGCGCGATGCCGTCCGCTCGGCGATCGAGCAGTGGTACGGGTACCTCGAGATCCAGGTGCGCACGGCCGCCGGCGACGGATCGCTGGACCTGGATGACGAGGGCATCGAGCAGCTGGCGTTCGCGCTGCCGGCCCTGTATGAGCAGGCCAACGCCCGGTCGCTGCTCTACGGCAGCGACCGTCCCTACGCGCTCGCGGCCCGGGGCATGCGCGACCTCCTGCTCCAGGCTGGAGCGGATGCGTCGACCCTGAGCGCGCTGCCGGTCTGACGGAAGACGCCGCGGAGGCTCAGACCCGGACATCCTTGGGGAAGCGCACGAAAAGCAGCAGCACCGGGCCGACCAGCAGGATCAGCCCGATGCCCAGCCCGCCGTCCACGATCCCGCCGAACCAGGCGAGGAACAGCGACCAGGCCAGGGGGGACAGGAACGAGGCGACGCGACCGGTCGTGGCGTACAGGCCGAAGATCTCGCCCTGCTGGCTCGGCGGAGCGAGCCGGGTGAGCAGGCTGCGGCTGGCAGCCTGGGTGGGGCCGACGAAGGCGCACAGCAGAAGACCGCAGATCCAGAAGACGATGGTCCCGTAGTCCTTGAGCGCGAAGACGATGAACGCCATGACGACCAGGCCGGAGAGCGCGATCACGATCAGCCGCCGGGGGCCGATCGCGTCGTCGACGCGACCGGCGAGCAGCGTCGAGACCCCCGCGACGAGGTTCGCGGCGAGCCCGAACACGATCACCTCGAGGAACGAGAAGCCGAAGCCCTGCGCCGCGAGCACGGCGCCGAAGGCGAACACACCGGCCAGCCCGTCGCGGTAGACGGCGGCCGAGAGCATGAACCAGAAGGTCGGACGGTTGTCCCGGAACAGCCTTCCGATGTTCTTCGCCAGCACGACGTAGGAGCGGAAGAAGCCCACCCTCTCGGAGCTCGCGTACGCCGGGGACTCGGGCACGTTGCGGAACAGCGGGATCGAGAACAGGATGGTCCACACCGCGCAGATCACCGCCACCAGCTTGAAGGCGAGCGGCTGGTCCTGCCCGATGAGGAAGAGCACGGGGATGCAGACGATCAGCGCGACGACCCCGCCGATGTAGCCCAGACCCCAGCCCAGGCCCGAGATGCGGCCGACGTTCTTCGGCGTGGAGACCTCGGAGAGCATCGCGTAGTAGCTCACGTTGCCGATCTCGCTGATCACGGCTGCGATCGCCACAGCGAAGGCGCCGAACCAGAAGAACTTCGGGTCCGCCTCGACGAAGAACAGCGCGAACTGCAGCAGCGCGACGCCGATCGTCGCCCCGATCACCCACTTCTTCTTGTTGCCCCGTGCGTCGGCCTGCTGGCCCAGCACGGGTGCGAGCACCAGGATCACGATGCCGGCCGCGAAGTTGGCCCAGCCCCACCACTCCGAGAGGTCGGTCAGGCTGCTGCAGTACGCGGAGCCGAGGTACTCCGACTTGTTGCAGTTCATGTAGCTGCCGTCGGCGAGCAGCCCCGAGGCGCGTACGTCCGGGTCCAGGAACATCCGCGAGGTCAGGTACAGCGCGATCCAGACGAAGGTGAGGATGACGGTGTTGAACGGCTGCAGAGCCCAGTCCCACATCGCCCACGAGATGACCTTCTTGCGGGAGGCGGGCGCCGCGTCGTCGTGCTCGCGCCCGAATGCGGTCATCGCGGCGGTGTTGATCGGAGTGCCCGCCGCGGAGTGATCGTCGCTCATGCTTCGAAGTCTGGCTGCCGCCGGTGAACGGCCGGTGACGGCGCGCCGTGCGGGATGCCGTGGTCGGGCATCCGCAGGCGCCGGCCTCACCCGAACGACGCCGCGAGCAGCCCGGCGAAGAGCTCCTCCGGGTCGCGCTCGAGGCGGCGCCGGGTGAACCAGTCGCAGATGTTCACGCAGTCGCGGTGCAGCAGGTCCAGGCCCTGCGGGTTCGCGACCGTGTCGACGATCTGCGGCAGGTCGATCACTCGCACACGCCCCTCGTGCACCAGCAGGTTGTAGGCGGAGAGGTCGCCGTGGGCGAAGCCCGCGGCGGCGAAGATGCGCATGAGGTCGACGATCTGATCGAACAGGTCGGCGAGATCCACGACATCCGATCGCACCTGCGCGAGCCGGGGCGCCGCGGCGTGACCGTCGCCGAGGAACTCCATCAGGATCTCGGTGCCGTCCACCTGCACCGGATACGGCACCGGCGCGCCGAGCTCATGCATCCGGCTGAGCGCGGCGAACTCCGCGAACGACCACTGCGCGGCGGCGACCTCGCGGCCGTGCGCGGACTTCTTCGCCAGGGCGCGGGCGTCGCGGGTGTTCTGAGTGCGCCGCCCCTCCGTGTACACCGACGAGCGCTGGAAACTGCGGTGATCGCTGCCGCGGTAACGCTTGGCCGCGAGCAGCGTGCGCTGGCCGGGGTCGTCGGGGACGGCGCGCTCGATCAGGAAGACGTCCGCCTCCTTGCCGGTCTTCAGGATGCCGAGCTCGGTGTCGACCGCGGCGGCGCTGGTCACCACCCAATCAGGGCGGGGCAGCGGTCCGCGCTCGGTGGGCATGGTCGCCGGCCAGGTCGACCAGCGCTGGTTCTCCTGCAGCACGGTGTCGGCGAAGGCGAGGGTGACGTCGAAGGGAGAAGCGTCGAAGGACGCGGGGATCTGTGTGTTCACGGGAATGGCTCCGGACGGGAGGCCACTCGCGGTTCAGGAGCGGGCGGCCTCGAGGATGAGGATGTCGATGGCGGTGGGCGCGACAATGACGGTGTTCATCGTGGGCTCCTTCCGCTCGCATCCTCCGGGCGCGTCCCGGGTGCACTGTCGTCGATCGTACGTCACTCTGGCCGAGCGCGCGAGGGCGTGTCAGTCTGGTCGCACGGATCGGAGGCGTGCGATGGAGGATCGGTTCACCACCCGACTGCTGGATACGGAGACCTGGCCCGACTTCGCCGCACTGGTCGAGGCCAGCAACGGCGTGTGGGGCGGATGCTGGTGCATGGGCTTCCACCCGGAGGGCGTCGGCCGGCCGGGCCAGACCGCCGAGGTCAATCGGGCGGCGAAGCAGGCGCATGCCCAGGCCGGCACCCTGCACCAGATCCTGGTGTACGAGGGGACCGACTGCGTGGGATAGTGTCAGTTCGGCTCACCCGCCGAGCTGCCGAACATCCAGAACCTGCGCGCGTACGAGGCCGCCGGCGCACCCGCGCCAGCGTGGCGCATCGGCTGCATCTTCACCGCCTCGAAACGGCGCGAGCAGGGCGTGGCGCGGGCGGCGGTGGCTGCGGCGCTGGAGGAGATCCGGAAGGCGGGCGGGGGAGTCGTCGAGGCGTATCCGGAGCAACTCGCGGACCGCAAGCCGCAGCGCGGGGCGTACCTGCACACCGGACCCGAGGAGCTGTACGCCGGTTTCGGCTTCGTGCGCGATCGGCGGGTCGCGAAGTGGCGCTGGGTGATGCGTGCGGAGATCAGGTCTCGTCAAGATCTCTGAATGTCGGTGACCCTGCTCATACTTGAGTCATGGATACTTCATCGATCGATCCGACGGGGCACAGGGACGTGCTGTCGGGTCTGGTCGAGATGGCGCAGAGCATCGAGGCGTCGATCGACGGACTGCTGGCGGCGCGCGACGGGGTGCTCGCATTGGCGGCACGGGTGGCGCTGTCTCAGGCGTCGGATGCGGATGATGCCGACCTGCAGGTGCGTGCCGTGGCTGCGGAGCTCGGGGCGGCACTGCGGGTCAGCGACCGGACGATCCAGCGGCGGATGGTGGCCGCTGAGGTGAAGGTCGACCGCTTCCCGGCGGTGTGGGCGGCACAGGGTGCGGGGCGGATCAGTGCCGGGCATGCGCGAGTGATCGTCGAGGCCGGCGAGCGGATCGAGGACCTGGGCGCCAGGGCTGCGTACGCGGACCGGATGGTCGCGTTCGCGGAGGGTGAGTCGCCGAACCGCACCCGGGTGGTCGCGGAGCGTCTGGCGGAGCAGTGCCAGCCGCGGTCTCTGCAGGAGCGGCATTCGGATGCCCGTGAGCAGCGGGGCGCGTGGGTCAAGGACCTCCCGGATGCGATGGCCGAGTTCGGCGTCTACGGCCCGGCCGTGCTCGTGCATGCTGCATTTGAGCGGCTCACCGGGATGGGCAAGGTCAGCAGGCGTCTGGATCGGAACCCGCTGCCGGGTTGTGACAACTCTGGCGGCGAAGGTGCCGTCCCGGATCCGCGCACGCTGTCTCAGCGGCGTGCGGACATCGCCCTGGACCTGCTGCTGACCGGCGCGCCCGCCGGGCACGACACCCCGGACGGACTGCTCGCCGCCGTCCCCGGACCCGCCGCGATCACCATCCCTGTCCTCCCCCTCATGGGCACGAGCCTCGATCTCAGCCGCGCGATGCCCGCGCCGTCGAGTGCGTTCGGGGCCGCCGCCACGGCCGGGAGTGCGTTCGGGCCCGCTGTCGACACCTCACGGGACTGCGGCACAGACTGCGACGCCGGTGAAGGCACACGACGGCCCGGCGCCAGCGACTCCGGCGGCCCGCGCGGGGCGGGCACTCCGGCCACTGCCGCTCACAGCACTGGAATCGGCCTCTCTTCTTCGCCCGCGGCAGAGCTGACCGGTCGTGCGCCGATCGACCCTGCCACCGCACGGATGCTGGCGGGTGCGGCATCGGGATGGGATCGGGTCATCACGCATCCGATCAGCGGGGAACTGCTCGTCGTGGACAGGTACCGCCCATCCGAGCACCTCAAACGCCACCTGCGCGCCAGGGATGAGCGCTGCCGATTCCCCGGCTGCGGGATGCCCGTCCGCGAATCCGACCTCGACCACACCCTCGACGCCGCCTACGGCGGACCCACAGAAGACGGCAACCTCTCCGCCCTGTGCCGCAGACACCACGTGCTCAAACACCATTCACCGTGGAAGGTGAAACAGCTCGGCGGCGGACTCCTGGAGTGGACCAGCCCCACTGGCCGCGTCTACTTCGACCAGCCACCACCCCGGAACACCGTCACCTTCGTGCCGTCCGACGCGGGAAGCAGCGACCGCGACCCATCCGACGCCTGGGCTGCCCTTGCTGAAGAGTTCGGCACGCCCTTCTGACCCGACCGGGCGGGGCGAGCGGAAGCGATCTCGCCGGTCGTCAAGGCAGGTCGATCAGGATGGCAGCCTTCGACAGCACCTCATGCGCGACCTCTCCGATATCGGTGCCCTCACAGGACACGAGCAGGGTGAGCCCGCGATCCGCGGCGACGAATGCCCGCGCAGCGCTGAAGAGTCCCATGTCGTTGATCGTCACGGAGAACTGGCGGCCCTCGACGAACGACCCTCCGAGCTCGTTCAGGAAGAAGCGTCCATCGAAGCCGCGATCTGAGGCACCCGTTGCAGTCATGCCCAGCGTCTGCCACACCAGCAGGTCGGAAGCCTGACGGTCATCCAAGCCGCTCATGCCTGCAGTGCTGCTCAGTTGGAACAGCTGGAATGTCGCCGTGCAGGTGTCGGCGGCGTTGTCATATGCGAAGCGGCCGGGCTGGGATCTTGAGTCGTCCTTCTTCCACCCGGTATCCCTGGAGAGCTTCTCGCCCCAGCCGATGTCCGTACCCTCGGGCAGGCTTGCCCCGTCGGTGAATGTGAATGTCGAGTCCTCGGTCGGTGATGGAGACGGGACGGAACTGACTGTTTTCGCGGGTGTCGGATCCGCCACAGCATCTGCTCGACTGCATCCGGCAAGGGAGGCTGCGGCGATGACCGCGACGGCGGCAGCGAGCGTGATCCTGCGAAGAGGTCTCTGGAGCATGCCCGCAAGGATAGGAAGATCAGCAGATGCCGCGTTTCTGCCTGTGGATAACCCCTGACGCGCCGCGGTCTCCACCTTTCGGATGATCTTCCTGTCCCAGAGGCCCCTCAGAGCCGGAATTCCAGGGGACGGAAGGCCTCGGTCGCCTAGCGTGGATGCAGACCGACCCGAGGAGATCCATGTTCCGCAGCCCTGCCCGACTGTTCCGCGCGCTCGCGATCGCCGAGGCGATCACCTGGACCCTGCTGATCGGCGCGCTCATCGCTCGCGCGGTCGGCGCGGCACCGGTGCTGGTGACGATCGCCGGCGGCATCCACGGCTTCGTCTTCCTCTCCTACGGCGCGACGGCCGTGCTCCTGGCCTTCCATCAGCGCTGGCACGTCGGCGTCGCGATCACCGCGATCGCCAGCGCGATCGTTCCCTACGCGACCATCCCCGCCGAGATCTGGCTGCACCGCAGCCGGCGCCTCGAGGGCGACTGGCGACTCACCGAGACCGACGACCCGCGCGACCGCACCTGGTACGACCGGACGATGCGCTGGTTCCTGCACCGTCCGTGGGTGCTCGCGCTGCTGATCCTCGTCGCAGTCGCCGCGATCTTCAGCATCCTGCTGCTGATCGGCCCTCCCGGCGGGAAGTGATCAGTCCTCGGGTCTCGGTCGGCGCCCCGGCATCCGCTCCAGCAACCCGGAACAGACATCCGCCTCAGCGTCCAGGAACAGGAGGATCGCTGAAGACCGGACGATTCGGTCGACTTTCGTCCTGCCTTCAGCAATTCTCCTGTTCTCACGTACGGCACTGGGGCGGGCGACGTATCCCGCCGAGACGACGAGGACAGGGCCCTCGCGCCGCCTTCCGCGCCATGCGAGGATGACCGCGTCCGTCAAGACCCACGATCGGAGACGCCATGACCGCGGTCGTGCTGGTCGAGGGCCGGAGTGACCGGCTCGCGCTCGAGGCCCTCGCGCGTCGCCGCGCGGAGTCGCAGGCAGGGGACGACTCGCTCGACGGGGTGGAACTGCGGGAGCTCGACGGCATCACGAACCTGCGCAAGGCGCTGACCGCACTGCGAGGCACGTCCGCTCGCGTCCTCGGGCTGTACGACGCGGCGGAACGGCGATACGTGCAGATGGTGCTGGCCCGCCTCGGGATGCTCGACGATGCAGCGGGTCCCACCCCCGACATGGACCCGCTCGAGCCCCTCGGCTTCTTCGGCTGCGAGCGTGACCTGGAAGACGAGGTCATCCGCGCCGCCGGCGCCGAGCTGGTCCTCGAGGCACTCGACACTCGCGAGCGCGCACGGTTCCGCCGGTTCCAGCGGCAGCCGGCGCAGCGCGTGCGCATCGAGGAGCAGCTGCACCGGTTCGCGGGCACCGCAGCGGGCCGCAAGTCCCGCTTCGCGGCGGATGTCATCGATGCCGTGCCCCTGGATCGGACGCCCGCGACGCTCAACAGGCTGCTCGACCGCGTGGGTGGTCGCTGAGGTGTCCAGCGGACAGGCATCCGCCCAAACCTGAGTCGACCTCTATCAACTTTCTTGACAGCATCCGACGTCGCGGTTACACTTGAGTCATCGCGACTCAGGTTTTCTGGGTCGCCCCGGAACTCACTCAACTTCACCGCTTCAACACACAAGGAGAATCACATGGCACGTGCTGTCGGAATCGACCTCGGAACCACCAACTCCGTCGTCAGCGTCCTCGAGGGCGGCGAGCCCAAGGTCATCGCCAACGCCGAGGGCTTCCGCACCACCCCCTCGGTGGTCGCATTCACCAAGGACGGCGAGGTGCTGGTCGGCGAGACCGCCAAGCGCCAGGCCGTCACCAACGTCGACCGCACCATCTCGTCGGTCAAGCGCCACATGGGCACCGACTGGTCGTTCGACGTGGACGGCAAGAAGTGGACGCCGCAGGAGATCTCCGCGCGCATCCTGATGAAGCTCAAGCGCGACGCCGAGGCGTACCTCGGTGACACCGTGACGGATGCCGTCATCACCGTCCCCGCGTACTTCAACGACGCCGAGCGCCAGGCCACCAAGGAGGCCGGCGAGATCTCCGGCCTGAACGTGCTGCGCATCATCAACGAGCCCACCGCCGCTGCTCTGGCCTACGGCCTGGACAAGGGCAAGGAGGACGAGCTCATCCTCGTCTTCGACCTCGGTGGCGGTACCTTCGACGTCTCCCTCCTCGAGGTGGGCAAGGACGACGACTTCTCCACCATCCAGGTGCGCGCCACCGCCGGTGACAGCCGCCGCGGCGGGGACGAGTGCGGCCACCGCGTCGTGCGTGACAAGATCGCCCTGCAGCGTCTGAAGGAGGCTGCGGAGCAGGCCAAGAAGGAGCTGTCGAGCTCGACCAGCACCTCGGTCAACCTGCCGTACCTGTCGCTCACCGAGTCGGGCCCCGTCTCCCTCTCCGAGACGCTGACCCGCGCCAAGTTCGAGGACCTCACCAAGGACCTGCTCGACCGCACCAAGAAGCCGTTCGAGGATGTCATCCGCGAGGCGAACATCAAGGTCGGCGACATCGACCACATCGTGCTGGTCGGCGGTTCGACCCGTATGCCGGCCGTCGCCGAGCTCGTCAAGCGCGAGACCGGCAAGGAGGCCAACAAGGGCGTCAACCCGGACGAGGTCGTCGCCGTCGGCGCCGCCCTGCAGGCCGGTGTCCTGAAGGGCGAGCGCAAGGACGTCCTGCTGATCGACGTCACCCCGCTGAGCCTCGGCATCGAGACCAAGGGCGGCCGCATGACCAAGCTCATCGACCGCAACACGGCCATCCCGACCAAGCGCAGCGAGACCTTCACCACCGCCGACGACAACCAGCCGTCGGTCGCGATCCAGGTCTTCCAGGGCGAGCGCGAGTTCACCCGCGACAACAAGCCGCTCGGCACCTTCGAGCTGACCGGCATCGCGCCGGCTCCCCGCGGCATCCCGCAGATCGAGGTCACCTTCGACATCGACGCCAACGGCATCGTGCACGTGTCCGCCAAGGACAAGGGCACCGGCAAGGAGCAGTCGATGACCATCACCGGCGGCTCGTCGCTGTCGAAGGACGACATCGAGCGCATGGTGCGCGAGGCCGAGGAGCACGCCGCCGAGGACAAGAAGCGCGCCGAGGCCCTGGAGCAGCGCAACCAGGCCGAGTCGCTCGCGTACTCGATCGAGAAACTCATCAAGGAGAACGAGGACAAGCTGCCCGAGGACGTCAAGTCCGAGGTGCAGGGCGACGTCGACGCTCTGAAGACGGCTCTCGCCGGTGAGGACGACGACGCGGTCAAGGCCGCGTTCGACAAGCTCAACGCGTCGCAGGGCAAGCTGGGCGAGGCCATCTACGCTCAGTCCCAGGCGGATGCCGCATCCGGCGCCGCCGCTGGTGACGCAGGCGCCTCCGCAGACGCCGGGTCCGACGAGGACGTGGTGGACGCCGAGGTCGTGGACGACGAGGACGAGAGCAAGTAACCATGACGGACAAGAACTTCGACGAGAACGACGAGGTTCAGCCTGAGGGTGCGGGGTCGGATGCTGCGGCATCCGGCCCCGAGCCGCAGGTGAACCAGGACTCCGCCGAGGCCTCCGCGGCCGAGGGCTCGGACGACGACTTCACGGTCGACGACATCCTGAACGCCGAGCAGACGCCCGAGGCGTCCAGCGAGGACGGTTCGGATGCCGGCATCGTGGACGCTGAGCACGCCCTGCTCAACGACCTGAAGCGCCTGACCGCGGAGTACGCCAACTACCGGCGCCGCACCGAGGAGCAGCGCCACGTCGAGATCGCCCGCGCCAAGGGCGAGGTGGCCAAGGGCCTGCTCCCCGTGCTGGACGACCTCGACCGCGCGCAGCAGCACGGCGATCTGGAGGAGGGCTCTCCCTTCGCCGTGATCTCCGAGAAGCTGCGCGGCGTGGTCGAGAAGCTCGGCGTCGTCGCCTACGGCGAGAAGGGCGACGAGTTCGACCCGCAGCAGCACGAGGCGATCTTCCAGCAGCCCACACCCGGTGTCACCACCTCGACCATCCTCGAGGTCGTCGAGGTCGGCTACCGGCTGGGCGATGTCGAGCTGCGCCCGGCGAAGGTCGTCGTCGCCGTCCCTGCGGAGTAGGTGATCGATGGCCAGCCAGGATTGGTTCGACAAGGACTTCTACAAGACGCTCGGCGTCTCGAAGGACATCTCCGACGCGGAACTGAAGAAGACGTACCGCAAGCTCGCGCGCAAGTACCACCCGGACTCCAACCCGGGTGATGCTGCGGCCGAGGCGAAGTTCAAGGAGATCAGCGAGGCGTACAGCGTGCTCAGCGACGCCGAGCAGCGTCGCGAGTACGACGAGATCCGCGCGATGGGCTCGGGGGCGCGCTTCACCGCGCCCGGCGGCGGTGGCGCGGGCGGCTTCGAGGACGTGTTCAGCCGGTTCGGGCAGGGCGGCGGCCGTCAGGCCGACTTCGACGACATCTTCTCGATGTTCAACCAGGGCGGCGGCTCCTTCGGCGGTGGCCGGTTCGGGCAGTCGTCGGGCGGATTCCGTGGCTTCGGCGGCCCGCAGAAGGGCGCCGACGTCACGGCCCGCACCACCCTGGACTTCGTCACCGCCGCGCAGGGCGAGACCATCACCCTGCAGGCCGAGGACGGCAAGCCGTTCAAGATCAAGGTGCCCGCGGGTGTCGCAGACGGTCAGAAGATCCGCCTGCGCGGCCGCGGACGCCCCTCGCCCGACGGCGGGGAGCCCGGCGACATCGTCGTGCAGGTCACGGTGCGCCCGCATCCGGTGTTCACCCGCGAGGGACTGAACCTGCGGCTTACCGTGCCCGTCACGTTCACCGAGGCGACGCTCGGCGCGACCATCGAGGTGCCCACGCTGGGCGGCGAGACGGTCAAGCTGCGGGTCGCCCCGGGCACGCCCTCCGGGCGCGTGCTGCGCGTCAAGGGCAGGGGCATCGCGTCGGCGAAGAAGGGCACGGGCGACCTGCTCGCGGAGCTGCAGGTGGCCGTGCCGACGCACCTCGACGACGCCGCGCGCGAAGCGCTGCAGCGCTTCCACGAGCTCGAGCCCACCGAGAACCCGCGGGCCGAGATGATGGCGAAGGCCAAGGCCTGACATGGATGCCGAATCCCCCGTCTTCGCGATCGCAGTCGCCGCCGAGCTGGCCGGCATGCACCCCCAGACGCTGCGGCAGTACGACCGCATCGGCCTGGTGGTGCCCGGCCGCTCGCGCGGCGGCTCGCGGCGCTACTCGATGCGCGACATCGAGCAGCTCCGCGAGGTCGCGCAGCTGTCGAGCGAGGGGATGAGCCTCCCGGCGATCGCCCGGCTGCTGGACCTGGAGGACGAGGTGCGGATGCTGCGCTCCCGCGTCACCGAGCTCGAGGGCGCTCTGCGCGCCGAGCGGGAGAGCCGCCCCGGCGTTCGCGTCTTCGCCGCCGGGGCGACCGGGTCGATCGTCTCGCTGGCATCCGGCCGGCGCATCCGCCGCTCCACCGAGGTGGTGCTGTGGCGTCCTCGCCGACTGTCCGCTCCCGAAGACGAAGCGGATGCCGACGATCAGGCTCCGCGCGGCGGAGCCTGAGCCTCACAGGCCCAGCACGGTCTTCGCGATCAGGAAGTAGATCACCAGCCCGGTCGCGTCGACGAACGTCGTGATGAACGGGTTGGAGAACACGGCCGGGTCGACGCGGATCGCACGGGCTGCCAGGGGCATCATCCCGCCGACGGATGCCGCGACCGTGCAGACCGCGACCAGGGTGAGGCCGATCACCAGGCCGACGTGCCATTCGTAGACCAGGCCCGCGATCACGAAGCCGAGCGCCCCGAGCAGCAGCCCCAGGCAGAATCCGACCCTGATCTCGCGGGAGAGCACCCGCAGCACGTCGCGAGGCGTCACTTCACCCAGAGCGAGCGACCGCGTCACCGTGGTCGCGGCCTGGTTGCCCGTGTTGCCGCCGGTGCCGATCAGCAGCGGCACGAAGAGCGCGAGCACCGTCATCTGCGCGAGCGTCGCCTCGAACGTGTCCAGCACCTGAACGGTCAGCGTCGCGCCGACGGCGAGCACCAGCAGCCACACCACGCGCGAGCGCACCAGCTGACGGATGGGCGTCCCCAGGTACGAGCGGCGCAGCGGCTCCACGCCGCCCTGGCGCGCGGCATCCTCGCTCTCCTCCTGCTTGAGGATGCGCGCTGCGTCGTCGATGGTGAGGATACCCACCAGCCGCTGCTCGCCGTCCACGATCGGAAGGGCCAGCAGGCTGTAGTCGGTGGCGCGGCGGGCAGCGGTCTCGGCGTCCTCCGTCACCTCGGCGACGTGCGGCTCGCTCATCACGTCGGCGATCACGGCATCCTCATCCGCCGACATCAGATCGCGCAGACTGACGACCCCCACCACGCGGCGGGCGTCGGTCACCGGCACGGTGTACACGGTCTCGGCGCTGTCGAGCGCGGCGCGGATGCGCGCGAACGTCTCGTGGACGGTCAGCTGCGGGTGCGTCGTCACGAACTCCGGGCTCATGCGGCGCCCGATGGAGTCCTGCGGGTAGCCGAGCATCCCGGAGGTGAGGTCGCGCTCCTGCCGGGTGAGACCTCGCAGCAGCTGGGGCGCCACCGACGCCGGCAGCTCGTCGAGCAGCCAGACGCGGTCGTCCGGATCCATCTCGGCGAACAGCGCGGTGATCTCGACGTTGCGCAGCGCCTGCACCAGGTCGCCGCGCGTGCCGGGGGAGAGGGCCTCGAACACTTCGAGGGCGCGGGTCTTGGCGAGCAGGCGGTACACGATCGCGGCATCGTCGATGGGGAGCCGGTCGACGAGCTCGACGACCTCGGGAACGGCGAGCGGGGTGAGTACGGCGGACGCGCCGGGCAGGTCACCCTGCGCGATGAGGCGACGGATCTCGTCGGCGGCCTCGGAGACGGCCTGAATCTGGGTAGGAGTCATGGGCGTGCCTTAGGAAGGCACCGCCGCACTGAGCGGGGTCAAGAGAACGCCGGGGCGCGCGTCGCAGCAGACGCCGCCGCTCAGCCGAGCGGTGCGGAAGCGGAGGGGATGACGTGTCTGCGACTATGACTGTCACTCGACATGATGAACCACCTCGCTTCCTGGTGCTCGGGGAAGGATTCCTCGTCGATCCTAGACCCGTGAGCGGAGGATGTACCCTGTCAACAGTCAACAAGGGGAGTGCCGGTGTCCGACACAGTCAGAAGAGGCGAGTCTCTGGGCGCGCAGATCGCGAACGTGCTGCGTCAGCGCATCGTCCGAGGGGTGCTGGCTCCGGGGGAGCGGATCACCGAGGAGGCGCTCGCCGAGGAGTTCGACGTCAGCCGGGGACCGGTGCGCGACGCTCTCACCCAGCTCAGCTTCGAGAAGCTGGTGCGCATCCAGCGCCCGCGGGGGGTCTTCGTCGTCGGCCTGGCGGGAGACGACGTCGATGAGCTCTACAGTCTGCGCGGTGCGCTCGAGCAGCTCGCGCTGTCGCGGGCGATCCGCGTGTCGGACGACGCCCGCTGGCGGACGATGGGGGATGCCGTGCAGCGGATGGCGGAAGCCGCGGATGCCGGCGACCATGCCGCGTTCGTGGAGGCCGACCTCGACTTCCACTCGCAGATCTACGTGCTCGCGGACCACGCCCGCCTCGAGGGCGCCTGGAAGCAGTACCTGCCGACGTTCACGGCTCTGCTCGACGTCACGATCAACCACGACGACGATCTGCACGACTCCGCGAGCGACCACGTCGTGCTGATGGACGTCATGCGCAGCGGCGACGCCGTGCGCGCGGCCGAGGTGCTCACGGCGCATCTCGACGGCGCCCGCGACCGGATGCTCAGCGAACTGCCGCAGCAGACGCCCTGATCCGGTGCCGTGTTCCGCGCGGGCGTTCCCTTTAGTGTTGACTGTTAACAGTGAACACTGCTACGCTCGCCAGCGTCGACAACACGGTCGACCAGCACCGAGGAGCAAAGATGCCCCGCATCCGCATGTCCCGAGCGGCCGCAGCCATCGTCGCCGTCACCGCAACCGCGCTCGTCCTGGCGGGCTGCACCAAGGTCGATGAGGGAGGTGCCGAGTCGGCCTTCCCCGAGAAGGACATCCGCCTGATCATCCAGGCGAACCCGGGTGGCGGCTCCGACCTCTCCTCGCGTGCCCTCGCCACCGAGCTCGAGAAGATCCTCGACGTGAGCGTCGTCCCCGAGAACATGCCCGGCGCTGCCGGCGCCCTCGCCATGGAGTACGTCGGCAGCCAGAAGGCCGACGGCTACGTCATCGGCTTCGCGCCCGTCGAGATCGCGATGCTCAACACCACCCAGGGCGCCAAGGTGCTGCCCGAGAACTACGACCTGCTCGGCCAGATCATGCTCGCGCCGGGCGTGATCACCGTCGGCGCGAACAGCGGCATCGACTCGCTCGAAGCGCTCGTCGCCAAGGCGAAGTCCGGTGCAGTGACGGTCGCGAACTCCGGTGCCGGCTCGATCTGGGAGGCCGCGACCGTCGGCCTCGCCGACGCCACCGGCGCCCAGTTCTCTCCCGTCCCCTACGACGGCGGCGCCACCGCCGTCGGCGCCGCGGCATCCGGCGAGACGGTCGCCGCGGTCTCGGGTCTCGGCGAGGCCCTCGCACAGGGCGACGCCGTGAAGATCCTGGCCGTCATGCACGACGAGCGCCACCCCGACGCGAAGGACGTCCCCACCGTCGAGGAGGCCATCGGCGAGAAGGTCGAGTTCGGCGGCTGGGGCGGCATCTACACCGCCAAGGGCCTGCCGGACGACGTGCACAAGACCCTCGAGGAAGCCGTGAAGAAGGCCGTCGAGTCCGACGGCTACCAGAAGTTCCAGACGGAGGCCGGAAACCTGGTCGTGTACCGCGACTCGGCCGAGTGGACCTCGTTCGTGAAGGACCAGTTCACCCTGTTCAAGGACCTGCTGGGCTGAGCATCCCGGGGCCGGGTCCACGCACCCGGCCCCGGCCTCTCGAGAGGACACCCATGTCGACCACCGACACCCCCGTCGAGGACGAGTACCAGAGCGCGACGCCGTCGCGCGGGCTCGAGATCGCCTTCGCCGTCGTCTCCCTCGCGTTCGCCGCCGGCTACCTGTTCCTGGCCACGCAGATCCCGCTGCGCCGCGAGGCCGCGGCCGGGCAGATGGATGCCCGGTTCTGGCCGACCGTGCTCGGAGTCGCGGCCGTGGCCGTCGCCGTCATCCTGCTCGTCATCGCGATCACCCGGCAGGCGTCGAGTCGCGAGGACGTCGAGCGCATCCAGCCCGGCGGCGTCCTGCGCATGGCCGCCACGCTGGCGATCGCCTGCGCCTTCGTCGCGCTCTGGTCGCTGGGGTCGGTGGTGCTACTGGGCTACCGCATCGAGATCTTCCCGATCGCCGCAGGCCTGCTGATGGCCTCCCTGATGCTCGTCTATGGCCACCGCCGCTGGCTGAGCCTGATCATCTACACCGTCGCGGTCACGGCGTTCGTCTACGTCGTGTTCGGCATGCTGCTGAGGATTCCCCTGTGAACGCTTTCGCCGAGGGCCTGAACGCCCTGCTGGACATCCAGATCCTGCTGAACATGGGCGTGGGTCTCGTGCTCGGCTTCATGGTCGGCGCCTTCCCCGGCATCACGGCCACCATGGCGGTCGCCCTCGCGGCGGGCTTCACCATGACGCTCGAGCCCGTGCAGGGCCTGGCCGTGATGCTCACCATCTACGTCGCCGCCAACTTCGGCGACCGCGTGCCGTCCATCCTGATCAACACCCCGGGCACGCCGGCCTCCATCGCCACCACCCTCGACGGGTATCCGATGGCCAAGCAGGGCAAGGCGGGACTCGCCCTGACGGTCTCCGCGATCGTGTCCGCGGTCGGCATCCTGGCATCCCTCGTGCTGTTCTCGGTCGCCGCCGTCCCCATCGCCAGCTTCGCCCGAGACTACTTCCGCTCGCCCGAGCTGTTCGCGCTGGTGATCTTCGGCATCGCCATCATGATCGGCATCTCGTCCAAGTCGATGGTGAAGGGCATCCTCGCCGGTCTCTTCGGTCTGATGCTGGGCACGGTGGGGACCTACGCCGCCACGGCCGACCAGCGCTTCACCTTCGGCTCACTGGAGCTGGTGGAGGGCGTGAACTTCATCGCCGTGATCATCGGCCTGTTCGGCATCGCCGAGCTGTTCGACCAGTTGCTGACCCATCGCAAGAACCGGGTGCGTCCGATCTCGAGCCTCGGCCGCTGGTGGCCGACCTGGGGCGAGATGAAGCAGACCGGTCGCGCCACCGCGATCTCTGGTGGGGTGGGTCTCGGCGTCGGCCTGATCCCCGCGGCCGGCGGCGACATCGCCGGGCTCATCGGCTGGGAGCAGGCGCGCCGTGCATCCAAGCATCCGGAGCGCTTCGGCAAGGGCTCGATCGAGGGCGTCGCGGCATCCGACACCGCCTCCAGCGCGACGCTCGGTGGTTCGCTCACCACGACCATGGCGCTGGGCATCCCGGGCGACTCGGTCATGGCGGTCATGATCGGCTCGATGATCATCTGGGGAATCACCCCTGGCCCGACGCTCTTCACCAACCGTCCCGACCTCGTCGTCTCCATCGTCGGCATCATGCTCCTCGCCACGCTGCTCTCGCTCGGCCTGAGCCTGGTGCGCATGAAGGGCATGGTCAAGCTGCTCGACGTGCCGCAGCAGTACCTGTGGAGCGGCATCCTGATCTTCTGCATCATCGGCACCTACGCCACCTCCAACAGCCTGTCGACCGTGATCACGATGCTCGTCTTCGGCGTGGTCGGCGTGCTGCTCAAGCGGATGCAGGTGCCTGCGGGCCCCGTCGTCCTCGGCCTGCTGCTGGGCCCGCTCGCGGAGGAGAACCTCGCCCGCACGATGGCGATCCTGCCGACCAAGCCGTTCTTCTCGGTGGTCAGCCCCATCGCGATCGCGCTGCTGGTGCTCGCGGTGCTCTCCATCGCCCTGCCGGCGATCCGCGCCGCGCGCAAGCCGCGCGAGCAGCGCGCGTCGCTCGAGGAGTCGATCCTGCCGGCGTCCAGCGTCGAGCAGATCGCGGACGCCCGCGAGGAGCTCGCGCAGGACCCCGAACTGCTCACATCCACCGTGCGCAACATCGAGAAGAAGGGCGCGCGTCGTGCGCGCCGCACCGACAAGGAGAACGAGAAGTGACCCGCTACGACATCCTCACCGCGATCCCCACGGCCTTCGGGCGCGATGGATCGCTCGATCTGGAGGGGTCGCGCGCGATCTTCCGCTACGTCGGGAAGTCCGGCAACGAGGGCGCGTTCGTGCTCGGCACGACCGGCGAGTTCCCCGCCGTCGACGTCGATGAGTTCACCGCCCTCGTCTCGGCGGCACTGGATGAGCTGAAGGACCGGATGCGGGTCGTCGTGCACGTCGGACGCCCCAGCGCCTTCGAGGCCGTGCGACTCACCCGCATCGCCGGGGAGCTGGGCGCGACCGAGTTCGCGGCGCTGACGCCGTACTACCTGCGCTCCTCCGACGACGCGGTGTTCGACTACTTCCGGCAGGTGTCGGATGCCGTGGGCGACGGGCGCCTGTACGTGTACATCTACCCGGCACGCAGCGGGAACCCGGTCTCGCCCGAGCTGCTGGTGCGGCTCGCGGGGCTTCCGAACGTGGTCGGCGCGAAGGTCAGCGAGCTGTCGCTCGACGAGCTGGCCGCCTATCGCGCCGCCGTGCCGGCGGACTTCGAGCTCTACACGGGAGCCGACCGCGACCTCATCGCCGCGGTCGACGCCGGCGCGCAGGGGGTCGTCTCGGGCGTCTCGTCCGTCACGCCCCAGCCGTTCCGTGCGCTGGCGGATGCCGGCCGCTCCGGGGACGCTTCGGCGATCGCCGCCGCGCAGTCAGCCGTCGACGAGGTCGTCGCCCTGATCGGAGGAGACATGGCGCGCATGAAGGAGGGCTACCGCGTGCTCGGCGTCGCGGACTCCTATTGCCGGATGGCACTGGACGAGCCGACGGATGCCGAGCGCGAGGCCGTCGCGCGCGTGGTGGCCGCGTACGCCTGAGTCGGCTCGACACCTCGAGAGACCACCCCGCGCATGAGAGATCATGCGCGGGGTGGTCTCTCATGTCGGGCGGGATCTCGCGCCGGCGTCAGTCCAGGGGCTCGACGGCGAATCGGAAGCCGGCCCCCTGGCGGAAGGGCTCGGATATCTCGAAGTTCTCGAACGCCGGACCGCCCGGTATCTCCGAGGCGCTCGCCCAGTACGACCAGCGAGCATTGACGAGCACCTCGAGCTCGGGGTGCGGGTCATCGACGCGCCAGGTCTGTCGGGACCGCAGGCCCACGAACCGCCAGTGCTCCGCCGTGTAGTCGGCATAAGCGACCGACCACGGATCCTCCTCATCGCCGATCGCGCTGACCACCGCCGTCCACCCCTCCCGGCGCAGCTCGGCCAGTCCGAACCGCCCGTGCTCGGTGAATCCGGTCCCCTCGAATCCGGGCCAGAGCTCGGCCGGGGTGACGGTCCGGTCGGCCAGCTCGAGCCGGCGCAGTCGCGCCCAGTTGCACATGGTCGCAGTGAGCACCAGGCGCTGCAACGGTACTGACCCCTCGTTCTCGAACCCGGCCACCTCCACCTCGCGCGGGCGGTCCGCGCGGAATCGCACGCGCACCCGCACGTCCGCCCCGTTGTCGAACCGCTCCACCCCGATCCACACCGTCAGCGTCTCGACGCCGTCGATCGTCTCGACCACGCCGCGGCTCGGTGCGAGCGGATCCCTCGGTGCGGCGAGCCCGTCGGGCTCGTCACCGGACCAGAACCGTTTGCCGTTCTCGCCGGGGTCGAGCGAACTCGGCTCCAACTCGGAATATCCCCGCCGGTCCTCACCTCGCGGGATGGGCTCCACAGCGATGAAGTTCACGAGCCGCTCGCGCGGGTGATCCAGGTACGGGGTGAACACCCGCAGCAGCCCGCGCGGGCCCGGGATCGGGTGGATGCCGATCTGCATGCCGTCCGCATGCCCCCAGCGCGGCTCGGCGGCCGCGGCCCCGGTGGGCCGCAGCCAGATGCCGTCCGCAGTCGCCGGTTCCGCCTCCGTGAAGCGCTCAGCCGAGCTCATCGGGTCTCCTTCTGCATTGAAATCGATTTCGCAATGGTATCGATTTCAGTAGAGTGTGGCCACATCAAGGAGGATCATGAGCCATCCCACGTCACCTCGGCGCACGCTCGCGACGGTCGCCGTCGCGGCATCCGCGCTCGCCCTCGGCGCATGCTCCGCGAGCGGCCCGATCGCGGTGGACCCGAACCCCGACAAGCCGTTCGTGCTCGCGGGGGTCTCCGATGTCACGGAGATCGCGCAGCTCACCGGACCCGGTGCCATGAACGACACCGCCGCGGTCGGCGTGGCGGGCACCGACCTCGGATCGATGGTCAATGTCGGCGAGAAGACCTTCTTCCTGTTCGGGGACACGTTCGGCGAGCGGGATCCGGATTCGATCGGCGGTCAGGGCGGGTTCTGGCGCTCGAACGTCGCGGCGTGGACCACCGATGACGATCCGACCGACGGGATCACGTTCGACGGCTGGCACGTGGATGACGTCGGTCTGGCCGCGGCGCTCATCGAGGGGGACCACGACTCGAACGACATCGGCGGGGAGGTGACGAAGATCCCCACCTACGGATTCACCGTCGGCGACGACATGTACGTCTCGTACATGTCCGTGTCCCACTGGGGCGACCCCGGCGCCTGGGATGCGAACCACTCCGCGCTGATCACCTCCTCCGACGGCGGTGAGAGCTGGCATCCGGTCCCCGGGGTGCGCTGGCCGGGCGACTCGAACTTCGTCCAGTTCGCCACGGCGCACGTCATGGACGGTGGCAGCGACTACGTGTACATCTGGGGCATCCGCTCAGGCCGGTTCGGCGGCGTCCAGCTCATGCGCGTGCGGTCGGAGCGCAGCGCCGTCGAGTCGCAGTCGGGCTACGAGTACTTCGCCGGTGCCGACGGCGCGACCCCGCACTGGAGCGCCGACATGACGGATGCGGTGACCGTCCTCGAGGGCACGATCGGCGAGCTCTCGGTCATGTGGTCCCGCTATCTCGACCGCTGGATCATGACCTATTCGGACGCGGGGAACGCCTACATCCGCGAGGGGGCGACGCCCTGGGGTCCCTGGGGTGAGCCGATCGAGGTGGCATCGGCGAGCGACTACCCGGGCCTCTACTCGCCCTATCTGAATCCGCGGTACACCTCCGCCGACGGGCGCACCGTGTACTTCACCATGTCGCTCTGGGGCCCGTACAACGTCTTCTGGTTCTCCGCCCGACTCGATCGCAGAGTGCCGTGAGTGAGATCCCTTGTGCTTGAAATCGATTTCGTCTAACGTGACCTCTACCCGGTCGGCGCGGCCCGTTCGCCCGCCCGTGTCCCTCGGCACCAGCCGAACACAGCCCCGATTCGACGACGATTCGTGTTCCTGAGGAGGAACCAATGGCAATCAACACTTCTCGCAAGAGGCGGATGATCCTCTCCGCCCTCGGTGCGGTCACAGCGGTCGGCCTTCTCGCCGGCTGCGGTTCGAGCACTCCCGGCCAGGGAGCCGGCGACGGCGACGGCGGCAGCGGCGGCGCCACCACGGTGCAGTTCTGGCACCGCACCTTCACCCCGGTGGAGAACGCCTGGTACAAGGACATCGTCAAGAAGTTCAACGCCTCGCAGGACAAGATCAAGGTCGTCGACACCGAGGTGCCGGCCGACGCGTGGGACCAGAAGATGAAGGCGGCGCAGGCAGCCGGCAAGGCTCCCGACATCTACACGCACTCCGGCAGCATCCAGGACGCCGTCAACGCCGGTCAGCTCTACGAGCTCAACAAGGTCGTCGATCAGTCCAAGCTGGACGAGATCATCGATGCGGCGAAGCCCGTCTCCGAGATCGGCGGCAAGTACTACGCGTACCCACTGCTGCTCGAGGCGCAGACCGTGCTGTTCTGGAACAAGGAGATGCTGACCAAGGCCGGTGTCGACGCGGAGGCCGGTCCCACCACCTGGGACGAGCTGCTCGCGGACTGCGCCAAGATCCAGCCGACGCTCGCCAAGGGCACGTACTGCATCTCCCCGGCATCCGACGCCGCGACCTTCGCCTGGTCCACGGTCGGACAGCAGTACAACTTCTCCGGTCACACCGCGCTGACCGACGACTGGACCAAGCCCGACATCAACAACGACGGCTACAAGAGCCTGATGCTGAAGTACAAGGAGCTCTGGGATAAGGGCTACATGGCCAAGCAGGCGCTCGACGCGTACGTCGGCGGCAAGGACTTCGGCGAGAAGAAGGTCGCCTTCAAGGTGTCCGGCTCGTGGATGATGTCGCAGATCGGCTCCGACTACAAGGACATGCTGACCAACACCGGCGTCGGTGCGTTCCCGAACGCCTCCGGCGGCGACGACCGCACGGCGACCACGCTCGGCAACTTCAAGTGGGTGATCGACGCGAAGAGCAAGAACCCCGAGGCCGCAGGCAAGTTCCTGGAGTGGGCGCTCGCCGGTGACACCGCCAACCTCGTGCCGTTCTTCGTGCAGACCCAGTTCACCAAGGTCCCGGTCCGCAAGTCGGTGCAGGATGCCGTAGCCAAGGACGAGGCCGCTGCGAAGGCGCCCTGGTCGAAGGTCGTCGTCGACGACATCGCCCCGACCGCCATCCCCGAGCCGACCTACCCGTGGGACGTGTCCCTCGCCGTCGGCACTGCGATGGAGTCGGTGATGAAGGGCGCTGCCACACCGGATTCCGCGATCGCGACCGCCGAGAAGGCGATCCAGACCGTGATCGATCGCGAGAAGCTGCCCGAGAAGGCGCCGAAGAACTGACATCCGAGATCCGGGAGCCGGCCGACTGGCGCCGGCTCCCGGAACCATGCCGACAGGACGGGACCACCGATGACCACCGCCGAGAGGGGCGTGCGGCGCCAACAGCGTCAGCGCCATGACCGCTACCGCTACCGGGACACCAAACTCGCACTGCTGATGCTCGCGCCGGTGCTGATCCTGCTGGGGATCTTCGTGATCTGGCCGGCCTTCTACGCGGGATTCCTGTCCTTCCAGGACTGGAGCTTCTACAAGGAGCCCGTCTTCGTCGGGTTCAAGAACTTCACCGACGTGCTGAGCGACCCGCTGTTCATCGCGACGATCGGCCGCGGCTTCGTGTTCGTGCTGATGACGGTGCCGCCGATGCTCGTGCTCGCCTACCTGTTCTCCAGCCTGGTCGTCGCGGTGTCGCGCCGCTTCGCCAGCATCCTCAAGGTCAGCATCTACATCCCGACCATCATCTCGGGTGTGATCACGTCGATCATCTTCGTGCTGATCTACGACTACTCCGGCGGTCTGCTCAACGCCTTCCTCGGCGCCTTCGGCATCGATCCGATCGCATGGATCGGCGATCCCGCCTGGGCGCTCCTGGCGATCGCGATCCCGGCCGTCTGGCTGGGCATGGGATTGACCTCGCTCATCATGGTCGCCGCGATGGTCGACATCCCGACCGAGTACTACGAGGCGGCGGCGATGGAGGGCGCCGGCTGGTGGCAGAAGACCTTCTACATCACCATCCCGCAGATGAAGAACGTCTTCCTCTACCTGCTCGTGACCGGCTTCGTCGCGGCGATCCAGCAGTTCGAGCTGCCCCTCGTCATGACCGGCGGCGGGCCGCTCGATTCGACCACGCTGCCGAACCTGTTCATCTTCAATCACTTCCGGAACGACATCAACGTCGGCTACTCGATCGCCGCCGCACTGCTGCTGTTCGTCGTGCTGGGCTCCGTCTCGGCCCTCGTGTTCAAGTTCGTCAACTCCGAGAGGCTGGTCGACTGATGGCCGTCATGCAGGGTGAGACCACCCGTATCGTGCTCGCGGGCAAGGAGCCGTCCGCCCGGTCCAGGCTGCCGCGGACGTCGAGCGGCTGGCTCGCGCTGGCCGGAAAGGTCATCGTCGGCCTGATCTTCCTCGTGGCCGCGCTCTTCCCGCTCGCCTGGATGGTGATCGCGGGCTTCAAGTCCAAGACCGAGGTCGTCTCGACGCCGTTCCAGTTCTTCCCCGAGGTGTGGCGCTGGCAGAACTACGCGCAGATCCTCGCCGACCCGACGTTCTCGCGGACGATGCTGTGGACGTTCCTCGGCGCCGTGCTCTTCACCGTGCTGAGCCTGACCGTGAACTCTCTCGCGGCGTACGCGTTCGCGCGCCTCAACTTCCGGTTCCAGCGCACGCTGTGGGTCGCGGTGATCACGACCATGTTCATCCCGGGCATGACGATCCTGCTGACGAGCTTCATCGTGGTCACGCGCCTGTCGATGCTCGACACGCTCGCGGTGCTCGTGATCCCGGGGGCCGCGAGCGCGGGAGCGGTGTTCTTCATCCGGCAGTTCTATCTGAACATCCCGGCCAGCCTGGAGGAGGCGGCCATGCTCGACGGATGCGGTCGCTTCCAGATCTTCTGGCGCATCTTCCTGCCGCTGTCGAAGCCGCCGTTCGTCGTGATGGGGATCACGGCCTTCCTGGCCTACTGGAACTCCTACGTGTGGCCGATCATGACGATCACGACCCCGGAGCGATTCGTGGTGCAGCAGTACCTCGCCACGTTCCGCTCCGAGCGCAGCACTGAACTCGGCCTGCTGATGGCGGGTTCGGTCCTCGCCGCGGCTCCGGTCGTGATCCTCTTCCTCATCTTCCAGCGCCAGATCATCGGGAACATCAAGATGGCCGGACTCAAGTGAGCGGAGGACCAGGATGCTGCTGTCGGTGACGGGTGCGAGCGGGACGGGCAAGTCGACCGTCCTCGAACTGCTGCGCGAGGTCGACTTCGGGACTCCCGTGGTCTGCGTCGAGTTCGGTGCCGCCCGGTGAGCTGCTCGCCGTGCCGTCCGCCGAGCAGCTCGACGGCATCGCGGTCTGCGTGCTGGCGGCGTCACCGCAGGTGCAGGAGGCGCGCCTGATCGGGCGGGGCGAACCCGCCGACTCGCTGGTGCACCACCTGCGGTTCGGGCAGTGGTTCCGACGCCACTCGGAGGATCCGCAGCATGCACCGGAGGTCATCCGCGTGGACACGCCGGTGCCGATGGACTGGTCGCGCTGGGAGACGCTGAGCGGCGTCGATCCGCGCTGGCCGGTGACGGTGCTGGACACCGATGCGCTCTCGGCCGGAGAGGTCGCCGAACGGATCGAGGCATGGGCGAGGGAGAACCTGGCCGACGTCGAGTCGGCCGAACCACGAGGCCGCTGAAGCCGACCTCACGACGAAGGAGTCGAGCATGACCGAGCAGTACCGTCAACCATGGATGAGTCGTCGCGCACTGCTGCAGGGCGCCCTCGCTGCGGGGGCGGTGGGCGCGGCATCCGCTGTCGGCATCGCGGCCGCACCGGCCGCGACGGCCGCCGGGCCGCTGACCGTCACGCGGATGAAGGTGCTGGCGGGCACCCAGACGAGCGTGCAGTACGGCGTCGGGGCGACCGACCTGGGCATCCCGGCGCGCACCCCCGACGGGCGCCTGCTGTTCGTGTTCGGCGACACCTGGGCCGATCACGTCGGCGGTGCGAACTGGCGCTCGCCCGTGGCCCTGTACTCGTCGACGACGAATCTGGCAGCGGGCGTGACGTTCAATGGATGCGCCGGCGCCGGGACGGCGACGACCGGCGTGGCCCCGCAGCTCTGGTACTACCCGCATGACGCCTATTTCAAGACGGTCATCCCCTCGGATGTCATCACCATCGGATCGCGGATGTACCTGCATGCGATCGTCAACGGTCCTGAATTCGGCATGGTGCGATGGACCGAGCTGTGGGCATCCGACGACAGCGGAGCCACTTGGTTCCACACCGGGCTGAAGTTCCCGGCGGACATGGCGGGCGGACGCTTCCAGTGCATCACCTGGGGTCTGGGCAACGACGGGTACGTCTACATCTACGGGACGGGGTTCCAGCGCGACAAGGGAATCGTGCTGTACCGCGTGGCATCGAGCCAGATGACGCAGCTGTCCGCCTACCAGCCGTGGGGGTTCGCGAACGGGTCGTGGGGGTGGGGCAACCCGGCCACCGAGGTGCTGCCAGGCAAGTTCGGCGAGATGTGCCTGCGACCGCTGGGCGGCAAGTGGATCCTCACGTGGTTCAACGCGGCCGACTACCGGATCGACGCGATGGTGCTGAACACGCCGACCGACAACCTCTATACGGCTGCGAAGACGACCCTGCTCTGGGGCGGAAGCTGGGGATCCGAGGATGCCACGCACGTCGCGCAGCTCTACGGCGGCTACATCATCCCCGGCTCCACCCTGGGCGACCTGCATCTGAGCGTGAGTCAATGGAACACCGGCAACAGCAGCGTCTATCACTCCGAGCAGTTCCGGGTGCAGGGGCTGGCCTGACAGCGACGAAGCGATCGAGGACCGAATTGGCGTGCACCTGACAGTTCGTCTCCCAGGAGACCGCCCCGATCTCAACGGAGCCGGACGCTCAGTCCGGGAGCGTCATCTGCCTGAGCCCGAACCAGTACGAGGTCACGCCCGCGGGGGCGCAGGGGCAGACGTTGGACTGCACCCACGCGGTCTTCTCGTCATCCGAGACGAACTTCGACGGCACGGTCGTGGCGTAGCCGCCGATGCGATCCGCCTGCCACGGGTACGTGCCGAAGTCCTCCGAGAGCACGGGCGTCCACGGGCCCCAGGGCTGCGGTGCCTCGTAGAACTCGAACGTGTACTCGGTCCACGATGTGTAGAGGTAGCGGCCGCGCTTCGGCAGGTACGTGACCCCGCCCTGTGAGATCACGCTCATCCCGTGGGCGGTTCGCCGGTCGTCCACCAGGACGGGCTTCTTCGCGGCGATGTCGCGCGTCCAGGTGGCCTCGGCGGCGCCCGGCTCACCGGCGAAGAACTCCCAGCTCGCGCGGTCCTGAACGGAGGCGGTCGGCACCCGGGCCAGGAACAGCTCGGTCGGATCCGGCACGACGTCGGTGAACGAGTCGCGCCAGTTGCCGTCGAGCCCGAAGGCGTAGACGTAGTCCTTCTCGGGCCGGCGCTCGGCATCCATCCCGTAGTCGGCGAACCAGACGGTGGTGAAGACGCCGTCGTCGAACATCGGCGCCGAGTGGTCCCAGTTCCACGTCCTGCCGTGGTCGTCGCTGCGCGCGATCGTCGCGTTCGGGGCGGCGTCGAAGTCGGGTGCGAGATCCTGCACGGCCAGGTACAGCGCGCCGCCCATGCACAGCATCCCGGTCGGCTTGCGCGTGTACCCCTCGGCATCCGTCCAGACCTGGCCGAGGGCGTCGCCGGACACGAGCCCTTCGCCCGCCAGATCATCGGATGCCGGGGTTCCGGTGATCCGGTTCATCACGATGTCGCCGAACGTGCTGCCGAACCCCGAGCCGTCGCCGTTCGCGGCATACAGTGCACCGTCATCCGACCAGCAGCTGGGCCACAGATCGCCGTCCGAGACGCCGATCGCGGTCGGCGCATCCGCGACGGTCACGGCCTCGATCGGAGCGGATGCCGCGGAGCATCCGGTCAGCAGCACGGCGCTCACTGCGAGGATCGCGATCGAAGCCGACCGGCGGTTCATGTCACCAGACCCCGTACCCCCCCCCCGCGGCCCCGTCCGGGCCCGGCCTGAAAATCGGCTCCTCCGCGGCCAGGGACAGGGGCAACGAGGCGAGCCCCTCACGGGGTCCCCACCTTCCCATCGGCGTCCGCTCCCGCCAGACGACGCCCAACTCGGGCTCGCGATCGAGCAGGGCTCCGGTCAGATCGGTTCCGATGTAGCCGGGCGAGACCGAGTTCACCCGCACGCCACGGTCGGCCCACTCCCCGGCGAGGGTCCTGGTGAGGTGGATCACGCCGGCCTTCGCCGCGTTGTAGCTGGACTGCTTCTGCGGGAAGTTGCTGATGATGCCGCTCATCGACGCGATGTTCACGATCGACCCGCGTCCCGCCTGGAGCATGAGCCGGCCGAACGCCTGGCACACGTAGAACGTGCCGGACAGGTCGATGTCGACCACCTGCCGCCAGTCGTCGACCGACATCTCCTCCGCACTCGACGAGCGCACGATGCCAGCGGCGTTGAGCACGACGTCCGGGGTGCCGAATCGGTCGGCGAAGTCGGATGCCGCGGCTGCGACGGCAGCGGCATCCGTCACGTCCGCCTTGACGAACTCGACGTCCACGTCGTCGACGGTCATCGCGAGGTCGAGCACCACGACGCGGGAGCCCTGCTCCAGGAACCGCCGCACGGTCTGCAGCCCGATGCCGCGCCCGCCGCCGGTGACGACGACGAGCCGGCCGGCCAGCGAGGGGTAGGTCGCGTGCGTCATGTCACACCCTCGGAGGAGTCGCGCCGAGGTCGGGAACGGGAGCCGTTCCTAGGTGGACCTCCATGTCGTCCGCAGACGGGCTCTTCGGACGTCGCGCGGTCGGGCGGTCGAGATAGAACATCGCGGTCGACGCGATGTCGTCGCGCAGCGGGAGGTAGCGCCATCCGCTGCGCCAGCCGAGAGCCTGGATGTCGACCTTCGGGATGCCCGTGGCGAAGTGGATCGGGTCCTGCAGGTGCCAGCGGTACATGCCGAAGCGCTGCTGCGACACGTACAGCCCGTCCGGGCGGATCACCTGCGGCATGCCGAGGTAGGGCGTGGAGAACTCGGTGTAGCCCCTGCCCGGGATGTCGAAGTTCCAGGCGCCGCCGAAGTAGTCCTCGGTGCCGGTGCCGCAGATCGTCGGGTGGTCGGTGTCGTCGTCGAGGTAGAACTTGATCTCGCCCTCGCCCCACCATCCGTTGGAGTTGACACCCCAGGCGATGTAAGTGCCGACGTAGTGCCCCTCGCCCTCGATGCCCTCCAGGAGCACGTGCGGCGTCAGCTCCTCCAGCGGGTTGGAGCGCCGCCACTGCGCGTGGAAGTAGGCGTCGTTCGAGTGGTCGCCGCCGATCTCGTAGGTCACCTGGTAGTAGACCCGCACGTCGACGACCGAGGTGTTCTCGATCGTGAGACGCGCACCGTCGCGGAACGGCATCGGCCAGTAGGAGTTGAAGCCGCCGTGCGGGTTGGCCGCGATGGCCTGCGAGTTCACCTGCGCGAAGACACCCCAGCCGTTGCAGAAGAAGTCGCCGTACGGCACCTCGACGGCGGGCTCCTCCGCGCCGTCCCAGAACGCCCGCAGGATCAGGGTGCGCCAGTTGTCGGTGTGGGTCGTGATCCAGATGTGCGTGATCTTGCCCGCCCCGGCGATGGAGGCGAGCTCGAAGGTCTCGCCGGCCTTGATGTCGACGCTGGGTGAGATCTTCCAGCCGGGGCCGAGGTCCCGTGCGCAGTCCGCGCCGGTGCCCTCGGTGGCTCGTCCGCCGCCTCCGGCCGCACCGTCGAAGTTCTCCGGTGAGATCGAACGCGTCTGCACCTGTCGCAGGGCGGCGATGGAGTTGAGATCGGGCATGCGTGCACTTCCTCGTGTCGGCGTGTGGGTGTTCCGTCACAGTACCTATTAACCGCGTCTGTTGCAATCGATTTCAACACGCTAACCTGTCGTCACAGGAGTTTCATGCGAGGAGACACGTGGCCACGATCTATGACGTCGCGCAGCTCGCCGGCGTGTCACCGGCGACGGTCTCGCGCGTCTTCAACGGGGTGGGGGTCTCCGAGGCGAAGACCACCGCGGTGCGCCATGCTGCCGAGCAGCTGAACTTCACGCCGAACCGCGCGGCCCGCACGCTGCGCCGGCAGAGCTCCGAGGTGATCGCCCTGGTGATCCCGGACATCGAGAACCCCTACTTCACCGAGATGGCCCGCGGCGTCGAGGACGTCGCCAGCGAAGCCGGCTACTCCGTGGTGCTCTGCAACAGCGACTCCCAGGTCGACAAGGAGTCGACCTATCTGCGCATCGCGATGGCCGAGAACATGTCGGGCGTGATCCTGGCCGCGGCATCCGATCACACGAGTCTCGACGAGATCCTCGCGACCGGAAGGCCGGTCGTGGCGGTGGACCGCAGCACCGGCTACGACATCGACGGAGTCGTGATGGCGAACCGCGACGCCGGGCGCATGGCGACCGAGCACCTGCTCAAGACCCATCGGCGAGTGGCGTACATCGGCGGCCCGGAGCACATCGAGACCTCGAGCGACCGTGCCGAGGGGTGGCGGGTCGCGCACCGCGCGGCCGGCATCGAGCCCCCCGTCGACCTGCTCACCTTCTCGTCGTTCCGCGTCGACGGCGGGCGCCATGCCATGGAGCCGCCGCTCGCGCTGCCCCGGCCGCCCGGTGCGGGCGGGGGGGGGGAACAACCCGTCGGGGGGGGGGCGGGGCCCGTGCTCACCGAGCACGCGCTGACGCCTCCGGCGATCGGGGTCGCCGTGATCGGCAGTCTTCCGTTCACCACGCTGTCGCCCAGCGCGGTCACCGTCGTGCGCCTGCCGGCGCGGCACATGGGCGTCACCGCCGCACGCATGCTGCTCGAGCGCATCCGCGGCGATCAGCAGCCCGCGCGCACGATCGTGCTGCGCAACGAAGTGCGCGCCGCCAGCGCCTCGCGCTGACCTCGGGAGCGCGAGGCGCCGGATTCCCGGCCCGTTCCTCGGCGATGCGTCCGTCATCCGGTTGCGTCATGAAATCGATTTCGCGTACGCTGAGGTCGCGGGAGAACACAGCATCGGCCGAGGAGGACCACATGCGCTGCACCCTCGGGGTCGACATCGGCACATCCAGCAGCAAGGGCGTGCTGGCAGCCGAGGACGGGTCGATCCTCGCCACTGCGACGCGTGCGCACGACGTCGATCGCCCCCGTACCGGCTGGGTGGAGATGGACGGCCGCATCTGGTGGGACGAGTTCGTCGCCATCTCGCAGGAGCTGCTCGCCTCGGTCCCGGACGCCGAGGTCGTGGGCGTCGGCGTCAGCGGGATGGGCCCCTGCGTCCTCCTCGCCGACGAGGACGACGAGCCGGTGCGCCCCGCCATCCTCTACGGCGTCGACACGCGCGCCACCGCGCAGATCGCCCGCCTCACCGCCGAGCTCGGCGAGGACGAGATCACCCGCGTCGGGGGCTCGTCGCTCACCTCGCAGGCCGGCGGCGCGAAGATCGTCTGGGTCGCAGAGGAGGAGCCGGATGCCTGGGCTCGGGCGAGGCGGCTGTTCATGCCCGCCTCCTGGCTCGCGCGCAGGCTGACCGGCGCCTACGTGCTCGACCACCAGTCCGCCAGCCAGGTCTCGCCGTTCTACGACGTGGAGGGCGAGCGCTGGCACGCGCCCTGGTGGGACGCCTACGCCGCTCGCATCGAGGCGCCCCCGCTGACCTGGGCCGGGGACGTCGCGGGCGCGGTCACGGCCGAGGCATCCGCCCTCACCGGCATCCCCGAGGGGACACCGGTGATCACCGGCACGATCGACGCCTGGACCGAGGCAGTCAGCGCGGGAGCGCACGGCATCGGCGACCTGATGCTGATGTACGGCACCACGATGTTCCTCGTGGCGACCGTCGCCGAGACGCTGCGCACGCCGTCGATGTGGACGACCGCCGGGGCCTTCGAGGGCACCCGGAACCTCGCCGGCGGCATGTCGACGTCGGGTGCGCTCACGGCCTGGCTCAAGGACCTGACGGATGCCGACTACCCGCGGCTGCTCGCAGAGGCGGCGGATTCCGGCGTCGGAGCGCGCGGGCTGCTGGTCCTGCCCTACTTCGCGGGTGAGCGCACCCCCATCCAGGATCCCGACGCCCGCGGCGTGATCGCCGGGCTCACCCTCCGTCACGGACGTGGCGACCTGTACCGCGCCGCTCTCGAGGCCACGGCACTGGGCGTGCGGCACAACGTGGAGACCATGCGCGAGGCGGGGGCGGACATCCGCCGCATCGTCGCCGTCGGCGGAGGCACGCAGGGGCGCCTCTGGCTGCAGATCGTCTCAGACGCCACCGGGCTCGTGCAGGAGGTGCCGGCCACGACGATCGGCGCGAGTTACGGCGCCGCGTTCCTCGCTGCAACCGCTGTCGCGCCCGTCGGTGCCGCGCCGCGCATCGAGGACTGGAACCCCGTCGTGGATCGCATCGAGCCGGACCCGGCCCGTCGTGCAGCCTACGACGAACTGTTCGACCGCTACCTGCGCCTCTACGCGGGCACCGCCGAGGTCGTGCATGAGCTCGCGGAGTCGCAGCGGGACGCGGCTCACCGGGACGAGGCCCACCGGGACGGCGACCGATGAGCCGCCGCGCCCGCCCGATCCCGCACACCGCGGAGAGCGTGGCGTTCCCGCTCGGCGGGATCGGCACGGGCAACGTGTCCCTCGGTGCGCGCGGGGAGCTGCGCGACTGGGAGTTCGAGAACCTGCCCGACAAGGGGCGGCTCAATCCGCGATCGTTCTTCGCGATCCATGCCGCCCCGCAGGGCGGCCCCGCAGTCACCCGCGTGCTGGAGGCGCGGAGCGACGGCAGGCACGACCGGGACGCGGGGTACGGGTTCGACGAGCTCGCCGGCCTGCCGCGGCTGGACTCCGCCGACCTGCGCGGCGAGTACCCCGTCGTCGACATCGACTTCACGGACGCGACGCTGCCCGTGACCGTGTCGCTGCACGCCTTCACCCCGCTCGTGCCGCTCGACGCCGACGCCTCGGGGATCCCCGCCGCCGTGCTGCGGTACCGGGTCGCCAATCCCGGCGACGCACCGGTGGCCGTCACCGTGGTCGGCAGCATGAGCCACACGGCCGGCCGGGGGACGCCCGGGCCGGACGCGCCCTGGGGCATGCGCGGCACGCAGTCGGTGCGCTGGCGCGAGAGCGACGGCATCCGCGGTCTCGACTTCGACATCGACCTGGATCACGACGATCCCGGGTACGGGACCATGAGCCTGACGACGACCGACTCGTCGACGACCGCCAAGCCGCAGTGGGTCACCAGCTACTGGCCCGACGGCGCGCGGCTGTTCTGGGACGACCTCGCCGACGACGGCCTGCTCGCGCCCGAGCCGCGGCTGACCCTGGAGGACAAGCCGCGCGGCCTGTTCGCCGAGCGGGATGCGGATCCGGACGCGCCGGCGCTCACCGAGGAGCAGATGCTCGCCAAGCTGCCTCGTGTGCGCACCGGATCGCTCGGCATCGTGCACACGCTCGCACCCGGCGAGGAGCGGGACTTCGAGTTCGTGCTCGCCTGGAGCTTCCCCAACCGCCGTCGGGGCTGGCACGGTCACATCATTTTTGATGATGCTCTGGAGTCGGGGACGCGCGACCTGCGCGAGGAGCTCGGCCCCGTCGTGCGCAACCACTACGCGGCGCTCTGGCCGGATGCCTGGGCTGCGGCCGCGCAGTTGCACTGGGACCTGCCGGCTCTGGAGGGCGCGACCGACGCCTTCGTCGAGACGCTCTACGGCGGGAGCCTCGACCCCGTGCTCGCGGACGCGGTCGGCGCCAACGTCGCCGCGCTCCGCTCGACCACCTGCTTCGTGCTGGATTCGCCCACGCCCGAGCTGGGCGACGGGCCCGTCTTCGCGGCCTGGGAGGGATCGTTCGACCACGGCGGCTCCTGCGAGGGCACCTGCACCCACGTCTGGTCGTACGCGCAGACCGCGGCCTGGCTCTTCCCCGGGCTGGAGCGCAGCGCCCGCCGCGCTGAGTACCTGCTCGAGACCGATGAGAGCGGAGCGCAGAAGTTCCGCGGCAACAGGATCTTCGGGGCGCCCCGCTGGTTCATCGGCCCCGCCGTCGACGGACAGCTCGGCACCTTCCTGCGCCTGCACCGCGAGTGGCGCTTCTCCGGCGATGACGACTTCCTCCGGGAGCTGTGGCCCGCCGCGGCGCGGACCCTCGACTACGCCGCGCACGAATGGGACCACGACGGCGACGGGCTGCTCGACGGCGAGATGCACAACACCTATGACATCGAGTTCCATGGTGTCGAGCCGCTCTCGAACGTCATCCATCTCGCCGCGCTGCGCGCCGGCGTCCGCATGGCGGAGCATCTCGGCGACACGGCGCGCGCGCAGGAATGGGCGCTGCGGGCTGACCACGTCGCGGCCGCGATCGAGAGCGTGCTCTGGAACGGCCGGTATTACCGGCAGGTGATCGACGACGTCGACGCCCACCGCTACCAGTACGGCGACGGCGTGCTGTCGGATCAGCTGCTCGGCCAGTTCCACGCCTTCCTGGGCGGTCTCGGGTACCTGCTGCCCGAAGCTCATGTGCGCTCCGCGCTGGACGCGATCGTCCGGCACAACCACCGCAGCGACCTGCGCGACCACGAGAGCACCCAGCGGGTGTACGCGCTGAACGATGAGGGCGGCCTGCTGCTGGCGTCCTGGCCCGAAGGCGGGCGCCCCGCCCTCCCGTTCGTCTACGCGGACGAGGTGTGGACGGGCATCGAGCACCAGGTCGCGGTCTCGCTGCTCTTCGCAGGGCGGTACGACGAAGCGCTGCGCATCGAGCGCACGCTGCGGGCGCGCTACGACGGGGCGCACCGCAACCCGTGGAACGAGATCGAGTGCGGGAACCACTACGCCCGCTCGCTCGCTTCCTGGGGGCTGCTGATCGGCGCCAGCGGCGCGCAGTGGGATGCCGGCGGGCGCACGCTCTCGTTCGATCCGGCGCTGCCGGGGGACGCCCGCTTCCTGTTCACCACGGGGACCGGGTGGGGCGGCGTCGAGATCGGCGAGGACGCGATCACCCTGCGGCTCCACGGTGGCGTGCTCGACCTCGACGAACTGCGGCTCCGCGGCGAGGTCGCCGGTCGCGGCATCCATCTCGATGCGGGAGAGACCCGCACCCTCACTCTCAACTGAACCTCACACCCACAACGGAGAATCCCATGAGCTACACCCTCCCCACCCCGGTCGCCCGCCCCGAGGCGGCGCCCAAGACCGCCTACCTGATCACCTCCGGCGACCTGCGCGAGTCCGCGAACGTCGCCGGCTGGCCGACCCAGGTCGAGCTCGAGACCGGTGTGACCGGCGTGCTCGAGGGCCTCGGCTGGTCGGTCATCCGGCCCTTCGGCGTCGACCCCGCCACCGGGCACGGCTTCATCTCCAGCCAGCGCATGGGCATGGAGGTGTTCAAGAGCATCCCGGTCGACGCCCCGCTCGTCGTCGCCATCGCCAACTGGCAGTACTCGCACCACGTCCTCGCGGGCCTGCGCACCCACCGCGGTCCGATCCTCACCGTCGCCAACTTCGCCGGTGACTGGCCGGGCCTCGTGGGCCTGCTCGGCCTGAACGCGGGCCTCACCAAGATGGGCAAGGAGTACGCCACCACCTGGTCGGTGGACTTCACCGACGACTGGTTCACCGGCGGCATCCGCGAGTGGACCGAGACCGGCCGCATCACGCACGACGCCTCGCACGTGCGCGCCCTGCCCGAGCTCCCGGACTCCGCCGAGAAGCAGCTGGGTCAGGCGCTCGCCGCCGAGCTGCTCGCCGACAAGGCCATCATCGGCGTGTTCGACGAGGGCTGCATGGGCATGTACAACGCGATCTTCGACGATGAGCTGCTCAACACCATCGGCATCTACAAGGAGCGCCTCTCGCAGTCGGCGCTGTACGCCGAGATGCTCGAGGTGACCGAGGCCGAGGCCGACGCCGCCTACGACTGGCTGGTCGACCACGGCATGACGTTCAAGTACGGCGAGGACGCGGCCACCGAGCTCACCCGCGAGCAGGTGCAGTGGCAGATGAAGATGTACATCGCCGCCCTCCGCATCGCCGACGACTTCGGCCTGGACGCCGTCGGCATCCAGTACCAGCAGGGCCTGAAGGACCTGGTGCCGGCCTCCGACCTCGCCGAGGGCATCCTGAACTCCACCGAGCGCCCGCCGGTGACCTCGCGCGACGGCTCCCGCGTGCTGCACGAGGCCCGCGCCTTCCCGCACTTCAACGAGGCCGATGAGGGCGTGGCGGTCGATGCGCTGATCACCGACCGGGTGTGGCGCGCGATGGGCCTGGTGCCGGACAACACTCTGCACGATGTGCGCTGGGGCGAGGAGCACGACGGCGAGTTCGTCTGGGTCTACGAGATCTCCGGCTCCGTGCCCGCCTCGCACCTGGGCGGCTGGGACAAGGCCGAGGGCTGGCGTCAGGGCCACGTGTTCTTCCCGGCCGGCGGCGCCACCATCAACGGCGTCTCCAAGCCCGGCGAGGTCGTGCTCTCGCGGGTGTTCATCGCCGACGGCATCCTGCAGGCCGACATCTTCCGGGCATCCGTCGTGGAGCTCCCCGAGGCCGAGACGCAGCGCCGCAAGGACGCGACCAACCCGGAATGGCCGATCGCGCACGTCGTGCTGCACGGCCAGAGCCGCGACCAGTTCATGGCCCGTCACAAGGCGAACCACGCGCAGCTGGTCTACGCGCCCGACGCCGAGACGGCCGACAAGGCGCTGATCGCGAAGGCCGCCATGTTCGACGGCCTGGGCATCAAGGTCAACCTGGTGGGCGACGTCACGATCTGACCCACGGCATCCGCCGCCGAGAACCCGCCTCCCGCGTCCGCGCAGGGGGCGGGTTCTTCGTCGTGCCCGGTCCGGTCAGCGCAGCAGTCCCGCGACCAGGACGTCCACGATGTCGTCGGTGGAGGTGCCGGGGTCGATGGGGGAGGTGAGCCGGTCGAAGACCAGGCCGTCGATCGCGTAGTGGAAGAGGGTGATCTCGCGGCGCCCTCCGGGAAGCCCGGCGGCCTCGTTGAACGCGACGTCGCCGTCCAGCGCCTGATGCTGCCACTCCCGCATCGCGGCGGCCAGCTCGGGCCGCCGCGCGACCTCGAGCCGCAGCTCGAACAGCGCCAGGGTCACATCGCGGTGCGTGGTGAGCCGCCGGACGATGTCGCGCACGTAGTCGGCGAACAGCTCGCGGGTCGGGGCGTCGGATGCCCGGGCCGCGAGGTCCTCCGGAGTGGGGGAGAGGCGGATGCCGATGCGCTCGACGAGCCCGGCGATGAGCTTCTCGCGACTGCGGAAGTAGTTCGATGTCGTGCCGACGGGCACACCGGCCTCGGCATCGATCGCGCGGTGCGTGAGTCCCCGAGAGCCCTCCCGGGCCAGCACGGTGATGCCCGCGTCGGCCAGCGCGTTGCGTCGCGCCTCGTTCTTCGCCATGATCCGAGACTAGCGCAACCACTTCACCTGTTGTAGTCTCAAACCACTGCACATGTCGTGATTGGAATCAGATGCGAGAACTCACCTACTTCGTCGCCGTCTCCGTGGACGGCTTCATCGCCGGACCGAACGGAGAGTTCGACCGGTTCCTCGCCGAGGGCGACCACATGGACGTCATCGGCGAGAAGTACCGCGGCACCGTTCCGACGGTGCTCGCCGACCGCGCCGGCGTGCCCGCCGACGGCAGCCCCTTCGACACCGTCGTGATGGGCTGGAACACCTACGCCGTCGGCCTGCCTATGCTCCCCGACCCGTACTCCCACCTGAGGCAGGTGGTCTTCACCCGCTCGCACGACGCCCCGGAGGGCGCCGAGGGCGTCGAGTTCACCGACCGCGACCCCGTCGACGTCGTGCGCGAGCTGAAGGCCGAGGACGGCCGCGGGATCTGGCTCTGCGGCGGCGGATCGCTCGCCGGCGCGCTCATCGACGAGATCGACCACCTCGTGCTGAAGATCAGCCCGGTGCTGCTCGGCGACGGCGTCCGGCTGTTCGGGGACCGCTCCTACGCCCCGACCGGAATGATGCCCGATGCGGTGACCCGCTTCGACTCGGGCGTCGTGATCGCGGAGTACTCCCGGGGGTGAGTCGGGGATGCCGTCGACCTCCGGTCGTCGGCATCCGACACCTCGGCGCAGGCGTGCGAACAGGGCATATGCCGTCGCCACTGTGACGGGCCGGTGGGCCCGAGGGGCTCAGGGCGTCTTGAACGACGAGACAAGATCGTCGCGAATCCAGTACGGGTCCTCGGTGCGTGTCGCCTGTCCGGTGAACTGGCTGTCCTTGATCAGCAGGTACCTGTTCCCTGCAGGACCATCGTTCCACGTGGTGTCGACCGACAGCCAGGCGCCATCGACCTTCACCTTGTTCCACGCGTGCCTGCCGCCGCTGAGCACGTCGCCGGTCACGACGACGGTCTCGACACCGGCCTGGTTCATCAGCGCCGCGTAGGTGATCGCGTCCCCGCCGCACACCACCGTGCCGTGCTCGAACACTCCGTCGGGTCGCCAGGCGTAGGAGTACTTGTCGTGGGCGACCTGCTCACCCCTGTCGACGGCGTCGCGCATGGCCAGGGCGCCATAGTCGTACGCGGTGTTCGCCGCGAGCCAGTCGTTGAGCGCGACGGCGGTGTCTCGTGCGGTCATGCCCGGCTTCACCACCTGCTTCACGACGGAGGCGACGTGGTCGGCCGTGAGCTTCTGCAGGCGCATCCGCTCGCCCTTGTCGATGTCGTAGGCGGCACGGATCACCCTGCGGTCCCCGCTGTAGCTCTCGCGGAACTTCCCCAGGTCGAGGCCGACGACGTACGGGTTCTGGTAATTCGCCTCCTGGATGGCATCCCACAGGGCCTGCGCACCCGGCGCCTCGGCGTATTTCGTCACATCGATCAGCTCGGAACCGGCGATGAAGTGACCGGCCAGGAACTTCACGAAGTCGTCGGAGCCGTACACCGGATAGTCCACCTTGGCGGGCTCGGCGGCGGCGACGGCATCGGCGGCGACCTCCTCGAGCGTGCCGGAGAGCACCACGAAGCTCTCCATGCCGGTCGTCGGCTGGAAGGCCTTCTCTGCGCCGGCGTTGTACGCGGCGATGAACTCCTGCGGGCTCATGACCTGCTGTCCCCGGGGCAGGAGCCAGGTGAGCGGCGCCTTCAGCAGCGTCCCGGCACCGCTGATCTGCACCTCCCACGAGTCGTTCTCGACCGTGATGCCGTCGTCGGCGATGTACGCGCGGGTCGCGCGTGTGCGGCCGTCGAGCCCGGTGAACGCGAACTGCTGCGGCAGCGCGGCGGGGTCGGGGGCGCTGCCGCTGAAGACACCGAGATCCATCGTGTAGCGCGCGACCTCATAGGGCAGGGCGTCGATGAGGCCGGTGGCGGCGAGCGAGCCGGCTCGCGAATAGTGGGTGCCGTCGGTCGCGACCACACCCCACCGGAAGTCCCCGGTCTCGTACTTGAACGCCTCCTCGTCGGCATCTTTGGTCCCCTGTGCCATCAGCTGATCGGCACTCTGGCCGTTGAACAGCACCATCGACACGTTCTGGCGTGTGGAGGGATCGAACTGGTCGAGGTCGCCCTCCGATGACCAGCTGGTCTCCTTCACGGTGCCGTAGGCCGAGTAGAAGCGGTACTTGCTGTCATCGGTGACCACGCTGTGGCTGGAGATCACGACGTAACCGGTGGCACCGGGCACGGCATCCCAGCTCAGCTTCACTGCTCCGGTGTCGGCGATCGGCTCGGCGCGGACATGCGGTGAGGCGAGCTCGGGGGCGCGGGAGGTGATCCTGGTGACCACAGACTTGTCCAGCTTGTCGCCGTTCTCATCGACGTGGCGCACCAGGTAGTACTCCGGTTCGAGCCCCCAGCTCCAGTCGCGCGGTGCTACGCGGGTGGAGGTGCTTCCGGCGCCGGTGAGCGAGTTGGACTCGCTCGGGGTGATCCACAGCTCGGCGCCCGGCTTCGACTGATAGATCGACAGCGACGAGCGCGCCGTCAGCGACGGGTCGAGGAACAGTTCGAAGGCGTCCTCCTGCGTGGCATCCCCGTTCCTCCTCGTCTCCGGGGTGATCGAAGAGGGGTAGCGCGCCTCGAAGTCGTACGGGGCGGGGAAGGAGAACTTGCTCTGCGGATCGCGATCCAGCATCGGCTCGGTCATCAGGTAGTCGTGGCCGGACACAGCGGATGCCGTGGTCGGCAGTGATCCCGGGATCATCGGACTGAGCCAGTTGATCGCGACGACCGTCAGGCTCACGACCAGTGCGATGACCACGGCGCCGACGCCCAGCCCGATGAGCAGCGGGGTGCGGCTCTTCTTCTTGGCGGGTGCCGTGCCATCAGCGGGAGCGGCCGCAGCCTGTGCGGCCGGAGCCGGCGCTGCGGGGGCCTGTGCGGCCGGGGCCGGCGCTGCGGAGGTCTGCTCCACCGGCATCGGCTGGACGTGCGAGGTCCAGGACTGGCCGTCCCACCAGCGCAGCTGAGTCGCGTTCGACGGGTCCGGATACCAGTTGGCTTCGGGTGTGGACATGGGTGCCTCCTGGAAGCGCAGGGGGCACCGAGCAGCACGTCGCCCCCCTGACAAGACGTGACAGTCGAATCCTATCCAGGGCGGCGCTGCCGACGCGAGGGCGGGGCATGGGCAGAGGGACCCATGCCCCGCGGCCCATGGCACACGGAGGCGCCCGACGCGGTGACCCGACTCGATTGGGCGTCGTGATCGCGGAGTGCTCCCGGATGTGACTCAGGAGCGCAGGAACGCCCGATGGTCGGCATCCGACACCTCGGCATAGGCGTATGACCAGGCCGGCAGGGCATCGGCCACCACCCTGCCGCGGCCGATGTAGCCGACCACCTCGCCGGCCGTCGCCGACTGGCTGTGCGCCCGTGCGAGCACCACGGCGCACGCCTGTGCGTAGGTGACGAAGGGGGCGTCGTCGAGCTCCTCGACGTCGATTCCGCCCTTCATGTCGTGGAACTGCCGCACGTAGTAGTCGGCGTTCGCGCTGCGCACGTGGCCGAGGAACGGGTCCGACAGCGCCTGCAGCACGTGCTGCATCGCCACCACCCGTGCACCCTGGCCGCCGTGCTCGATCAGCGCCTGCAGCGCTGCCGGCCGCGCGACGCCGCCGTGCTCGACCAGCACGCTCAGTCCCGCCTGCTTGGGCTGCATGAGCAGCGTGTGGCCATCGCCGTCCTCCAGCAGCACGAGGTAGCAGCGGGTGCCGACGCTGCCCACGCCGACCACGCGCTGCGCCACGTCGGCGATCGTGTACTGGTCGAACAGCAGCGCGACATCGGCGGGTACGGATGCCAGGAACGACCGGAACCGCTCGAGCACGTGCGTGCGCGTCTGATCGTCCACGGCCGACATCGTCGGCGGTGTCTCGACGAAGCGCCGTCGCCCCTGCGGATCGAGCTCGGTGAGCCGGTGCACAGCCCTGGCCGTGGTGCGTCGCTGGGCCTGTTTCGCCGCCTGCGCGATCGCTTTGCGCGACGCCTTGTCGAGCAGCCCGCGGGTGCTCTGCACCGCGAAGTGCGCGAAGTAGCGCTCGGTCGGGCTCGCCTCCGTCGCCGTCCGCAGCGCGCGTACGTAGGCCGACACCGCGGTGCGGCAGGCCCGCTCGATCACGGTCTCATCGCGCTGCGAGGCGCGCCCGCCGATCACCACGCTCGTCAGCAGGCGCTTGAGATCCCACTCCCACGGCGCCCAGGCGGCCTCGTCGAAGTCGTTCAGGTCGAACACCAGCTCGCGCTCCGGCGATGCATAGAAACCGAAGTTCGACACGTGCGCGTCACCGCAGGAGGCCACCAGGATGCCGCTGTGCGGCGAGGTCGCGAGATCGGCTGCCATGAGCGCCGCCGTCCCGCGGAAGAACGTGAACGGACTGGCAGACATCCGCTCGGCGCGCAGCGGCACCAGCTCCGGGACGCGCGTCTCGTTCGGCACGGCGAGGATGCCGAGCGGGTCGCGGGTCTCGTCGCCGAGGCCGGCCAGGGAGGAGCGTGGCGCGACCTCGCGTGCACGGCGACCCCGTGCGTGGCGCTGCGCACGGGAGGCGGGGATGTCGGTGCTCATGCCCCATGATCCCGTGCCGCGGCGCTCCGCCGCCAGACCGACGTACGCCCGAGTCTCGACTCTCTTCGCCCCTGTTCAGCTGCCTCGCCCCTGCTGGCTTACGTGAATCAGCAGGGGCGAGGTAGCCCAGCAGGGGCGGCGACATGATGGAGCTGGGGAGAGGTGCGGGCACCGGCGTCAGGCGGGCGGGAGCTGCAGGATGTTCGACTCGCCGCCGGTCAGGTCGGCGGCGATGCGGATGCTGCGGGCCAGGTCGTCGAGCTGCTTCTCCAGCGTGCCGAACCGCTCGCGGTCGCTGCACACCGCGGTGAGCGTGATCAGATGCGTGCCGGTGTCCCAGGTGTAGGTCGCCGACGGCGGCGACGCCGGGTTCGCGGGCATCGGCATGAGCAGCTTCTCGCCCACCCCGAGCGGGGTCGGGAAGCTCTCGGTGTCGTCGTACTCGATGGGCATCATCGCCCGCATGGTGCGCAGCTGCGGGGTGAGCTCCTGCACGTTCGCCATCGCCACGACCAGCTCGGGCTCGGCCTTCCACGTCCAGGCGAGCACACGACCGTCGGCCTTGCGCATCGCCAGCGGAATCGCCTGGCTCGCCAGCCACGCGCCCACGCGCGATCCCGGACGGTCGTCGCGTCCCATCGCACTGTTGGCCTGCGCCATCAGCATCCGGATCGCGGCCTTGCGGTGTCGCCGGCCGGTGAAGCCGAGCGAACCGGTGACGGGGATCCACAGCGACGGGTCGGCGGAGGAGATCAGGCGCATGCCACCACCGTAGGGCCGATGGCACGGCATCCGCTGGGAGCGGCCGGGCCTCCCTCTCCGGCTCAGCCCGCTCGGGTAGAGTTACTGCGCCCGAGCGGGCCGGCGCACGACGCCGCGACCCCTGAGCTACAGATAGGCAGCATCCTTCCTTGACTCCCGGACGTCCTCTGAAGATCCTCATCGGCGCCGCCCCCTCGGCGCCCCACATCAACGGGGCCGCCCGCTCGGCCGGGGGGCCCGCCGCGGGCCCCGTGCAGCGCGGCCCCGACGGGCCCGTCGTGGCGCCGAACACCGCTTCCCGTGGCTCCGCACCCCCCCCCGAGACCATCGGGGGCGAGCCGCTGACCATGCACCGGCTCCCCGCCGTGCGCTGGCTGCCGCACGACTGGCTGCGGTTCGTCTGGCCGTGGCGTTCCAAGCACTACGCCCGCAAGGTGCTCGACGAGGTGCAGCCGGATGTCGTGCACATCCAGTCGCACATCGTGATCGGACGCGGGCTCACCCGCATCGCCCACCAGCGCGGCATCCCGGTGATCGCCACCAACCATGTGATGGCCGAGAACATCCTCGACCACACCACCATGCCGGACTTCCTCAACCGGCCCATCCTCAAGCTGGCCTGGGACGACGCCAAGCGCACTTTCGACATGACCCGTGCGGTCACGACGCCCACGCGCAAGGCTGCGGACTTCCTCGAGCACACGATCGACATCAAGGGCGTGGTCCCGATCAGCTGCGGCATCGACCGCCGCAACTACACGCCAGTGATCGGCCCGCGCGAGCAGAACCGCATCCTGTTCGTCGGGCGCCTGACCGGTGAGAAGAAGGTCGATGTCGTGCTGCACGCGCTCGCGAAGCTCGACCCCGCTCTCGACGTGCACTTCGACATCGCCGGCGGCGGCGACCAGCGCAAGGCGCTCGAGGCGCTGACCGCCCAGCTCGGGCTGAGCGATCGCGTCACCTTCCACGGCCGCGTCACCGACGAGCAGCTGCGCGAGCTGTACTCCCGGGCATCCCTGTTCGCGATCGCGTCGATCGCCGAGCTGCAGTCGATCGTGACCATGGAGGCCATGGCATCCGCCCTCCCCGTGGTCGGCGCGAACGCGGTCGCCCTGCCGCACCTCGTGCACGACGGCGAGAACGGCTACCTGTTCGAGCCGGGGAACGTCGACGACCTGGTCGACAAGCTCACTCGCGTCCTGACGGCCGCGCCCGAGGAGTACGAGCGGATGCAGCAGGCCTCGCTCGACGGCGTGGCCGTGCACGACATCAACCGCACGCTCGACACGTTCGAGGCGCTGTACCGGGACGAGCCGCTTCCGGAGTGAGTCCGCGACGGTCCGCCTTCGCGATGTCTGCGCCGACGATGGCCGCGCGCCTACGATAGGTCGTGCCGTCGCCGACGACGGCGGAATCGGGGGATGGGCATGTCCGAGGCAGTGCAGGAGCCGCAGGGGGCGGCATCCGGTGCCGGAGCGCCGGAATCGCAGCCGGATGCCGTGACGGCGGGGGCCGCGCGACCGACGTTCCGCGAGCGACTGGCCCTGTGGGCCGACGCGTTCAAGGCGATCAAGTGGAAGCGCGTGCTGATCCTGGGCGGGATCGGGATCGTCGTCGCGGCCATCGCCGTGGTGCTGATCGTGAACTTCGTGCCGGTGGGCTGGTCCCGCTTCATCGGGGACTTCGCCCAGAACGACGCCGGGCGGGCGATCCTGGTGGGGCTGATCGTGGGGTTCTGCTTCACGCTCGTGCCGCTGATGGTGCTGCTGCTGCTCGCCTACCGTTCGCCCGCGTGGGTGAAGGTCGTCCTGGTGGTGCTCGCGGTGCTGCTGGCGACGCCCAACCTGCTGACGCTGTGGATCCAGACGGGGGCGTCGGGATCCGTGCATGCCGCCGACCGCATCATGGACACCGAGGCCTACGGCTTCAGCGGCGCGAGCATCTGGGGTGCCGTGATCGGCGCGCTCGCGTTCCTCGTGTGGGCATGGCTGTTCATCTCCAGCCGGCTGACGAAGAGGAAGCTCAGGACGCTGCGCGACACGCCCGCGGGGTCATAGCAGCACGCCGTACAAGAGGTTCGAGAGCAGCGAGAACACGACTCCCAGCGCCTCGACGCCGCCGACGCCGATCGCGATGCCGGCCAGCACCGGCTGGGAGCCGCGTCGTGCGGCGATGATGCCCAGGATGAGGGCGGTCGCCCCGAGGGCGAGGCCCAGCACCGAGCGGGCGAGGGAGATGACCTCGTAGAGGCCGTACTGTCCGCGCATGCCGGCGATGACGATCGGCGACATGATCACGAACAGCAGTCCCAGTGCGGCCGTGATCAGGGCGATGATGAACGCCGTGCGGCCGAGCGAGCCGGGGCCGGATGCCGGGGCGACGCCGTAGCCGGGCTGCGGGCCCGCTGTCTGCGGGTAGCCCGCGGGCGCCGGATAGCCCTGGCTCGCGCCGGGCTGCGCGTACGGGGACTGCACGGGCCCCGGCTGCCCGTATGGCGGCTGGTTGGGCTGTGCGGGCTGTTGAGGCTGCTGCGGATCGCTCATGCGCAAGAGACTACGGGGCGCGCGGTCAGAGATGCGCGGGTCTTGACTCCCCGCGTGCCGTGCGCTCGCTCTCCGCGACGCGGTTCCAGTCGGTCGGCGTGCGGCGGAATCCGTCGCGGCGCAGCTCGACGATCGTGGCGATGACGGCCCACAGGGCCAGGGCTGAGAGGACGATGACGATGAACATGGCAGAAATGCTATGGTCAGCGTTAAACTGTCACGAGTGGCAGTGAAGACAGTGAGCGTAGGATTACTGCCACATCGCGTGTGATCGAGGAGAACCCATGAAGACCGTCGCCTGCGTGATCGACAACGGCTTCGCGCCCTTCGAGTTCGGGGTGGCGTGCGAGGCCTTCGGCCTGGACCGCTCGGATGACGGGGTGCCGAACTTCGACTTCCGCGTGGTCGCCCCCGATCCCGGCCTCGTGCGCTCCAAGATCGGATTCGCCATCGAGGTCGAGAACGACCTCTCCTTCGCGGACGAGGCCGACCTGGTGATCTTCTGCCCGATGCCGCGGGAGTACTGGGGTTCCATGGACCCCAGGCTGATCGATCTGGCCCGGGATGCCGTCGCCCGCGACGCGTGGGTGATGAGCGTGTGCAGCGGATCGTTCGTGCTCGCCGCCGCGGGGGTGCTCGACGGGCGCCGCGCGACGACCCACTGGATGTACGCGCACGTCCTGGCCGACATGTACCCGCGGATCGACGTGGATCCCGACGTGCTGTTCGTGCAGGACGGGCGCATCATCACCAGCGCCGGGACCGCGGCGGGCATCGACGCCTGCCTGCACCTGCTGCGCATCGAGCTCGGCGCGGAGATGGCCGGGCGCATCGCCCGCCGCATGGTGGTGCCGCCCCAGCGTGACGGCGGCCAGGCGCAGTACGTCGACCGCCCCCTCCCGGTGGTGGCGAGCGGATCACTGGCATCCGTCGCCGACTGGGCCGTGCAGAACATCCGCGATGAGCTCTCGATCGATCAGCTCGCGGGACACGCGCACATGTCGGCGCGCACCTTCGCGCGCCGGTTCAAGGCCGAGTTCGGCGCGACCCCGGCATCCTGGCTCACCCGCCAGCGGGTGATCCACGCTCAGCGGATGCTGGAGCGCACCGACCTCGGACTGGACCGCATCGCCGAGGAGTGCGGCTTCGGTTCGGCCGCCGTGCTGCGGCAGAACTTCGCCCGCGTGCTCGACACCACGCCCACCGCGTACCGCGCGCGGTTCTCCTGCCGCGACGAGCGGATGCCCGAGCCCGTGCCGGCCTGAGCCGGTCCTGGGCGTCTGGTCCTGGCAGCCCCGGGTCGCAGTCGGTCACGCCATCGACCGGCTTTCGAGGTCCAGGTCGCAGTCGGTCCCGCTATCTTTCGCCGATTCCGGGACGAATCGCGACCTGGGCGCGACAGGCGCCGGGATTCCGGGACGAATCGCAACCTGGGCGCGAGAGCGCCGCGCTCAGCCCCAGTGGCCCGGCTCGGCCAGCACGTGCGAGCGCACGCTCGCGGCATCCGCCGACACCTCCGCCGTGCAGTACAGCAGCGACTCGGTGGGGTAGCCGTGCGCATTGTTGTCGCGGATGATCGCCCGGTCGTCCTCAGGGGACAGCTCGGCGCTGCGTGCGAGCAGCTCCACCCAGCGGCCGGCCCAGCCCTCGTCATCCGGCCTGGCCTCGGCGAAGCTCGGCAGCCAGGCCTCGATGCGGGCGGTGCGCGGGTCGTCCAGGTCGTCATGCGCGATCATGTGCACGCCATGCGTCACCGGTGTCTCGCGCAGCGTGTCGCCGTCCCAGTGCAGCACCCGCGAGCCGGTCGGCGTCACCTCGAGCAGGTTGAACCCGTGCATCCGCAGGGGTGCCTCGGGCGATCGGCCGGCCACCGACTCCAGCGCGAGCGAGCCGCGTGACAGCACGTCGGATTCCGGCAGGTCCAGCACATCGGCGCGGTTGAGCAGCACGGCCAGCCGGTGCGTCTTCGGGCCGAGCGCCAGCCAGGCGCCGCCCGCACGGCGGTCGTGGATGCCGATGACGCCCGGGTACGCGTCAGGCCACCATTCGCCCAGGTCGTCCCATGCGCGCTGCGGATCCTCGTCCCGCACGGCCAGCAGCCGGGCCCCGGCATCCGCCACATCGATCACCACGGTGCACACGTGCACGAGTATAGGGCGGCCGCGGACGCCGGGCTCCGCGGCAGAACTCCGGACATGTGCAGAACTTCGGATGCTTTCGCCCCGTGGCATCCGCGATGCTGCACTTCTCCGCGGTTCTGCACGCCCGGCCCCGCCGCGTAACCGCGCTGGGGCAGAATCGAGGGGTGAACATCGTCGTGGGAGTCACCGGCGGCATCGCCGCATACAAGGCGGTGCACCTGGTGCGCCTGCTGATCAAGGACGGGCACGACGTGACCGTCATCCCCACCGAGGACGCGCTGCGATTCGTCGGCCTGCCCACCTGGGAGGCGATCAGCCGCAACCCGGTGACCACGAGCGTGCACGAGGACGTCGCGAAGGTGCGGCACGTCGCGCTCGGCCAGGCGGCAGAGCTGGTGATCGTCGCGCCGGCGACCGCCAACACGATCGCCAAGATGACCGCGGGCCTGGCCGACGACCTGCTCGGCACCACCCTCCTCGCCACCACCGCGCCCGTCGCGATCGCCCCAGCCATGCACACCGAGATGTGGCGGCATCCCGCCACCCAGGCCAACATCGACACCCTGCGCGAGCGCGGGGTCGCGATCCTCGGCCCCGCCGAGGGTGAGCTCACCGGCGGCGACTCGGGGCCCGGGCGGATGCTGGAGCCCGAGCAGATCGCGGAGCGGGCGCTGGCGCTGATCGGCGACCGCGACCTCGACGGCCTGCGCGTCGTCGTCTCGGCCGGCGGGACCCGCGAGCCGCTCGACCCGGTGCGCTTCCTCGGCAACCGCTCCAGCGGCAGGCAGGGCGTCGCGCTCGCGCTCGCCGCGGCCGACCGCGGCGCCGACGTCGTACTGGTCGCCGCGCACATCGACGGTGCGGTGATGGCGGATGCCGCTCAGCATCCGCTCATCCGGATCGAGCACGCCGGAACCGCCGCCGAACTCGGCGACGCGATGCGCCGGGCGGCCGAGGATGCCGCCGTGATCGTGATGGCCGCCGCGGTCGCCGACTATCGCCCGGCCGAGGTCGCCGACGGCAAGCTCACCAAGGAGTCCGGCCTGCTGGAGAGCATCGAACTGGTGCAGAACGAGGACATCGTCGCGGGCCTCGCCGCCCGCCGGCATCCGGGTCAGATCGTCGTGGCGTTCGCCGCCGAGACCCCGCAGGACGGCGAGGAGATGATCGCCCGTGCCCGCCGCAAGCGCGAGCGGAAGGGCGTGGACCTGCTGGTCGTGAACGAGGTGGGCTGGGAGCGCGGCTTCGAGGCCTCCGAGAACGCCGTGCAGGTGATCGGCGAGGGAGGCGCGGTGCTGGCGAAGGCATCCGGCTCCAAGCGCGCCGTCGCCGACGACATCTGGGACGTGATCGCCGCGAACCTCGGCTGACCGTTCCGGGGCTCTTCTGCTAAACTTGAGTCATCACCACTCAACTTTGAAGGAGAGGCTCCTCAGGAGGAACGAATGACCAACCCCGCACAGAACAACGAAGAGCAGCAGAGCGCCCTCGAGCAGTTCGGCATCAACCTCACGGATCGCGCCCGCCAGGGCAAGCTCGATCCGGTGATCGGCCGTGACAGCGAGATCCGCCGCGTGAGCCAGGTGCTCACCCGGCGCACCAAGAACAACCCCGTCCTGATCGGGGAGCCCGGCGTCGGCAAGACCGCCGTGGTCGAAGGGCTCGCTCAGCGCATCGTCGCGGGAGACGTCGCCGAATCCCTCAAGGACAAGGAACTGGTGAGCCTCGACATCTCCGCCCTCGTGGCCGGTGCCATGTACCGCGGCCAGTTCGAGGAGCGCCTGAAGAGCGTGCTCAAGGAGATCACCGAGTCCGACGGCCGGGTCATCACGTTCATCGACGAGCTGCACGTGCTCATGGGCGCCGGCGGCGGGGAGGGGTCGGTCGCGGCATCCAACATGCTCAAGCCGATGCTCGCCCGCGGCGAGCTGCGCATGATCGGCGCGACCACGCTCAACGAGTACCGCGAGTTCATCGAGAAGGATGCCGCTCTGGAGCGCCGCTTCCAGCAGGTGTACGTCGGCGAGCCGTCGGTGGGCGACACCATCGCGATCCTGCGCGGGCTGAAGGGACGCTATGAGGCGCACCACGGGGTGACCATCTCGGACAGCGCGCTCGTGGCATCCGCCGCGCTCTCCAACCGCTACCTGCCCAGCCGGCAGCTGCCCGACAAGGCCATCGACCTGATCGACGAGGCCATGTCGCGGCTGAAGATGGAGATCGACTCCTCGCCGGTCGAGATCGACGAGCTCAAGCGCCAGGTCGACAGGATGAAGCTCGAGGAGCTCGCCCTCAAGCGCGAGAAGGACGCCGCCTCCAAGGAGCGCCTGGCCACGCTGCGCGAGCAGCTGGTCGGCCTCGAGAAGGAGCTCGCCGCCCTCGAGGAGCGCTGGGCGCGGGAGCGCTCGGGGCTGAACCGCGTGGGCGAGCTGAAGAAGCAGCTCGACGACGCCATCACGCAGCGCGACCTCGCCATGCGCAACGCCGACTACACCAAGGCGTCCAAGCTCGAGTACGAGACGATCAAGCGCCTGGAGCGCGACATCGCCGAGGCCGAGCAGACGGAGGCCGCGGTCTCGGACGAGGGCCGGATGGTCAACGAGCAGGTCACCGACGAGGACATCGCCGCCGTGATCGCCGCGTGGACCGGCATCCCCGTCGGCCGCCTGCTGCAGGGCGAGAGCGAGAAGCTGCTGCATCTGGAGAGCGAGCTGGGCAGGCGCCTGATCGGTCAGAAGGACGCCGTGAAGGCCGTGTCGGATGCCGTGCGGCGCTCGCGCGCAGGCATCAGCGACCCCGGTCGCCCCACCGGATCCTTCCTGTTCCTCGGTCCGACCGGCGTCGGCAAGACCGAGCTGGCCAAGGCGCTCGCCGAGTTCCTCTTCGACGACGAGCACGCCATGGTGCGCATCGACATGTCGGAGTACGGCGAGAAGCACTCCGTCTCCCGGCTCGTCGGCGCCCCTCCGGGATACGTCGGCTACGAGCAGGGCGGTCAGCTGACCGAGGCCGTGCGCCGGCGGCCGTATTCGGTGGTGCTGCTCGACGAGGTCGAGAAGGCGCACCCCGAGGTGTTCGACGTGCTGCTGCAGGTGCTCGACGACGGCCGGCTCACCGACGGCCAGGGCCGCACGGTCGACTTCTCGAACGTGATCCTGATCCTGACCAGCAACATCGGCTCGCCGATCCTGATCGACCCCGTCATGTCGCCCGACGACAAGCGCGAGGCCGTGATGGCGCTGGTGCGGCAGTCGTTCCGCCCCGAGTTCCTGAACCGCCTCGACGACATCGTGATGTTCTCGGCGCTGTCGCAGGACGACCTGGCGCAGATCGTGGAGCTGTCGGTGGATGCCCTGCAGCGGCGCCTCGGCGATCGCCGGCTCACGCTGGCGGTCACCCCGGATGCCCGGTCCTGGCTCGCCGAGCGCGGCTACGACCCGGTGTTCGGCGCCCGTCCGCTGCGCCGCCTCATCCAGACCGAGGTGCAGAACCGCCTCGCGACCGCGCTGCTCTCCGGCAGCGTGCACGACGGGGACACCGTCCGCGTGGACGTGGCCGCCGACGGTTCGGGACTGGTTCTCAGCACGCAGGCCTGAAACCGGCTTGCGCTCGGTACGGATGTCGGCTCAGAACGCAGATGTCGGCTCAGATCGGCTGGATCGACCGACATCCGTACTCTCGGCCGACATCTGTGCCGAAGCCGGGCCGGAGCTGCGGGATACCGGGCGTCAGGCGAACCGGTCCGCGATCCAGGCGGCCGCCTGGGAGGGCGCATGCCTGGCGTGCATCACACCCGAGTGGTGCGTCGGCCACCACCTATACGCCGAGCAGGTCGGTGAGGAAGGGCATCAGGATCAGCCCTGGCACGGTGCCGTAGGTGCCCGAGGCGATGCCGCCCAGCGCATAACCGGCGCGGGTTCGGCGCGGAAGCGCTGTCATGGAGCCGATCGTAGGGGCGTCCGTCATCCGAGGAGCACGGATGCGCTCATTCCGTCAGTGCTGCCCCGGTGGATGGGGCGATCCGCCGTCCATCAGGACTCGTGCGAGGTCGCCCAGGCATCCGGACCGGTCGAACCGGCGGGATACTCCTCGAGGGGCACGGCCTTCGCCGCCCACGCATCCCGGATCGGCTGGATGATCCGCCAGCACTCCTCGGCCTCGTCGGCGCGCACCGACAGCGCCACATCGCCGTCGAGCAGCTCGTCCAGGACCTCCTCGTAGGAACGCTGCTGGCCTTCGCCGAGGTCGGCCACCAGGTCCTCGTGCCGCAGTGCGAACGGATCGTCGCCGCCGGTGACGTGAAGCCGCAGGTGCATCTCGTCGGGACCGAGCGAGAACGTCAGCCTGCCACCGTCGACCGGGGTGCCGTTCAGCCCCGGCGGCACATGCCGCACGGGCTTGAAGGTCACCACGATCTCGGAGTGCTTGCGGTCCAGGGCCTTGCCGGAGCGGAGCACGAACGGCACGCCCGCCCAGCGGTCGCTGGCGATCTCGAAGGTGACCTCGGCCAGCGTCTCGGTCTGCCGGTCCGGGTCCACGCCCTCCTCGTCGCGGTACGAGGGCAGCTTCCGGTCGCCCTGCGTACCGGCCGTGTACTGGGCGCGTCGCGACGCCGTCGCCGGGTCGTCGCCCATCACGTGCGTGGCGCGCAGCACGGCCGCCTTCGCATCGCGCAGGTCGCGCTCGCCGAGGGTGGAGGGCGGATCCATCGCCACCAGGGCCATCACCTGCAGCAGGTGGCTCTGGATCATGTCGATCATGGCGCCGGCCTTGTCGTAGTACCTGGCCCTGCCTTCGAGTGCCACGCTCTCGTCGAAGCGGATCAGCACCTGCTGCACGTGCTCGGCCCGCCACACCGGCTCCCAGATGCGGTTCGCCAGGCGCACCCCCAGCAGGTTCAGCAGCGTCGACCTGCCCAGGAAATGGTCCACGCGGAAGATCTGCTGCTCGGGCACCAGCGCCAGCAGCTTGCTGTTCAGCTCGCGAGCGGAGGCCTCGTCCTCGCCGAACGGCTTCTCCATCGCCAGGATGGTGCCCTCCGGCAACGTGAGGCCCTCCATGGCGTCAATCGCGGCCGCGGTGACGGCAGGCGGCAGGGCGAAGTAGAGCACCGTCGAGGGGCCGAGGCCCTTCACCAGCGAGGCGACGTCGTCGGCATCCGTCACGTCCGCCTTCACGTAGTCGGCGATGTCGACGTGCTCCAGCGCCTGCGGCGAATCGGCGAACGCCTTCTCGACGGCTGAGCGCCAGGTGCCGGCATCCCAGTCCTCCGTACCCGAACCGCGCAGCGCGACGCGGCGCTTCGGCTCCTTGCACAGCAGCGACGCCAGCGACGGCAGCAGCAGACGGGAGGTGAGGTCGCCGGAGGCGCCGAGGATGTAGAGCGTGGTGGTCGGCATGAGATCGACGCTAGTCCCACGCACCCCGAAAGCAAGGGGCTGGATTCGGCATGGCGCGAGTGCGAGACTGCGGGCGTGGCCATGCGGATCGAAGACTATGCCCTGCTGAGCAACTGCCGCACCGCGGCGCTGGTCTCGAGGGAGGGGAGCATCGACTGGCTCTGCCTTCCGCGTCTGGACTCCGCCAGCACGTTCGGCGGGCTGCTCGGAGACGACTCGCACGGCAGGTGGTCGCTGCGCCCCGCCGATCCGGATGCCACGGTCACGCGCCGCTACGACGACGACACCTTCGTGCTGATCACGCGGTGGGAGAGCGCGGATGCCGTGGCGGAGGTGCACGACTTCATGCCCATCGATCCCGACGCCGCTGTCGACATCCGGCGCACCGACCTCGTCCGCCGTGTCGTCGGCGTGCAGGGCACGATGCACCTGGAGCAGCGGATCAGCATCCGCTTCGACTACGCGCGGGCGATGCCGTGGGTGCGGCAGACCGGCAGCGCCCACCACCCGCGGCTGGTGGCGATGGCGGGTCCGGATGCCCTCGCGCTGCGTGGCGCGGCGGTGAAGGCCGTGGATCATGAGCATCGCGGCGACCTCACGGTCGTGGCCGGGGAGGTGCGGGACCTGCAGCTGACGTGGTTCCCCTCGCACCTGGACGTGCCGGAGCCGCTCGACGTCGACGCCGAGCTGGAGCGCACCAGGGCCTGGTGGCAGGACTGGGCCGACACGATCGAGCATGACGGCCGGCACCATGACGTGGTCGTGCGGTCGCTGCTGATCCTGCGCGCGCTCACCAACCATGAGACGGGCGGCATCGCGGCGGCGGCGACGACGTCACTGCCCGAGGACTTCGGCGGCGAGCGCAACTGGGACTACCGCTACGTGTGGCTGCGGGACGCCGCGCTCACGCTGGAGGCGCTGCTCGACCACGGCTTCCTCGCTCTCGCCGACAGGTGGCGCGAGTGGCTGCTGCGAGCGGTCGCGGGCGACCCGGCCGACCTGCAGATCATGTACGGACTGGCCGGCGAGCGCGACCTGACCGAGCGCGAGGTCGACTGGCTGCCCGGTTTCGCGGCATCCGCCCCGGTGCGCATCGGCAACGGCGCCGCCGCGCAGTACCAGGCCGATGTGGTGGGCGAGGTGCTGGTGACGCTGTCTGCCGCGCGCTCGGCTGGACTGGAGGAGTCGAAGTTCTCCTGGCCGCTGGAGCGGCAGCTGCTGCGCTTCGCCGCCGAGCAGCTCGAGCGGCCGGACCAGGGGCTGTGGGAGATCCGCGGCGACCCGCACATGTTCACGCACTCCCGCGTGATGATGTGGGCCGCGTTCGACCGCGGCGTGCGGGCGGTCGAGGAGTTCGGCCTGGACGGGCCCGTGCAGCGCTGGCGTGAGCTGCGCGACCGGCTGCGCTCCGAGATCGACCACGGCGGTGTGACCGACGGGTACTTCACCCAGTACTACGGCAGCAGCGAGGTGGACGCGTCACTGCTGCTGCTCCCGCAGGTGGGATTCTGCGCGCCGGACGATCCGCGGATGCTGAGGACCGTCGAGCGGATCGAGCAGACGCTCATGCACGACGGACTCCTCCACCGGTATCGCACCGGCACGGGCGTCGACGGTCTGGCGGGGGATGAGAGCCCGTTCCTGGCCTGCTCGTTCTGGCTGGTGGAGCAGTACGCGGTGACCGGCCGCGACGACGAGGCGCAGGAGCTGATGGACCGGCTGTGCGCGCTGCGGAACGACGTGGGGATGCTGTCGGAGGAGTACGACCCGGTGCAGGAGCGTCAGGTCGGGAACACTCCGCAGGCGTTCTCGCATCTCGCCCTGGTGCGGGCGGCGGATGCCCTGATGAGGACGGAGCACCGGCCGCGGTGATGCGGGGTGCATCGTCGCGCCGAAAGCAGAAGGATCGCCGAGAACAGGACGGATGCTGCGCAGAGCATCCTGTTCTCGGCGATCCTCCTGGTCCGGGGCGTGCCCGGGAAGCGGGTCAGGCGCTGAGCAGCACCGTGTCGCCGATCGGGCGGCGCACGCGCGGCGCGGTCTCGCGCTGCGCGAGCACCTCGGGCAGGGCGTCGATGTCGCCGAGCTCGCCCAGGGCGAGGACGGTCATCGGGGCGAAGCGCTCGTCCAGTCCCGCGAGCTCACGGATCTGCTCGGGCAGGAAGCCGCTCATCTGGTGCACGAGCAGGCCGTCGTGGTGCGCCTGCACGGAGAGGTGCGCGATCGACTGGCCGAGGTCGTAGACGGCGTGGGTGATCGGGGTGCCGTCCTCGGTGGCGGTCTCGGCGACGGCCACGATCAGCACGGCCGCGTTTCCGGCCCAGGCCTGGTTGAAGCCCATCAGGGCGGCGTGGATGCCCTCGTGCAGCGCACTGCCGCGGCGAGCGACGATGAAGCGCCAGGGCTGCATGTTGTTGGCGCTGGGTGACCAGCGGGCGGCCTCGAGGGCGGAGGCGAGCTTGGCCTCGTCGATCGGGGTCTCGGCGTCGAACGCGCGCGGGCTCCAGCGATCGGCGAGCACGTCGAGGACGGGGTGCTCGGTCTGGGCGGTGCGGTCGAGGACAGGAGTGCTCATCTGGATGAGGCCTTTCAGGTGGTGCGGATGCTGTCGGACCTCATCGTCCTGCTGGCACAACCAGTCTATGCGCGTGCATATTCCCGCATCCCTTCGTCTCGTCGCTGCGCTCCTCGCTCAGGGACCGGAACCGGAGCTGGAACCCGGCCCCTGAGCGAGCGGAGCGAGACGAAGGGTCAGCCGCGCAGTGCCTCCCCGAGCTTGACCCTGGCGCCCATGCGCAGCAGCGAGTTCTCGTAGATCTTCGCGCCGATCAGGATCGCGCCCACGCACGCGGCCAGCAGCAGCGCCAGGCTCAGCAGCGGCTCCCACCACTGCGCCTCGCCGACGAACAGCCGCACCGGCATCGCCACCGGGGCCGAGAACGGGATGTACGACAGGATCGTCATCACCAGCGGGTTGTCGTTGAAGATGATCACGAGGATGTACGGCGCCATGACCAGCATCATCAGCGGCATCGTGGTCGAGCCGATGTCCTCCTGCCTGGACACCATCGCGGCGGCACCGGAGTAGAGCGACGCGAGCAGGATGAAGCCGAACAGGAAGAAGACCGCGAACCACAGCACCGGTGCACCGATGCCCGCGAGCAGCTGGTTCTGCCCCGTGACGCTCCGGCCGATCACGGCTCTGGCGGGGGGCAGCGCGAGCTGCGCCAGCGCCAGGGTGGTGTCGCCGAGCCCCTCCCCCGCCAGCAGCACGCGGGTGGGGATGGCCGAGATCAGCAGCTCGACGACGCGGGTCTGCTTCTCCTCCACCACGCTCTGTGCGATCGTCGCCCCGAATGTGGACGCCGCCATCAGGAACACCACGCCGAAGCCGATCGCCACGAGATAGCGCACCAGCGAGTTCGTCGCGGCGGGTTGGAGGATCTCGACCTTCGGCGAGATGGACAGCGACATGACGAGGCTCGTCGGCGCGTCCTTCTTGGCGAGGACGACGACCCCGGTCGGTCCCTCTCCGGGCAGCACGGCGGCGGTGACCTCGTCGTCGCGGACGAGCTTCTCGGCGGCTGCGCGGTCGGCGACCTCGGTCACCTTCACGTTCGGCAGCGCCTCGACGACCTTCGCGGTCTGCGAGGTCGCGGCGATCGCGTCGGGCGTCGGCGACTTGCTGGAGAACCCGCCGATCAGCACGCCGGCCAGCGCGACCAGCAGCAGGATGCCGGTGGAGATCAGGAAGGCCTTGCTGCGCAGCTTGGAGCCGATCTCGCGCTCGGCGACCAGCCAGACCAAGGACGAGGTGTTCCTGTTCACCGGGGCCTGAGTGCTCATCGGATGACCTCCTTGAAGATCTGGGCGAGGGACGGATGCTGGGGGGCGAAGTTCGAGACCTCGCCGCGGCCGACCGCCTCGCGCAGCACGCGCTGGGCGGTGTCGGTGGTGTCGACGTCGAACAGCGCCGATCCGCCCTCGAAGTCGATGACCGTGACGCCCGGCTCGCCGCGCAGCCAGCCCGCGTCTCCCGCGGAGTCGAGCTGGTAGCGCAGCGTGGAGTGCTGGGCGCGCAGCTGCTCGCGGGTGCCGGCGGCGCGGATCGTGCCCCCGGCGATGATGATCAGGTCGTCGCACAGCCGCTCGACGACGTCGAGCTGGTGCGAGGAGAACAGGATGGAGGCGCCCTGCGCTGCCCGGCGCTGCAGCACGTCGGCGACCACGTCGACCGCGAGCGGGTCCAGGCCCGAGAAGGGCTCGTCGAGGATGAGCACCTCGGGGTCGTGCACGAGGGCCGCGGCGATCTGCGCGCGCTGCTGGTTGCCCAGCGACAGCGACTCGATCAGGTCGTTCAGGCGCTCGCCGAGCCCGAGCTCGTGCAGCAGCGCGGTGGCGCGCACCGCGGCATCCGCCTTGCCGAAGCCGTGCAGGCGGGCGAGGTAGACCACCTGCTCGAGCACCTTCATCTTCGGGTACAGGCCGCGCTCCTCCGGCATGTACCCGAACCCCCGGCGGTCGGCCGGGGGGACCGGCGCGCCCGCGAGGGGGGCCGGGCCGCCCGCCCAGGCCAGCACGCCCAGGATGATGCGCATGGTGGTCGTCTTGCCGGCTCCGTTGCCGCCGACGAAGCCGGTCAGCCGGCCCGGCGCGACGTCGAATCGGATGTCATCGAGCACGGTCCGTGAGCCGTAGCTCTTGGTGATGCCCTGCAGATGCAGTTCGCCTGTCATGCCTCCACGCTACGAACCGGGCCCGGTCCGGGGCATCCCCCCTGCGGCGGATTCGCGCGATCATCCCCGGGACGGAGTCCGCATCCGGCTCAGCGCCGGCCCGCATGCAGCACGCCGCGCACGACGAGCCCGGCGATCAGCGCCCAGAACGCGGCGCTGATGCCGAGGAGCGCGACGCCGGATGCCGCCACGAGGAAGGTGATCACGGCGGGCATCCGCTCGCCTGGATCGTCGATAGCCTGCTGCACGGCCGAGCCGAAGGCGCCGAACAGGGCGAGGCCGGCCACGGCGGGGATGACCGCCGCGGGCGCGAGGAGCACGAGCGCCGCGAACACGGCAGACAGCCCGCCGAGCACGAGGTACGACACCCCGGTCGAGACGCCGGCGATCCACCGTCGCGCAGGGTCGGGCTCGGCGTCCGGTGCCGCCGCCAGCGCCGCGCTGATGGCCGCGAGGTTGATGGCGTGACCGCCGGCCGGAGCCCCCAGCGCCGAGCCGATTCCGGTGACGAGCATCGCGGGTCGCCACGGCACCTCGTAGCCGAAGCTGCGCATCACGGCGATCCCGGGCACGTTCTGCGAGGCCATGGTGACGATGAACAGGGGCAGCGCGATGCCCACGATCGACCCGACGGTGAACGTCGGCGCGGTCAGGTGGAACGCGGGGAGCAGCACCGCCGGGTCCACCGCGGTGCCCGTGCGGGCGATGCCGATCACGACGACGACGGTCGCCGTGACGAACGCGGCCGGCACGGCCCACCGCGGCGCGAGGCGGGCGAACAGCAGCCAGGTGACCTCCACCGGGATCACGCCCCACGGGTTCGCGACCAGGCCCGTGACGGGCGCGAGGCACAGCGGCAGCAGCACGCTCGCGAGCATCGCCTGCGCGATGGACGGCGGAATGGCGGGTAGCGGCTGCTCTCAGAGGATTTTTGTATGCGGCGGAATAGAGGCGACGCTCGGCCGGTTGGACCCCGCCCTACCCCCGCCTCTTTCGAGGAGGGTCACCAATGACCACCCTCGGCTACCTCGTCCGCCGCACCTCCAGCACCTCCATCAACCGCACGCTGGCCGAGGCCCTGGCGAAGCTCGCCCCCGAGGGCGTCGAGTTCCGCGAGATCGCGATCAAGGACCTTCCGTTCTACTCGCCCGACCTCGACGGCTCCTTCCCGCAGGTCGCCCTCGACTTCAAGCAGGCCATCGCCGACGTCGACGGTGTCCTGATCGTCACCCCCGAGTACAGCCGCTCCATCCCCGGCGTGCTGAAGAACGCCCTCGACTGGTCGGCCCGCCCCTACGGCCAGGCCTCCTTCGACGGCAAGCCCGTCGCCGTCATCGGCGCCTCGGGCGGCGGCATCGCCACTGCGGCCGCTCAGCAGCACCTGCGCGCCATCCTCGGCCACTACAACGCCGTCACCATGGGTCAGCCCGAGGGCTTCATCCAGCTCACCCCGGGTCTCATCGACGCCGACGGCAACGTCACGGTCGAGAGCACCAAGGAGTTCCTCGGCTTCTACCTGCAGTCGTTCCTCACGCTGATCGCGCGCGTCGAGGCTGCCCGCAAGCACGCCTGACCTCGCAGCCGCGCCGGAGCGCGCGACGATCGGATGCCCCGGTGCCTCATGGCCCGGGGCATCCGGTGTCTTCGGGCTTTCTGGAGGTCGCGACGATCGGATGCTTCCGCTGTCAGGCCAGCCCGTGCCGGTGCGCGAGCACGATCGCCTGCACGCGGTCGCGGGCGCCGAGCTTCTGCAGCACGCGCGACACATGCGTCTTCACCGTCGCCTCGCCGATGAACAGCGCGGCGGCGATCTCGGCGTTGCTGCGGGCATCCGCCATCAGCGCCAGCACCTCGCCCTCGCGCTCCGTGAGCGGCTCGGCCAGCACGGAGGCGGCGCCGGGGCTCGAGGTCCTCGTCACCTGCGTCACCGGAACCGGCGGCGACGCGGCCGCGAACCGGGCCAGCACGCGGCGCGTCACCTCGGGCGCGAGGATGCCGTCGCCGGCGGCCAGCGCGCGAACCGCCGTGATCAGCTCCTCAGGGCCGGCGTTCTTCAGCAGGAACCCGCCGGCGCCGGCATCCAGCGCCTGGAACAGGTACTCGTCCCGGTCGAAGGTGGTCACGATCGCGACGGACGCCGTGATCGCCGGGTCCGCGACGATGCGCCGGGTGGCCTCGATGCCGTCCATGTCGGGCATCTGCACGTCCATCGTGATGACGTCCGGCTGCAGGCGCGCGGCCTGGGTCACGGCATCCGCTCCCGTGCCCGCCTCGCCCACCACCTCGATGTCGGACTGCGTGCCGAGGATCGTGCGGAATCCGGCCCGCAGCATCGCGTGGTCGTCGACGAGCAGCACGCGGATCATCGGACGGCCTCCTTCGTGGTCGACAGCGGCACGCTCGCCCGCACCCGGAACCCGCCCTGCGGGCGGGGGAGCAGCTCGATCGTGCCGCCGGATGCCAGGGCGCGTTCGCGCATGCCCAGCTGACCGAGGCCCGGGCGCAGCACGCCGATCGCGCGACCGGTGTTCACGACTTCGAGCTCCACGGCATCCGGTTCGTATCGCACCCGCACATCGGCCGTCGCTCCGACACCGGCATGACGGCGGGCGTTGGTGAGCGCCTCCTGCGCGATGCGGTACAGGTTCACGCCGACCGTGCTCGAGACGGCGACCGGCTCGCCGATCACCGCGTAGTCGGTGGGCAGCCCGGCATCGCTCGAGGACTGCGCGAGCCGCTCGATGTCCTCGAGACCGAAGGTCGAGGGCGCGTCGTCGCCGAGGGCGTCGCCGGGAGCGCGCAGCGTCTCCAGCAGCTGCCGGAAGTCGCGGATGGCCTCCCGGGAGGCGTCCTCGATGCCGGCCAGCATCCGCTTCGCCTCTGCCGGGTCCTGCTCGGCGACCAGCCGGGCCGCGCCCGCCTGCACGCCCATCACGGACACGTGATGCGCGACCACGTCGTGCAGCTCGCGGGCGATGCGCACCCGGTCGAGCGCCACGGCCTGCGCGGCGGTGACCTCGCGCTCGGCCTCGAGCTCGCGGGTGCGCCCCTCGAGGGTGTGCCGCTGCGCGGCCGCCTGCCAGGAGCGCTCGCCGAAGTAGTACGCGCCGCCGAAGTAGAGCACGTTCAGCAGCAGCTGGAGCATCATCATCGCGATGTAGGGAGAGAACAGCCCCGCCGCCATGTCGGCCTTGCCGGCCTCGTCGATCGCGTCGCGATACATCACGAACAGCAGCCAGATGAACATGCCGGCGATGATGCCGATGCGCACCAGGGTCGCGGCCCGACGGTCGTTCATCCAGGCCCCGACCGTGTACAGCGCGATGAACATCGAGATGTTCATCACGTACATCTCCGGCACCCGCAGCGTCACGCCCACGAACATCGCCAGCGCCACGAACACCGCGACCGCGGCGGGGCGGCGACGGCGCAGCGCGAGGGGAGCGGAGACGGCGAGCACCAGGACGAGCGCGGTCCACATCGGCGCCTGAGTCTTGCCGTAGAGGCCAGCAACCGTGGAGAGCCCGGCGCTGATCACGCCGCCGACCAGCATGACGCCCGCGAGCAGCAGATCCTGGCGCAGGTCGCGCTCGGTCGGCGTGCGCGTGAAGGGGGAGTCCGGCATCCTCCCACCGTAGGCGGAGCGCGGAGGCCGCACATCCGTCGCGCGGGGGATGTGCGGCGGTCGCGTGGTCTGGCGTCAGGACGCTCCAGGTATCAACTTCTGCTGTTATGCGGCGGGTTGAAACAGCAGAAGTTGATACCTGGGCTGTCCTTGAGGTACGTCAAGATCTGGATGCGAGAATCGAGCGTGACCGTCACGCGCCCGCACCTCGCACCCCTGTACCTCGCCGGCTTCATGACGGCGTTCGGCGCCCACGGCATCGCCGCCGCGCTCGGCGCCGAGACCGAGGACATCGGCTGGACCCTGCTGGCCTTCGGGTTCACGCTCGCGCTGTACGACCTCGCCGAGGTGCTGCTCAAGCCGGTGTTCGGGGCGCTCAGCGACCGCATCGGGGTGCGTCCGGTGATCGTGGCGGGGCTGCTGGCGTTCGCCGCCTTCTCGGCGGTCGGCGCGCTCGTCCCGGCACGGTCGGCCTGATCGTGGCTCGCTTCGGACAGGGGGCTGCGGCATCCGCCTTCTCCCCGGCGTCGTCGGCCGCGGTCGCCCGGCTCACCGACGGATCCTCCCGGGGTGCGTACTTCGGCAGGTCGCGCCCGGCTCGACGAGCTGATTGGCCAGCAGCAGCCGGGGCATGCCGGCGGCGCGGTACACGCGCAGCTGGAAGGGCGTCGCGGCGGTGATGCCCCACGCGCCGGCGTCGAGCTGCTGCTGAGCGAGCTGCGGTGACATGGCGGTCTTGCCGTGCGGGGCGATGGACACCCCGCGGTCGCGGACGTATCCCATCATGGCGGCGACGTTGTGCGCGATGCCGGGCCCGTTCAGTGTGAGCTGCGGGAAGTCCCGGTCGGCGGCGAACAGCGAGCTGCCGATGAGCTGCGCCGGGTCGTCGTGCGCCAGAGCGGGACCGAGCCCCTTGGTCAGGCTCAGCGGGGGCTGCGGGTATTCGGACTGCGTCGTCATGCGAATGACCTCCGTGCGGAAGCGGGCGCCCATGCGCCGGGAGATGTCGGCGGCTGCCCAGAAACAGGCCGGCGACCTACTCACCATCATGCCGTCCGCGCGGGCAGTTCTCGTCCAGCAACGGCGCACTCGCTCTGCGACCGCTGGTGACCGCGGGGGAGTAGCCGCGCGTCAGCCCGCCAGCATCCGCTCGATCACCTGCGCGACGCCGTCGTCGGCGTTCGAGGGCGCCACCTCGTCGGCGGCGTCCCGCACCACGTCGATCGCGTTGCCGACGGCGACGCCGCGGCCCGCCCAGCGCAGCATCTCGAGGTCGTTCAGCGCGTCGCCGAAGGCCAGCACCTCGCTGGGGTCGATGCCGAGTCGCGCGCACACCTGTGCGACGCCTGTCGCCTTGGTCACACCCTGCGCCATCACCTCGACGAAGGGCGCCCCCGACAGCGTGGCCTCGAAGCCGGTCAGGCCCAGCGCCTGCAGCGCGGCGTAGATCTCGGGGATCGAGACCGACGGATGCCGGATCACGAGCTTGAGACTCGGCGCGGCCAGCACGTCGACCAGCGGCACGCCGCCCATCGTCTGTGGGTCGCGCTTGTGGTCGCTGGTCTGCGCGAGCGCGGCGTAGCCCTCCTGCGCGACGAAGCCCTCGCCGGCATCCCGCACGCTCGCGTAGACGAGGCCGGGCAGCACGCTGTTCAGCGCCTCGGCGAGTTCCTGCTGCACGGCCGGCGGGATCTCCTCGGCGAACAGATGCTCGCCGGTGGTCAGATGCACGCCGTACGCACCGTTGCCGCACAGCGCCCAGTCGGTGAAGCCGGCCTGCGCGGCGATCGGCCGCAACCCGATCGGCTGACGCGCGGTCACCGGGATCGTCGCGATCCCGGCATCCCGCGCCGCATCCAGCGCCGCGCGCGTGCGAGGCGAGACCGCGCCGTCGTCGCCCAGCAGGGTGCCGTCGAGATCGGTCGCGATCAGGCGGATGCTCACGCGAAGATCATCGGCAGGTCGTCGTCCTCCTCCGGCCCGCCGAGGTCGAGGTCGACGACCACGGGTACGTGGTCGCTGGGCTGCTCGCCCTTGCGCTCGTCGCGGTGGATGGATGCTCCGGTCACCGCGCTCGCGAAGGCATCGGAGCCGAGCACGAAGTCGATGCGGATGCCCTCGTTGCGGGGGAACTTGAGCCGCTGGTAGTCCCAGTACGTGAAGCCCTCCGGGATGAGCGGACGGACGACATCGGACAGGCCGGCCGACTCCAGGGCGAAGAACGCCGCGCGCTCCTCGGGCGAGACGTGCGTGGAACGGCCGACCACGATGTCGGGGTCGCCGTTGTCGTGGTCGAACGGGATGATGTTGAAGTCACCGACGAGGGCCAGCGGGCGGCTCGGGTTCGCGGCGATCTCGGCGGCGGTCGCGGTGCGCAGCGCGTCGAGCCAGTGCAGCTTGTACGCCAGGTGCGGGTCGTCCAGCGACCGCCCGTTGGGCACGTACAGGCTCCACACCCGCACGCCGCCGACCGTCACGCCCAGCGCACGCGCCTCGAGCGGGGCATCCGGCCCCTCATGTCCCTTCGCGAAGCCGGGCATGCCGGCGAACGCGGTGGACACCTCGGTGATCGGCTCACGGCTCGCGATCGCGACGCCGTTCCACTGGTTCAGCCCGTGCACCTCGACGTGGTACCCGGCCTCCTCGAACGGCGCATAGGGGAACTGCTCGGGCTTGCACTTGATCTCCTGGAACGCGAGCACGTCGATGTCCTCGCGGACCGCGAAGTCGACGGCGCGCCCCACACGCGTGCGGATCGAGTTGATGTTCCAGGTGGCCAGACGCATGCGTCCAGCCTATTCGGGGTCTCCGACGTCACTCGCCCCGACCCGGCCGCGCCCTCAGCGCTCGGCCGGGTCGGCGGTGCCGATCAGGATGCCGCGCGCGAGCGTGTGGAAGTGCCGGTTGAATCCGAGCGTCGCCGGTGTCTCGTCGCCGTCCAGGTCGAGCTTCTCGACATCCAGCGCGTCGATCACGAAGAAGTAGCGGTGCACGCCGGTGCCCGCCGGCGGGGCGGAGCCGATGTAGCGCTCCAGGCGCGCCTCGTTCGGCATCACCTTCGCGCCCGCGGGCAGGGATGCGGCATCGCCGTCGCCGGCCTCAAGACGGCGCAGGTCTGCGGGCAGGTCGAACGCGGCCCAGTGCCAGAAGCCGGAGCCCGTCGGCGCGTCCGGGTCGAAGCACGAGATCGCGAAGCTCTTCGTGCCGGCCGGTGGCTGCGACCACTCCAGGGTGGGATGCCGGTCCTCACCGCCCCGGCTGGACGACCAGGCGAACAGGGGCATCGCGCCGCCCGCCTCGAGCTCGGGACTGGTCAGCTCGAGCGGCGGCACGGGGCGCAGCTCGGCGAGGGCGGCGTAGGGATCGTACGAGAACATGAGACCTCCGGATGCCACGCTAATCGCGCACACGCGGCGGAACCAGCCCCGAATACACTGAACCCGTGACTGATCTCGCCGCCGACCGCCAGGCCCTGCTCGACCTCATCACCGCCGAGGCGGTGTTCCACGGCGACTTCACGCTCTCCAGCGGCAAGAAGGCGACGTACTACGTCGACATGCGCAAGCTCACCCTCGACCACCGCGCGGCTCCCGCGATCGGGCGCATCATGCTCGACCTGATCAAGGCCCACGACATCTCCGCGGTGGGCGGTCTCACGCTCGGCGCCGACCCGATCGCGAACTCCGTCATGCACGCCTCGGTCGGCACCGACCGCCCGCTGGACGCGTTCGTCGTGCGCAAGGAGCCCAAGGACCACGGCCGCGGTCGCCAGGTGGAGGGCGCGAGCGTCGAGGGCAAGCGCGTCATCGTGCTGGAGGACACCTCCACCACCGGCCAGTCGGCGCTCAAGGCCGTCGAGGTGCTGCGCCGTGAGGGCGCCGAGGTGCTCGCCGTCGCCGTGATCGTCGACCGCAAGACCGGCGCACAGGCCGCCATCGAGGCCGAGGGCCTGCAGTGGCTCGCGGCGTTCGACCTGGACGACCTGGGCCTCGACCCGCAGTAATCTTCTGCCGCTCTTCACACCCGGCCGCGGCGCGCGCGTTCCGCGAACGCATCGAGTGCGGTGATGATGTCGGATGCCTGCCAGATGCGGTTCCGCATACCGCCGCCCGCCTGGGTGAGAACGCCGGCTTCGGCCAGGCGGTTGATGGCGGCGTGCGCTGATACTTCGCTCACACCGAGTTCCCTCGCAGTGAGCTTGGCCGTGATGATCGGCTGGGCGAGCAGCAGGTCCAGCGCCCGATGCACGGCGGAGTCGGAGCGTGCGTGCACCAGGTCATTCCACGACGCGCGCGCGGCGTGCACGTCTTCGACAAGATGCCGTCCGTTCCCGATCGCGGCGAAAGTCGCGTTGGTGATCGCATGGACGATCGCGTCGACGTCGCCCGCGCGGTAATCCGTCAGTGCCTGGAAGTAGGCCTTCGGGTCGTGGAGCAGCCCGGCCGACACGGGAACGGTGACATTGCGGGTGAGTCTCGCCCGGCGCAGCATCGCCTGGATGAGCGCCCGGCCGGTGCGTCCGTTGCCATCGGGGAACGGATGGATTGTCTCGAACTGAGCATGCGCGATCGCGGCCTGGGCCAGCACCGGAACGTCGTCATGATCTGCGAAATCGAGCAGGTCGCTCATCAGTGCAGGCACTCGATCATGGTGAGGTGGGACGAACTCGGCGTCATGCGGCGAGAGCCGGCTGCCGCCGATCCAGACCTGTTCCTGTCGCCAGCCGCCCACGAACTGCGGCGCGGATTCCTGCAGCAGCGCGCGATGCATCTCGATGATTGCGTCCTCGTCGAGATGATCGCTGAGACGCAGAGCGGCCTCCATGGCGTGTGTGTTCGCCACGATGAGCCGCGCGTTCGCTGATCGTGCAGCGCCGATTCCCGCAAGAGCGATCTGCTTCGCGCCTGCGGTGAGATTCTCGATCTCGGAACTCGACGCCGATTCGGTGCGCAGCAGGATCGCCGGGAAGGGCGCGATGAATGCACCCGCCTCGGCGTCGAAGCGCGCGAGCTCGTGGCTCGCCTCGTCGGCGGCGGTGAGAACGTCGTCCTCAAGTCGCACGGGCAGGCGCCGGATGAAGGGAGGTATCGCCGCGAGGTACTCACCTGCGAGTCGGCGCAGCTGCCGCCTCGAGCCGATCTCGTTGCCGGAACGCTCCCATGGCCGAGGCTCATGCTCGACGGCAGGCCAGTCGCTGCTCATACACCCCTCCCGATTAAGTTAAGGATAAACGACTATCCTTAACTTATCGAGGTCATTGGCGTGGCCGGCGCCCCACCGCGGCATCCGCCACGATCTTCGCGATCCGCGCGTCGCGCGTCTCGGCGCGCTTGGCGGTCGCGATCAGCGTGAGCCCCTGCTTCTTCACCGACTTGGGGAAGCCTTCCCAGGCCGCGCGCGCTTCGGGGACGGCGTCCAGGGCGGCGGTGAGCTCGGGCGGCTCGATGCCGGCCTCGGGTCCGTCGAGCACGGTCCATGACCCGTCGGCCTTGGCCGCCTCGATCACGCGGATGCCGGCGGGCGCGAGCAGGCCCGCGGCCTCCAGCTCCGCGAGCCGGGCCTTGTTGGTCGCTGCCCAGCCGCTGCCCTTCCGGCGCGGTGAGAACCACTGGCCGACCGAGTTCTCGGCGAAGGTGCGCACCGGGCCGTCGATCCACCCGAAGCGCAGGGCGTGCCGCACGGCGTCCTCGTAGTAGATGCCACTCGCCGCCGATCCGCGCACGTTCAGCAGCCACACGCCGGGTGCGGTCGCGTGGTTGGCCTCCAGCCAGTCGCGCCAGGCCGCGGCATCCGCCGCCGTCACCTGCTCGCCCTCGTCGAGAACGCCCATCCGCACCTCCGTGTCGCCGTGGGCCCAGCCTAGGGTGCGGCGGCGACATGGACTTGGCAACGTTTTCATGGGATTGTTCTCCCTATGGCGAAGTCAAGCGACGAGAGCGCGGATGCCGCGGGCCGCCCGACCATGAAGGATGTCGCATCCCGCGCGGGTGTCGGGCTGTCGACCGTGTCGCGCGTCGTCGCGGGCAAGGGCGGCGTCAGCCGGGCCAAGTCGAAGGCGGTCGAGCGTGCCATCGCCGAGCTCGGGTACAGCCGCAACGACTTCGCGCACACGCTGCGCACCGGATCGACGCGCACGATCGGGGTGGTCGTGACGCGGATCTCCGACCCGTTCTACTCCGAACTCGTCTTCACGATCGAGCAGCGTGCGCAGGAGCACGACGTGCTCGTGCTCGTCGCCTCCGGCGGTGACGACCCGATCGAGGGGGAGCGGGTTCTGCGGCGGATGCTGAGTCGCCGGCTGGACGGACTGATCGTCGTCGCGCACGAGGAGGTCGACGTCTCGTTCCTCGCTGCCGAGAAGGCCGCGGGCACGAAGATCGTGTTCGTCGACCGGCCGCCGCAGGGCCTGCCCGCCGACCTGATCGTGGTGGACAACGAGCGCGGCGCAGCGGATGCTGTGGCCCACCTCGTGCAGGCCGGGCACCGCAGCATCGCCTGCCTCGCGCACATCTCCGGCCGCTACACCTCCGAGCGGAGGCAGGCCGGGTTCCGGCAGGGCATCCGGGATGCCGGGCTGCCGGTGCGTCCCGAGCTGATCGTCGCGGTCGACGACGACGTCGACGCGTGCGTCGAGGCGCTGAGCGAGCTCGCCTCTCTGGACGACCCGCCCACCGCGCTGTTCACCACCAACAGCCGCACCACCAAGGCGGTTCTCAAGGCGCTGCGGCTGCTCGACGCGCATCCGGCTCTGGTCGGCTTCGACGACTTCGACCTGGCCGAGCTGATGAGCCCGCCGGTGACGACCGTCGCGCAGGACCCGTGGGCGATCGGCGAGGCCGCCGCCGACCTCCTCTTCGATCGGATCGCGGGTCTCGCCGGCCCGGACCGCCGCATCGTGCTGGGCACGCGGATGGTCGAGCGTGGTTCGGGCGAGACGCCGCCGGTCGCCGTTACCGGGTTGTGACCCGACCCCCGTTGCGTTTGGCAACGTTTTCAGATTCGATGTCAGAAGGCCCGCGCACAGCAGGCCGTCTTCATCCGATGGAGGATCACATGCGCAAAGCGCTCGCAGCAGTAGCGGGTCTCGGTGTCGCGGCTCTCGTTCTGGCAGGCTGCTCCGGCAGCCCCGGCGACGGCGGCGGCAAGGGCGGCGGCTCCGACGACGCCAGCCAGGTCGAGGTTTTCACCTGGTGGGCATCCGGCTCCGAGAAGACGGGCCTGGACGCGCTCGTCAAGGTCTTCGGCGAGCAGTTCCCGAAGACGAAGTTCGTCAACGCGGCCGTCGCCGGCGGCGCGGGCTCGAACGCGAAGAACGCCCTCGCCTCGCGTCTGAAGGCCAACAACCCGCCGGACTCGTTCCAGGCGCACGCCGGTGCCGAGCTCACCGATTACATCGAGGCGAAGAAGATCGAGGACCTCAGCTCCTTCTACAAGGACAACGGCCTCAATGACGTCTTCCCGAAGACGCTGCTCGACCGCCTGACGGTCGACGGCAAGATCTACTCGGTGCCCAGCAACATCCACCGCGCCAACGTCGTGTGGGTCAACAACGAGGTGCTGACCAAGGCCGGCATCGACCCGAAGACGGCGCCCGCCGACGTCGACGCCTGGCTCGCCGACATGAAGAAGCTCAAGGACGCGGGCGTCGAGACCCCGCTCTCGGTGGCGACGGACTGGACCCAGGTGCAGCTGTTCGAGAACGTGCTGCTCGCCGACCTCGGCGCCGACGGCTACACGGGCCTGTGGGACGGCAAGACCAAGTTCGACGACGCCAAGGTCACCAAGGCGATCGAGGACTACACCTCGCTGCTCTCGTACGCGAACACCGACGGCACCGGTCAGGACTGGCCGGTCGCGACCGACATGGTCATCGACGGCACCGCCGCGTACAACGTGATGGGCGACTGGGCCCTGGCCGAGTTCGACGCCAAGAACAAGACCTACGGCACCGACTACACCACCTGGCCGACGCCCGGCACCGACGGCACGTTCGACTTCCTCGCCGACTCCTTCACCCTCCCGGTCGGTGCTCCGCACGCCGGCGGTGCGAAGAACTGGCTGAAGACGATCAGCTCCGCCGACGGACAGAAGGCGTTCAACCTCGCCAAGGGCTCGATCCCGGCGCGCACCGACGCCAACGCCTCGGACTACCCCGAGTACCAGCAGGGCGCGATGGCCTCGTTCGCCAAGGACACCGTGGTCAGCTCGCTGGCGCACGGCGCGGCCGTGAAGGTCTCCTGGCTGAACGACATCACCTCCGCGATCGGGCAGTTCGTCTCCACCAAGGACGGCAAGGCTCTGCAGGACGCTCTCGTCCAGGCGCAGACCAAGGGCCTCGGCAAGTAACATCCATCCTCCGAGCGGGGCGGCGCACCGGCGCCGCCCCGCTCGCATCCCCGTCTGAAGGAGGGCGCCGATGCGCAAGGGCATCCGCAACTGGGGGCCGCCGCTGCTGCTGATCTCGCCGACGATCGTGCTGCTGGGCATCTTCGTCTACGTGATGATCGGCCAGAACTTCTACACGGCCATGACCAAGGACTCCGCCCTGTCGGCATCCGAGTTCGTCGGTCTGCAGAACTTCACCGACCTTCTCACCGAACCGCGGTTCCTGCACTCCCTGGCCAACCTCGGCATCTTCACGGTGTTCTTCATGGTCGGGACCATGCTCTTCGGGTTCCTCTGGGCCTGGATGCTGGACAAGGGCGTCACGGCCGAGGGCGTGTTCCGCTCGGTCTACCTGTTCCCGATGGCCGTCTCGTTCGTGGCATCCGGTGTCGTCTGGCGGTGGCTGCTCAGCTCCGCACAGGGCGACCGCGCCTCGGGGCTGAACCGCCTGCTCGAGTCCATCGGGCTCGGAGGTCTGCAGAACGACTGGTACAACCAGCCGCTGTGGGGCATGGCCGCCATGGCGATGCCCGCCATCTGGCAGCTCTCCGGCTACGTGATGGCGCTGTTCCTCTCCGGCTTCCGCGGCATCCCCGAGGAGCTGCGCGAGGCCGCCCGGATGGACGGCGCCAGCGAGTGGAAGCTCTACCGTCACGTGATCTTCCCGCAGTTGCATCCGGTCGCCCTGTCGGCGCTCGTGATCGTCGCGCACATGTCGCTGAAGGTCTTCGACCTGATCATGGCCGTCACCGGTCCGGTGTACATCACCGAGGTCCCGGCCACCTACATGTGGACCGCGCTGACCGGCGGGGAGTACGGCAAGGCATCCGCCATCGCCACCGTCCTGCTGCTGCTGGTGTGCATCTTCATCGTGCCGTACCTGATCTCCACGGCCCGCGCCGAGAGGAGGGCACGCAAGTGACCGTCGCAACCGGAATCGAGCGCCGCGCCACCACCGCCGGCAGCATCCCGACCGCGCATCGCACCCGCGCGCGGATCGGCCGCACCACCAAGTACGTGCTGCTTCTGCTCTTCATCGTCATCGTGCTGATGCCGGTGTACGTGCTGGTGGTCACCAGCCTGAAGCCGCCGTCCGACGTCAGCGCCGTCACCTCGTGGGCGTGGCCGTCGCGCTGGCCGTGGCAGGCCGACGGCGACGGTGCCACCGGGTTCGGCAACTGGGCCACCGCGTGGGAGGCGCTGGCCGCGCCGCTCGGACGCACCTTCCTGCTCGCGATCCCCGCGGCCCTGGTCTCGGCCATGCTCGGCTCGATGAACGGCTTCGTGCTCTCGCGGTGGAAGTTCCCCTACGCGAACGTGGTGTTCACGCTGATCCTGTTCGGCATGTTCATCCCGTATCAGGCGATCATGGTGCCGCTGGTGCAGATGAAGACCTCGCTGGGGCTGCCGTCGAGCATCGTCACGCTGCTGTTCGTGCACATCATCTACGGTCTGCCGATCTGCACGCTGATCTTCCGCAACTACTACGAGGGCGTGCCCGAGGAGCTCATGGAGGCGTCCCGCATGGACGGCGCCGGCATGCTCGGCTCGTACTGGCGCATCATCCTGCCGCTGTCGCTGCCCGGGTTCGTCGTGACGATCATCTGGCAGTTCACCTCGGCGTGGAACGACTACCTGTTCGCACTGTTCCTCTCGGATGCCAATCAGGGGCCGGTCTCGCTGTCGCTGGTGAACCTGTCGCAGGGCGCGCAGCTGTCGAACTACGGCGCGTCTATGGCGGGTGCGCTGATCGCGTCGATTCCGACGCTGCTCGTGTACATCCTGCTCGGCAAGTACTTCGTCGGCGGACTGATGAGCGGGTCGGTCAAGTCCTGACCCGTCGGTTCAGCCGTTGTGGGGGCCTCTCGGACGGTCGTCGTCGTCCCAGGGGCCCTCGTACCACTCGCCCTTCTGATCGCGCTTGGGGCGCTTGAGCAGCTGCAGGGTCAGCACGGTCAGGCCGGTCAGGCCGATGACGAGCATGACCAGGAAGAGCATGTCCTGCTGAGTCATCGGGGTCCTCTCTCGATGCGACCAGCCTAGCCCGGCAGATACCAGCCGGACGGGCCCACGGGCTGGTCGTTCCTGGTCAGGTACTGGTCCAGGTACACCTTCGTGATGAGCTCGCGCCGGCTGCGGACTCCGGCCTTGTCGAAGATCGACTTCAGGTGGTCCTGCACCGTGTAGGCGGACAGGTGCAGCGTGCCGGCGATCTCCTTGGTCTCCGCGCCGCGCAGCACCATCGCGGTCACGTCGCGCTCGCGTGGGGTGAGCGCGAACGCTGCGACGACGAGATCGACCACCTCCGACGGGCGCGCCTCCTCGATGGTCACCACGACCTCGCGCATTTGGCTATTGAGATTGGACGACGGCTGATCCAGACGTTCAGGCGTTGGAGTTAGTGCTTGTCGGGGAGCGCCCGGCTCCGAACACGAGTAGATCGATCGTCAGGTTGTCGCGCAACAGCCGATCGCGGACCTCGCGCATGCTCGGCTCCGGGTTGACTAGGCCGACGTAGCCTAGCTCCCGCAGGGCATACAGTGCGTTCGTCGTAGGGAGCGGTGTTGTCTCGACCAGGTTGGCACCGGTCAGAGAGCTGTGCGTCAGGCGGTGAGCCAGATCGCGTCGACGGCGCCGTCGGGGAGCGCAGTGGCGGCGCCGTGGATGCGGATGCCGTCGGCGGATGCCGTGAGCTCCACGCCCACGGCGACGCCGGCATCCTCCAGCGCCTGCAGGAGCTCGGGGTCCCGGTCGCTCACCCGGAGCACACGCCCGGCGTGGCCGTCGACCGCATCGGCGAGCAGCACGAACGGCTCCCGTTCGACCCGGCCCTCGGCATCCGGGATCGCGTCGCCGTGCGGGTCGAAGCGCGGGCGGCCCAGCCGCTGGTCGATGCCCTCGAGCAGCCGGTCGCTGATGGTGTGCTCGAGCACCTCGGCCTCGTCGTGCACCTCGTGCCAGGCGTAGCCGAACTCGCGCACGAGCCAGGTCTCGATGAGGCGGTGGCGGCGCAGCATCTGCAGGGCGCGCTCGCGTCCGGCATCCGTCAGCCGCACCGCGCCGTACGGCTGGTGCGAGACGAGTCCCGCGGCGGAGAGCTTCTTGACCATCTCGGTCACGCTCGAGGGGGCGATGCCGAGCGCCGTCGCGAGCTGCGAGGGCGTGATCGGGGCATCCTGCCACTCGGTGTGCGCGTAGACGGTCTTCAGGTAGTCGTCGAACGCGGGGGAGGGCATGTCAGCCTCCCAGCGCCGCGAGCACGCCGAAGGCGGCGCTCCCGGCGAAGAACATGATCGCGAAGCCGGCCATCGCGGCCAGCAGCGACAGACGGCCGTCGTAGTCGTTCACGCCCCTCGTGCCGATCGCCCGGGCGCGGAACGCGAGGAACAGGGTCATCGCGCCGAGCACCAGCTGCACCCATGGGCCGCCGGCGGGCAGCAGGCGCGGCCAGGCGATGAGCACCACGCCCAGCGCACCGGCGATCAGCGCGAACCAGGTGCACAGCCGCATCGCGCGACGGGCCTGGGAGTCGTCGCGGTGCTTCTTGGCGGGGGCGGACGGCATGGGTCCGAGCCTACCCGGGGTTCCCATGGGGTTCCGCGGGCGCGAGTGCACCGCTTCCCGCCGAGAGCACCGGTTGTCGACGGCGACAGGTGGTGCACTCGGCGACAGGTGGTGCAGTCGATGCGGCGCGCTGAGGTCGACAGGGAGATGTCGGTCCGGCCGCGGGACGGATCAGCCGGTCGCCACCAGCCACAGCAGCACCGCGTTCAGGACGATGATCAGCATCGAGAACAGGATGCCGAGCAGCGTCGTCAGGCGGCGGTTGGCGTGCTCGCCGAGCGTGCGCCGCTGGGCGGTGAGCGCGACCAGCGGGATCAGCGCGAACGGGATGCCGAACGAGAGCACGACCTGGCTGAGCACCAGCGCGAGCGTGGGGTCGAAGCCGACGCCGAGGATGACCAGCGCCGGGATCAGCGTGACGAGCCGGCGTGCGAGCAGCGGGATGCGCACGGTGAGCAGTCCGTGCATGATCTCGGCGCCCGCATAGGCGCCCACCGACGTGGAGGCGAGGCCAGACGCGAGCAGCCCGACCGCGAACAGGGTGCCGATGAGCGGGCCGAGGTTCGCGGTGATCGCCGCGTGCGCGCCCTCGAGGGAGTCCGTGCCCTCGACGCCTGCCAGGTTGGCGGCGGCCACCAGGAGGATGGCGAGGTTCGCGGAGCCGGCGATGAGCATCGCGATCGTGACGTCCCAGCGGGTGGCGGTGAGAAGGGTCCGGATGCTGTGGCCTGCCCGCGCGCGCATTGCCGAGCCCGCGTCCTGCGTCACCGGGCTGACTGCCTGGGTCGCTGAGCTCACAGCCCGGGTCCCCGAGCCCGTCGAAGCGTCGCCCGCTGCACCGAATCGGTCCCTGGCCAGGGCGCTGTGCGCGTAGATCGCGTGCGGCATGATCGTCGCACCGAGGATGGATGCCGCCAGCAGCACGGAGCCGCTGTCCGCGAAGCGGGGCAGCATCCCACCGACGACTCCCGCCGGGTCCGGCGGGGCGACGACCAGGCCCGCGACGAAGCCGACCACGATCAGGGCCATCAGGCCGATGATGACGAACTCGAAGTGCCGGGCGCCGCGGCGCGAGTGCACGGCCAGCAGCACGATCGAGACGGTTCCCGTGATCACCCCGCCCAGCAGCAGGGGGATGCCGAACAGCAGGTTCAGTGCGACGGCGCCGCCGAGCACCTCGGCGATGTCGGTGGCCATCGCCACGAGCTCGGCCTGCAGCCAGTAGGCGCGACGCGCCCACGGGTTGCGGATGCGGGTGCCGAGCACTTCGGGCAGGCTCCTGCCGGTGACGACGCCGAGCTTGGCCGACAGGTACTGGATCAGCCAGGCCATCACGTTGCCCGCCAGCACGACCCAGACCAGGAGGTAGCCGTAGCGCGCGCCGGCGGTCATGTTGCTGGCGACGTTCCCCGGGTCGAGGTACGCGACGCCGGCGACGAGCGCCGGTCCGAGCAGGCTCAGGCCGGTCCACGGCACGCGGATGCCCCGTCGGGGCATCTCCTGGTGGACACCGGGCTCCTCGATCCGCGCTGATTTAGGCATACCGAAATCATATGTGTTTTTCGGTGCGCCTAAAAGTTCGAGGTCGGGTCGCGTTTCGTGTCGCTTCCACGGCATTCCGGATGCTGCAGGTCGCAGTTGGTCCCGCTCGACGCGCGCATTCCGGGATGAACTGCGACCTGGGCGACCGGAGCAGCCCGGTTCCGTTGCGAACTGCGACCGGGATGCCGCCCGATAGCCTGGCGGAGTGGAAGAGCAGGCCCCCGACCCGACACCCGAGCGCACGACGCACGGCGTCGGCCCGTGGCAGGGGGAGCGGCCCGTCGAGGACTGGTACGACCCCGAGCTGCTGGAGCACGGCGACACCCGCAACGTGATCGACCGGTACCGGTACTGGCGGATGGAGGCGATCGTCGCGGACCTGGATCTGCAGCGGCATCCGTTCCACGTCGCCATCGAGAACTGGCAGCACGACATGAACATCGGCTCGATCGTGCGCAGCGCGAACGCGTTCCTCGCCGACACCGTGCACATCATCGGCCGTCGCCGCTGGAACAAGCGGGGCGCCATGGTCACCGACCGCTACCAGCACGTCGTGCACCACCCGGACGTGGAGTCCTTCGCCGCCTGGGCTGCCGGTGAGGGCATCCCGATCATCGCGGTCGACAACGTGGGCGACGCCGTCCCCGTCGACCGGGCCGAGCTTCCGGAGCGCTGCGTGCTGCTGTTCGGCCAGGAGGGCCCCGGGCTCTCCGAGGAGGCGCTCGCCGCGGCATCCGGGCACATCGAGATCACCCAGTACGGATCCACCCGCTCGATCAACGCGAGCGCGGCGGCGGCCGTCGTGATGTACGAGTGGTGCCGCCGGTACGCCCGGCAGGCGTGACTGCGGACCGGTGCGCTGGGCGCCGAACGTGCCCTGGGTGAGCCCGGGGCCTCTGACCGCGGCGGATCCCCGTTCCATTGAGACGCAGTCTCGCGTAAACTGACGCTCAGTCTCAAACGGATTGGAGTCCGCCATGGCATCCGACTACCCCCCGCCGGTCGACGATTACCGCTTCCTGTTCGGCGAGGCCTTCGGCCTCGACTTGGTCGCGCGCGGCACGGGCGGCGCGTTCAGCGCCGAGGACGCCGTCGAGATCATCGCGGGTGCGGGCGAGTTCGCCGCCTCCGTCCTCGCTCCGCTCGAGACCGTCGGCGACCGAGTCGGCGCGCGCCTCGAAGACGGCCAGGTGCACCTGCCGGCCGGGTTCGCCGAGGCGTATCAGGCGTTCGTCGAGGCGGGGTGGGTCGGCGCCGAGGCGCCCGAGTCCGCGGGCGGAGACGGCCTGCCCGGTTCGATCCGCGCGGGGCTCGGCGAGATCTGGAACGGCTCCAACGCGGCGTTCGCGCTGTGCTGGCTGCTGACGGCGGGCCAGATCCACGCGCTGGATGCCGCGGCATCCGACGAGCTGCGCGAGACCTACCTGACCAAGCTCGTCGCCGGCACCTGGACTGGCACGATGAACCTCACGGAGCCCGACGCCGGAACCGATCTGGGCGCGATCCGCACTCTCGCCACTCCCCGCGCCGACGGCTCGTGGGGCGTCAGCGGCCAGAAGATCTTCATCACCTGGGGCGACCACGACGTGGCCGAGAACATCGTGCACCTGGTGCTCGCGCGCACGCCCGACGCCCCCGCCGGGGCCAAGGGGCTGTCTCTGTTCGTCGTGCCCAAGTTCCTGCCCGATGCCGCCGGCGACCCTGGCGAGCGCAACGCGGTCACGACGGTGGCCGTCGAGCACAAGCTCGGCATCCACGGCAGCCCGACCTGCGTGCTCGCCTACGAGGACGCCACGGGGTATCTCGTCGGCGAGGTCGGCGGCGGGCTCGCCGGCATGTTCGTGATGATGAACTCCGCGCGTGCGGGGATGGGGTTCCAGGCCACCGGCATCTCGGACCGCGCCTATCAGCAGGCTGTCGCGTACGCGGATTCGCGTCTGCAGGGGGCGGTGCTCGACCGCCCTGCAGGTACGCCGATCACCGGGCATCCGGATGTGCGCCGCCTGCTGCTGTCGATGCAGAGCCGGCTGTTCGCGATGCGCGCCCTTGGCGTGTACCTGGGCGACCTGTTCGATCGGGCCGAGGCCGACGGGACCGGTGCGCTCGCCGAGTTCTTCGTGCCGATCCTGAAGGGCTGGGCGACGGAGGATGCCGTGGCGCTGACCAGCGACGCGATCCAGGTGCACGGCGGCATGGGCTTCATCGAGGAGACCGGCGTCGCGCAGCACTACCGCGACGCGCGCATCATGCCGATCTACGAGGGCACGACGGCGATCCAGTCCAACGACCTGATCGGCCGCAAGGTGATCCGCGACGGCGGCGCGACGGCTTCCCAGCTCTTCGAGTCGATCGCGTCGACGGTCGCCGATCTGCGCGGCCTCGACAACCCGGTCGCGGCGCGCACCGCCGACCGTCTGGAGCGGGCTGTCGCCTCGGCGCGTGCGGCGACGGCATCCGTGGTCGGCTTCGGTCAGACTCGCGACGCGTACGGCGTGAGCGTGCCCTACCTGATGCTGCTCGGCACGCTCGCCGGCGGCTGGATGCACGGGCTCGCCGTCGTCGCCGTGCTCGCGCACGTTTCTGTCGATGAGGCGGATGCCGCCCGCCTGGTCTCCGCGGACTTCTACGGCGCCCACCACCTGCCGCGCGTGCACATGCTGGCGGAGACGGTGGCGGCGGGCGAGGTCGCCTGACTCGGCTCTCGGGTCTCGGCTCTCGGGTCGTTGGGTCGCGGGGCGTGGGGTTGCGGGTCGTGTCGGCGAGCCACCATCCTGTCGGCGAGCCACCATGCGATTTCGAGTGAATCGCATGGTGGCTCGGCGTTCGCATGGTGGCTCGGCGCTCGTTTGGCAGCGCGGCGTTCGCTTGGTGCCGCGGTGATCGCGCTCGGTGCCGCACAGTGACCGGCCCCTGGGCGGATCCAGGTCGAATCAACGGCAGCGGCCGGTGACCTCGGGCTGGTCCGCGACATTGACGCGCAGATCAGCACACTCACGTCCAGGCTGCTCAGCTGGGTCCTGGTGGCCGGCTCACTTCCATCTCACGCGTTGTTCGCGCAGGTAGCCGAGCAGGGGGGTGGCATCCCGGTGCATGCCCGGCATCCGGGTCCTGCTCAGGCGACGGATTTGGTCCACTGGTCGGTGCGGACGCGCCAGCTGAGGGTGCCGAGGCGGGCGAGCAGGTAGATGCCGAAGAATGCGATGGCCAGCCAGAGCAGGCCGACGGCGCCGTCGATGCCGGTGGCGGAGATGATCCACAGTGCGGGCAGGAACGGGACGAGGTTCAACCCGCCCGCGATGGCGAGGTAGCGGGCATCGTTCGCGCCCATCAGCACGCCGTCCAGCACGAAGACGATGCCGGCGACGGGCTGGGCGACGGCGAGCACGATCAGTGCCGGCTGCACGAGGGCGGCGATCGCGGCATCCCCGGTGAAGACGATCCCCAGCACTCCGGAGAGCGCCGCGATGAGCGCGCCGACGAGGACTCCGAACCATACTCCCCAGGCGGTGGTGCGGCGCAGGACGCGGTGTACCTGGGTGAGGTCGCCGGAGCCGAGGCTCTTGCCGATCAGGGCCTGTGCGGCGATCGCGAGCGCGTCGAGTGCGAAGGCAGCCGTGGAGAAGATCGTGAACGCGATCTGCCAGCCGGCGAGCTCCTGCGTGCCGATGCCGGTCGCGATGGCGACGGTGGCGAGCAGAGCGATGCGCAGGCTGACGGTGCGCAGGAACAGCCAGCCGCCGGAGCGGGCGGTGCCGCGGATGCCTTCGCTCTGCGCCTTCATCGAGGCCCCGTGCCGGATGGCGAGGCGGCGGATGACGAGCACGTAGGCGGCGACCATGCCCCACTGCGCGGTGACGGTGCCGAACGCGGAGCCGGCGATTCCCCAGCCGAAGCCGTAGATGAAGATCCAGTTCAGCAGGGCGTTGGCGCCGAAGCCGAGGCCGGCGATCCAGAGCGGGGTGACGGTGTCCTGCATGCCGCGGAGCAGGCCGGTGGCGGCGTAGACGATGAGCATGGCGGGCAGGCCCCACATGGAGATCGTCAGGTAGGTGCGGGCCTCGACGGCGACGGCGTCAGCGGCGCCGAACAGGCTGACCAGCCAGGGGGTGGTGAGGGCGCCGACGATCGCGAGGACGGCGCCGAGGCCGAGGGCGAGCCACATGCCGTCGATGCCGACCGAGACGGCGTCGCCGGGCCGGCCGGCGCCGAATCGGCGGGCGACGGCAGGGGTGGTCGAGTAGGCGAGGAAGATCATCAGGCCGACGATGGTCTGCAGGACGGCGCTGGCGATTCCGAGGCCCGCGAGCGGGGTGGTGCCGAGGTGGCCGACCATCGCAGCATCGAGGATGAGGAACAGCGGCTCGGCGACGAGCGCTCCCAGAGCCGGCACGGCGAGGAGCAGGATCTCTCGGTTCAGCGACGGGGGAGCGCATGCGGGGGATGCCACCTCACGAGCCTATGGCGTGCGGGCGGAGGGGGCGTCTCCAGCCGGGGGCTTCACTGCCGCGCAGGCAGGGTCGTGTGGTCGCGTGGTCGCGTGGTCGCGAGGTCGCGTGGTCGACAGTCGCATGCTCAGGCGGCGATGTCATAGCGGGCGCGCCCGCCGAGCTGCGGGGTGCGGGTGGGGTCGATGTGGGCGGGTGGAATGAACCAGACCTTCCCGTGCACGTTGACGCCGGTCCCTCGCCTTCGCCGCGTGCCGGCGGTGTCGCCCGTGCCCGCGTGGTCTCCGGGTGGGTTGTCGATTCTGATGTCCCACCCGTTGTCGTGGATGCGGTGGTGGCAGGACTCGCAGAGCAGGACCCCGTTGGACAGGTCGGTCGGCCCCGCATCCCGTTTCCACCACTTCAGATGATGGGCTTTGGTCATGTGGGGCGGAAGCCCGCACCGTGCGCACCCGCCGTCGCGTTCGACGAGGGCGAGCTTCTGCGCTCTCGTGAACAGGCGGTTCTCGCGCCCGAGGTCGAGGATCTCTCCGGCGCCATCCAGCACGCAGGGGATGACGCCGCCGGAGGCGGCCATCCGTCGGATCGCAGTCACCGAGAGGGGCTGGTCGGTCCCGTCGATGGTGCCATGTCCGGTGCCGCGCTCGAGGTCGTCCAGGTTGACGCGCACGATCACGGTCGCGCCGGCGACGGGAACCGAGGTCTCGCAGCCGATCACGTGCCCGCAGAACAGGGCGAGCGCATCGGCGCGCATCATCGCGACCGTCCGCCGGTCCTCGTCCACACCGTCGGCATCCGTACTCGCGAAGCCGCCAGAGCGAGGCGTATCCGCCGCGCCGTGGGCATCAGTCCCGGCGTCCTCGGCATCCGCACGGCGCGCGGCGACCGCCGCCGCCTCAGCGTCTTTGCGGGCCTGGAACTGGGCGGTGACGTATCCGTCGATCGCGGTGCGGATCGGTGCACCGGACTCCACGTCGGTGATGAGGCTGAGGTGCAGCATCCCGTCGCGTTCGAAGAACGTCAGCGACCGGGACGCCCGGCGCTCCTCTTCGCGTGCTTCGAGTCTGTCCTGTTCCAGCAGTATCTCGGCCCGCTTGACGAGCCGGCGCACGTCATCCAGCGACAGCCCGACCGCGCGTTCCACGAGCCGCGCCTCCACGTCCGCGACGACGTCTCGGTCGCGTCCGATGCGCGCGCGATCCAGGAACTCCACGATCACCGCAGCCCCGGCAGCGCCCACCTCGCCGGCGGACAGCGCCGCCTCGACAGCGGGGTACTTCGCAGGCATCCGCTCGCCGACCAGATCCACCCGGGGCGCCACTGCCTCCCCGACCTTCACCAACCGCGCGGCGTCCCCTGTCGAGACGCCGGTCGTCGCGGCGATCAGAGCCGCGGGCGTCCGGAACCCGGCCTGCTTCGCCAGCGACTCCGCACCCAGCTCCGCACGCGACTCATGCGCGATGCCGGCCGCGACCCGTGCCTGCAAGGCGTCCAAGGCCCGTCGAGCCGACCCGATCGCCGCATTCAAGGCCATCAGATCGGCTCGAGCCAACCGGTCATCATCGTCAGCATCAGCCCACACCGCGTCGAGGACCGACACGGCCTCGTGCAGGTTGACCAGGGGAGCTGACATGCCTCAACGATACGGACACCGACCAGCATTGTCAAGCATTTCTTCGAGAAAAGATTCACAATCTCAATATCAGATGCGAACATACCTACTAACATGAGCGATCGCTCATCACCTCGATTCGAACACTATCCGCGCCGCCCGACACGGCGGTCGCATACCCTGGAAGCACCGGAGGTGATCCGATGTCCGACGCGATGAGCAACGCCGCCCGCTATCGAGCGCAGCGGGGCGCGGGAGAGCAGCCAGAGCCTGAGCAGTCTGCCGAGGCGCCGATGGTGCTCAACGCGCAGAACAAGTCGGAGTTCGTCGAGACGGCGATCCAGCTCGCAATTCGGCAGGGTGTCTTCGATGATCTGCCCGGCGCCGGCAAGCCGATCGAGGGTCTCGGCACGCACCACGATCCGGACTGGTGGATCCGCCGGAAGATCGAGACTGAGAACCTCTCCGGTCTCGGCCCGCCGGCGCTCATGCTGCGTGTCGAGGACCGCGGGCTCGACGACGAACTTGACCAGCTCGGACGTGAGGAGGACGTCCGCGGTGTGCTTGAGGACTTCAACCGCCGTGTCATCGAGGCGCGTCGTCAGTTGCTCGGCGGTCCGCCGGTCATCACCAGGACCCGCGACGTCGATGCGGAGGTGGCGGCTTGGCGGGAGCGTCGCACCGCTGCGCGGGCGATCGCGGATGCTGCGGAGCAGGCGGATGCTGAACCGCGGCGCCGTCGCGGCTGGTGGCGCCGCTCGGCGTGACGGACGACCGCTTCAGGCGGTGACGACGATCTGATCGGGCGTGCGCGCTTCGATCTGCACGAGACTTCTCGTGTGCCTGGATGGTGCCGGTGACGCGGATCGTCGCCCGTCATATGCGACGGCTGGGTCAGTCGGAAAGTCGATGGACACTCTGCATCCGCACAACCGCCCCGCGAACAGAGGTGTTCGGGTGCTTACCGGGAACGCGTGACTGCGGTGGTTCAGGCCCCTACGCGCACCACGCCGGTCGGCAGGTCCTCGGCCTCCTCGAACGCCACGTCCGGGGTCGGCCGGCGGAAGCCCCGCGTCAGCCACAGCAGGTACAGCGCGCCGATGCCCGACCAGATCAGGCCGACGGTCATCGCCAGCTGATCCAGGCTCAGCCACAGCCACACGTTGATCAGGAACCCGATGCCCGGGATCAGCGTCCACTCGATCGACGATCCGTGCGTGTGCTCGGTGCGGCGGTGGCGGATCCAGAACGCGATCACCGACAGGTTGACGAACGCGAACGCCGTGAAGGCGCCGAAGTTGATCAGCGAGGTCGCCGCGTTCAGATCGAGCTGCAGAGCGGTCAGCGCGATCGCGCCCACCAGCACGATGTTGATCACGGGCGTGCCCAGCCGCGGATGCACGTAGCCGAACAGCCTGCGGGCGATGATGCCGTCGCGGCCCATCGCATACAGCAGGCGCGAGGCGCTCAGCTGCGAGGCCAGGCCGGAGGAGACCACCGACACCGTCGCGCCGGCCAGGAAGATCGTCTGGAACAGGATGCCGCCGATGAACAGCGCGATGTACGGCGAGGCGCCCTCGATGTCGGGGGTGATGGCGTTCAGGGCATCCAGATCCGGCACCAGCGTCTGCATCACGTAGGTGACGGAGACGAAGAACGCGGCGCCCAGGGCGGCGATCCACATGATCGAGCGCGGCACAGTGCGACGCGGGTCGACGGTCTCCTCCGACAGCGTGGTGACCGCGTCGAAGCCCAGGAACGCCAGCGCCAGCACCGAGGCGCCGCCGACCAGGCTCGCCATGTCGGCGCTCACCGAATAGAACGGCGCGAACGTGAAAGCCAGCGCGTTGTCGGAGAGGATCGCCCGCACCGTCAGCACGACGAACACGATCGCCAGGAGCGCCTGGAACACCACCATGATCATGTTCGCCACCGCGCTGACGCGGACGCCGATGATGTTCAGCACCGTGATCACCAGGATCAGGCCGACGATCCACATCCAGTCCGGCACCCCGGGGAACTCCGCGGAGAGATAGATCTTCGCCAGCAGTGCGTTGATCATCGGCAGGAACAGGTAGTCCAGCAGCGACGCCCAGCCGACCAGGAAGCCCACCGGAGCGGCGATCGTGCGACGGGTGTACGTGTAGGCGGAGCCCGCGGACGGGTAGACGCGCACCATCCTGGCGTAGCTGAACGCGGTGAACAGCACGGCGATCGTGATGATGATGTACGACATCGGGACGTGGCCCTTCGTCGCCTCAGACACGATGCCGAACGTGTCGAACACGGCGAAGGGCGACATGTAGGCCAGTCCGATGAAGACGACGTGCCGCTGCCTGAGGTTGCGGTGCAGCCCCGCCGGGGTGCTCGTGAGGGTCATGATTACCTCCTTGTAATCGTGCGGCCGTCGGGTCATTGCGTATTGATCAGGCGATCAATACGCAATGTTCCTACACTGGAGTCACCATGTCAACACCCGGAACCCGCACCCGCACGCGCAAGAGCCCGCTCGAGCGCTCGGCGGAGATCCGCAGCGCAGCCGTCGAGATCGCCCGTGAGAACGGCCTGTCGGCGCTGACGCTGCGAGCCGTCGCCGCGCGCGCCGGCGTCGCGCCGGGGCTGGTCGCGCACTATGCCGACAGCATGGACGACCTGGTCGCGCGCGCGTTCCGGGAGCTCGTGGCGTCCGAGCTCGAGCAGGTGAGGGCCGAGGTCGCGCTCGTCGAGGATCCGCCTGCCCGGCTGGCGCGCATGATCGCGACGGTGCTCGCCAGCGATCACGACGACATCACGCTGGTGTGGGTGGACGCCTGGTCGCTGGGCCGGGGGAGCGCGGCGCTCGGCGCCGCCATCGACGAGCAGATGGGCGCGTGGCAGGCCTTCATCTCCGGGATCATCGAGGACGGCCGCGCCGGAGGGCTCTTCCGCACCGATGCGCCGGAGGCCGTCGCCTGGCAGATCCTCGCCATGATCGACGGCATCTCCGCGCACGCGCTCACCCGTGGCACCGACGCCGCGGCCTTCGCGACGCGTCTCGCGCAGGCATGCGAGACGCTGGTGGGGACGGAGCCGGGCGCGATCGTCGCGCGTCTCGCGCGCTGAGCGCAGGGCATCGCAGCATCCGGCGCCGAGTCTTCTTCGATGTCCGCGCGGATGCCTAAGCTGGACCGCATGACTGACGTTCTGCCCTCGGGTCTCGCCATCAGCGAGTTCGACTCCGACATCCGCCCCCAGGACGACCTCTACCGCCACGTCAACGGCACGTGGCTGGAGTCGGCCGAGATCCCCGCCGACAAGGCGCGCTGGGGCTCCTTCCACCTGCTCGCCGAGCAGGCCGAGAAGGACGTGCGCGCGATCATCGAGGAGTCGCAGGATGCCGAGCCCGGCACCCTGAACCGCAAGGTCGGCGACCTGTTCACCAGCTTCATGGACACCGAGCGCATCGCCGCGCTGGGCCTCGCCCCTCTGCACGAGCAGCTGGCGAAGGTCGACTCGATCGACAGCATCGGCTCCTTCCTCGCCACGGTCGGCGCATTCGACCGCGAGGGCGTCGCCGCCCTCATCGGCGTGTTCATCGAGCCCGACCCCGGCAACCCCGAGCGCTACGTGCCGTTCGCCCTGCAGGCCGGCCTGTCGCTGCCCGACGAGAGCTACTACCGCCAGGAGAGCTTCGAGGGCACCCGCACCGCGTACCGCGCCCACCTCGAGCGCATCCTGACCCTCGCCGGCGTCGCGGATGCGGCGGGCACCGCGGATCGCGCCTTCGGTCTCGAGCACGAGATCGCCGGGCACCACTGGGACAACGTCGCCTCGCGCGACGCCGTGAAGACCTACAACCTGAGGACCTGGGACGAGTTCCAGACGCTGGTCGGCGTCGACCTCACCCCGTGGCGGGACGCCGTGTCGGTGGCCAACCCCACCGCCTTCGACGAGCTGGTGGTCTACCAGCCCAGCTTCTTCGAGGGCCTGGGCGGCCTGCTGGTCGAGGAGCGCCTGGACGACTGGAAGGCATGGCTGCGCGCCAAGGTCGTGCACGGGCTGGCCGGCTTCCTCATCGACGACATCATCGACGAGAACTTCTCGTTCTACGGCACCGAGCTCACCGGCACCCCGTCGATCCGCGAGCGCTGGAAGCGCGGCGTCTCGCTGGTCGAGGGCTCGCTCGGCGACGCGGTCGGCAAGATCTACGTCGAGCGGCACTTCCCCGCGGCGTCCAAGGTCGCGATGGACGAGCTCGTCGCCAACCTCATCGAGGCCTACCGGCAGAGCATCGAGAAGCTCGAGTGGATGAGCGCGGAGACCCGGGAGAAGGCGCTGGCCAAGCTCGCCACCTTCCGCCCGAAGATCGGTCACCCCGACGTGTGGCGCGACTACTCCGCCGTCGAGATCGACGCCTCCGACCTGATCGGCAACGCCCGTCGCGCCACGGTCTTCGAGCACGACCGCCAGGTCTCCCGCATCGGCGGTCCGATCGATCGCGACGAATGGCACATGCCGCCGCAGATGGTCAACGCCTACTACAACCCGCTGATGAACGAGATCGTGTTCCCGGCGGCCATCCTGCAGTACCCGTTCTTCGACCCGAACCGTGACGCGGCCGCCAACTACGGCGGCATCGGCGCGGTCATCGGCCACGAGATCGGCCACGGGTTCGACGACCAGGGAAGCCGTTACGACGGCGACGGCCGCCTGCAGGACTGGTGGACGGATGCCGACCGCGAGGCGTTCGAGGAGCGCACCAAGGCGCTCATCGCGCAGTACGACGCACTGGTGCCGGTCGGGCTGAGTGACGAGAACCATGTCAACGGCGCTCTCACCATCGGCGAGAACATCGGCGACCTGGGCGGCCTCGGCATCGCCCTGAAGGCGTACGAGCTGTCGCTGGGCGGCGCCGAGGCGCCGGTGATCGACGGCTACACCGGGGTCCAGCGCCTGCTGCTGAGCTGGGCGCAGGTGTGGCGGCAGAAGAGCCGCGACGCCGAGACGATCCGTCTGCTGACGATCGACCCGCACTCGCCGAACGAGTTCCGCTGCAACCAGATCCTCAGCAACATCGACGCGTTCTACGAGGCGTTCGACGTGACCGAGGGGGACGCCCTGCATCTTCCGGAAGACCAGCGCGTCACGATCTGGTGAATGCTTCGACCCCGCCGTCCGCTCAGCCGGGCGGCGGGGTTACGATAGCCCAGTCGGTCGAGGATCCCGCTCCCCCGCACGGATCTCCGGTCACCGATGCCTACTCCACCCGTGAGGAATCCTGCGTGAGCTCCCCCTCCGCTTCGGTACCTGACCCCTCGCGTGGCACACCGCGCGTGCCCGCCGATGGGGTCGCCACCGCATCGCATCGATCGCAGCGCGGCGGTCGGCGCACACCGCGACGGGCGGCTGTCGGCCGCCGTTCGTTCAGCTCCGCCCTCCGCGCGCTCGAGGAGCTCGCGGCATCCGGGGCCCAGGTCTCGGTGCACGTCGCCGATCTCGACACCGGCCGCAAGATCCTCGCCGGCGACGACCACGTGCCGCTGCCGATCGCGGGCCTCGGCTTCGTGCCCGTGCTCGTCGAGACCGCCGCGGCGCTGGATGCCGGCACCCTCGACCCGCTGCGGATCGTCGACCGCGCCACCGAGGGGTTCGTCGCCGGCTCCGGCCTCTGGCGCAACCTGCGGGTGCCGGCGCTGCCGCTGATCGACCTGGCCGTCCTCGCGGCGGCCACCGGCGACCCGAACGCAGCCAACGCCCTTCTCGACGCCGTCGGGCACGAGCAGGTGCGCGCCCGCATGGTGAGCCTCGGGATGCCGCGCAGTGCCGTGCTCGACCATTTCCGTGACAAGCGCGGCCCCGACGACGCCCCGCATGTGGCGGTCGGGACCACCCGGGAGTTCGCGCACCTGTTCGCGGCGCTCGTGAACGCGTCCGTCGTCGACGCGGCGGTCAGCGCGCAGGTCTCGGAGTGGCTGAGCCTGAACCAGGATCTCAGCCTCGTCGCGGCGGCGACCGGGCTGGATCCGTTCGCGCACGATCACGACGCTCACGGCCTGCTTTTCGTCAACAAGACCGGCCGCGACCGCGGCGTGCGCGCCGAGGCCGGTGTGCTCGCGGGCCCGCGAGCGGGCATCGCCTACGCGCTGACGGTGTGCTTCGACGACCTGTCGATCAGCCACCGGCTGCGCGCGCACGACGCGTTCCGCATCCTCGGCACCGATCTCATGGAGTACACGCACTGAGGTCGGGAGCCCGTCCGGGCTCGGCGACTGGGCTACGGTCGAAACATGCTTCCCGACGACTGGACTCCGCACCGCCGCGACGACGGTGAACTGCTCGGCTGGATCCGCCCCGAGGGCGAGGACTGGGTCGCGATCGACGTGCTCGGCCGCACGGCGTCCGCGCCCGTCGACTGGCTCGATGCCGAGGCGGCGCTGGAGCAGGTCGGGCTGGCGTGGCTCGCCGACATCTGGATGCTGGAGGGGGAGGCGCCCGAGCCGCTCCGCGTGCGCTTCGTCGAGGTGACGCCCTCCGAAGGCGCAGCCGCCGGACGTGTCGTCGTGAAGGTCGACGACTTCGGTGACATGCAGCGCCCGCCCGCCGAGCGCTTCACGCTGCCCTGGCCGGCGCCCGCCCGCCTGCGCCCGGTGCGCCCGGGCGACCCGGACGGCCGCACGCTGGGCTGACGAGGCGTCCGCGTCAGCTGACGCCCTTCATGAGCTTGAGGACGGGCTTCGCGGACACGGCCAGGCCCAGTCCGACGACGATCGCGATCGCACCGAGGATCGAAAAGTACGGCACCTCGTTCTGCGGGTCGTAGAACTGCACGAGCCAGCCGGAGATGGCCGTGCCGAGCGAGATCGACAGGAAGAACAGCGCGACCATCTGCGCCTTGAAGTGCGAGGGCGCGAGCTTGGTCGCGGCCGACAGGCCGATCGGCGAGAGCAGCAGCTCGGCGATCGTGAACGCCAGCAGGATGCCGACGATCGCGAGCAGCGGCGTGGAGCCCTCGCCGCCGTTCGCGAACGGCAGGAAGAGCAGGAAGGCGCCGCCCATCACGATCGTCCCCAGCGCGAACTTCATCGGGGTGGTCGGCTGCCTCTTGCCGAGCTTGGTCCACAGGGCGGCGAACACCCCGGAGAGCACGATGATGAACACCGGGTTGATCGACTGCACCCACACCAGCGGTATCTCCCAGCCGAGGATCATGCGGTCGAGGCGCTTGTCGGAGTACACCGTGAGCACGGTGAACTGCTGCTGGTACAGGGACCAGAACGCCACGCTCGTGATGAACAGCGGCACGAACGCCCACACCCGCGAGCGCTCGGTCGCGTCGACGTGACGGCTGGACAGGATGATGGTGAAGTACGTGAGCGTCGCGACCAGGGCGCCGACGATGACGATGTTCGCGAGGTTCTCGGGGCGGATCACGCCGACGAGCGTCAGCACCACGATCAGTGCGATCGCCACGACGGCGATGCCGATCACCAGCGGATAGCGGCGCGCGGGCAGCGGGTTGGGCACGGTGGAGGCCGCGGCCGGCAGGTTCCGGCGCCCGAAGCTGTACTGAATGAGACCCGCGGTCATGCCGACCGCCGCGAGGCCGAAGCCCCAGTGGAACCCGACGGTCGACTGCAGCAGACCGGTCAGCACGGGGCCGAAGAAGGAACCGAGGTTGATACCCAGGTAGAACAGCGAGAAGCCGGCGTCCCGCCGGGTGTCCTCCTCGGAGTACAGCGTGCCGACCACCGAGGTGGCGTTGGCCTTCAGGCCGCCCGAGCCGAGGGCGATCAGCACCAGGCCGACTCCCACGCCCACGAATCCGGGGAGGAGGGCGAGCGCGGCGTGCCCGGCGACGATGACCACCGCGCTGAAGAACAGCACCCGTTCCGAGCCGAACAGGCGATCCGCCAGCCAGGCGCCCAGGATCGTGGACAGGTACACCGATCCGCCGTAGGCGCCGACGATGCCGCCGGCGATCGCCTCGGGCATGGCCAGTCCGCCCTTGGCGACGCTGAAGTACAGGTAGATCAGCAGGATGCCCTGCATGCCGTAGAAGCTGAACCGCTCCCACATCTCGACGCCGAACAGGTTCGCGAGCGCGCGCGGCTGCCCGAAGAATCCGTGCTCCGGGGCCGTCGGCTCGGTGGCGCTCGGCGAAGAAGTCATCCCTCCAGCTTACGTGCCGGCCGGTTCCCGGCCCTGTCCGGGCCGATCCGCGACGGCTAGGGTGGGCGCCATGAGCAACGTGGCTCCGAACGACCCGGCCGCGGCGCGCGGCATCTCGCGCCGCACGCAGTCCGACATCTTCCGTGCCGGCATCAGCGGTGATCGTCCCGCCGTCCCCATCGGCGTCGACGCGCTGGGCGCCGAGGCCGAGGCCGCCCTCTCGACCGAGGCATACGCCTACATCGCAGGCGGGGCGGGCTCCGAGGCGACGGTCGCGGCGAACCGTCGCGAGTTCGAGCGCTGGCAGGTGTGGCCCCGGCCGCTGCGGGATGTCTCGTCCCGCGACCTGTCCGTGGAGTTCCTCGGGCGAACCCGCCCCACCCCTCTGCTGCTCGCGCCGCTCGGGGTGATGGAGCTCGTGCATCCGGAGGCCGACCTCGCCGTCGCCAGGGCCGCGGCGTCCGTCGGAGTGCCGTACACGGTCTCGAACCAGGCATCCTTCCCCGTCGAGCGCATCGCGCAGTCTGCGCCCGGCGCGCCGCGGCTGTTCCAGCTGTACTGGTCGGCTTCCGATGAGCTGAACGCGTCGCTGCTGGGCCGTGCCGAGGCGGCCGGATGCGAGGCGATCGTCGTCACGCTCGACACCCACCTGCTCGGCTGGCGCACCCGCGATCTCGATCTGGCGTACCTGCCGTTCACCCGCGGGATGGGCATCGCCCAGTACACCTCGGATCCGGTGTTCCAGGCGCTGGTGCGGGAGCGCGCGGTCGCTTCGACAGAGCCGGCATCCGCCGTCCGCGTCACCCCGAGGACGATCGCCGCCGGGGTTTCGATCGCCCGCAAGGGCTCCGGCCTCACGGGAAGCCGCAGCCTGCGCGAGAACCTGCGCTCGCCGCTGCCGCGCGCCGCCGTCGAGACGTTCCTCGACGTGTTCTCCACGCCCACCCTCACCTGGGACGACCTCGCCAGGGCGCGCGAGTGGACGTCGCTGCCGATCCTCCTGAAGGGGATCGTGCACCCCGACGACGCGGAGCGGGCGGCGGATGCCGGGGTGGACGGCATCTGGGTGTCCAACCACGGCGGCCGGCAGATCGACCGATCCGTGCCGACCCTGGCCGTGCTGCCGGAGATCGCCGAGCGGGTGGGCGGGCGCATGCCGGTGGTGTTCGACTCCGGCATCCGCAGCGGAGCGGATGCCGCGATCGCCCTGGCCCTCGGCGCCGACGTCGTGGCGCTCGGGCGTCCGTACGCCTACGGTCTCGGGATCGCGGGGGAGCGCGGCGTGCGCGAGGTGATCCGCAACGTGCTGGCTGAGCTCGACATCACGCTCGGGCTCGCTGGGCTCACCTCGATCGCCGAGCTCGACCGGGATGCGCTGCGGGCCGTGTGATCGCCGGCCTCGGATGGCGTGATTGCATGGACGCATGACCGAGTACGAGCAGCATCCGGCCGACACCGCCTGGCACCGATGGGCGCCCATCGGGCAGACCCTCGACACCAGCCGCACGCCGGGCAGTGGCCCGGTGCCCAGCATCGCGGCCTTCGAGCTGCTGCCCCTCGAACCGATGCTCGTCCCCGAGAAGCCCCGTGGTGGCGAGCTCGACCCGTCGGAGTGCCATCACTGCGGGCCGGCGAACCAGTACACGATCTGGCAGGACGACGAGTGGCGCGTCAGCGGCGGGATGCAGGGGCCGACCGGCATCCCGTTCGTCGGTGCCATCTCGCCACGGCGGCACGTGAGGCTCGAGGACGCCCCGATAGAGGTGCTCGCCGGTCTCGGCCCGATCCTGCAGCGTGTCTCCGAGGCGGCCAAGGCCATCCCCGCCGTCGCGCGCTGCCACTTCTCGCGGTGGAACGACGGCTCCGCGCACCTGCACCTGTGGGCGTGGGCGCGCCCGGCCGGCATGATGCAGGGTCGCGGAGCGATCCTCCCGTACTGGGAGCAGAGCATGCCCGCGATGCCCGACGAGATGATGAGCGAGTACCTCGAGATCGTCGCCGACGCGCTCGCCGCGGGCGGCGGGCAGGCGTTTCCGAACCGCTGAGCCGCTCCACGGCCCGCCGCGTTTCGCGTTTCGCACCGCGAGGGGCAGACTGGGATCGTGCGAAGCATCCGCGAACTCGACACCGTTGAACTGATCATCGACGCCCAGGGCCTGCTGGATTCCATCCGCGGCGCCAACCGCGTCATCGACGCCGGCACGCTGCGTGCGCTGCAGCAGTCGGGCAACTACGTGGTCGGGCTCTTCGACGACTCCGAGGGCGAGGACCGGATGGTCGGCGCCTCGATCGCGTTCTTCGGCGAGCCGGGCAAGCGCACCATGCACTCGCACATCACCGCGCTGCTGCCCGAGTACCGCGGACGCGGGTGGGGCCGCGAGCTCAAGGAGCACCAGCGTCAGTGGGCGTTCTCCCGCGAGGTCGGCCGCATCACGTGGACCTTCGACCCGCTGGTCGCGCGCAACGCGCACTTCTTCCTCACCGTGCTCGGCGCACGCGTGACCGGATACACGGTCAACCGCTACGGGATCTTCGGCAGCGGTGACGCGGGCGACGAGAGCGACCGGCTGGACCTGGAGTGGGTTCTCGCCGACATCGCCAAGCCCCCGGCATCCGATGCAGTGGTCGCGACCGTCGAGATCCCGACCGACGTCGAGGGCATGCGCGAGACCGACCCGGCTGCTGCGCACGAGTGGCGTCTGCGCCTGCGCGCCGACATCGAGGAGCAGCTGTCCCAGGGACGCCGCCTCGCCGGGTTCGACACCGGCCGCGGCTACCTTTTCACCGCGTGACCCTCAGGCCGGCGGCAGCACGAACGCGCCGGTCTCACCCGGGTTGACCGCGATCTCCCAGCGGAAGCCGTCGGGGTCGGCGAAGTAGCCGGAGTACCCGCCCCAGTCGCGCCGGGTCGCGGGCGAGACGGTGGCGCCCAGCGCCTCGGCCTCGGCGAGCACGGCATCCACCTCCGCCTCGGTCGCGAGGTTGTGCGCGAGGGTGATCGGGGCGACGCCGGATGCCGGGGGCTCCCCGATCTCGGCGGTGAACCCCTCCACGCTCCACAGCGAGAGGATCAGCCGGTCGGCGACCGGGAGCATCAGCACCTCGCCCTCGGCCTCGAAGATCGGCTCCCAGCCGAGTCCGTCGACGTAGAACGCCCTGCTGCGGCTCACGTCCGCGACGGCGAGGGTGATGAAGCTCACGCGCTGTTCCATGAGGACAGCCTCGCATTCCGCATCGCCGGGGTCGAGCGTTCGGGATCGTTCGGATTCCCTCTTCTGCGATCGCATCGATGCCGCGGATCGTCACACTGGGGGCGTTCGGAGTCTGGATCTGGGAGGCCATGATGACCGCAATGCAACGTTCGCGCGGTGCCGCGATCCTCGTCGTTCTGGCGCTACTGCTCAGCGCATGCACGGGGCCCGGGCCAGATCAGCCCAGCAGCGGTTCGGGGAAGATCACCGTCACGTGGCTTGCTGTCGCGGGCGACTCCGGCACGACGGGAACCACCGTGATCAGTCGCAAGGACCCGGCGAAGAAGGGCGATTTCCGCGTCGAGTTCTCCGAGAACGAGGTCGGCGGGATCGGAGCGCAGTCGCAGGCCGGGGCGTGGAACGCCGCGATCACCTCGACGCTTCTGCTCGGCCGGCCTCTCGAGGGCGAGTTCCGCTTCGAGACCGACGGTCGCATCGACGGGCCGAGCGCCGGGGCGCTCACGACGGCCGGGCTCATCGCCGTGGCGCGCGGCGAGAAGTTCAAGAAGCACATCACGATGACCGGGACCATCAATGCGACGGGCACGGTCGGACCGGTCGGCGGCATTCCGGAGAAGGTGCAGGCCGCGGCCAAGGCCGGCTTCACCACCGTGCTCATCCCGCTGGGACAGCGCGTCACCACCAACCATGCCGGAGAGTCCGTCGACGTCGTGAAGGAGGGCGAGCGCGTCGGCACCACCGTCATCGAGGTCGGTGACATCTACGAGGCCTACAGCGCACTCACCGGCAAGAAGCTCGAGGTCCCCGGCGTTGCGAGGGATCCGCGCCTCGCCGCAACCTCCTACGACAAGGTCAAGCCGCAGACGGACGCCGCACTCGCACGCTACGACGCGGCCGTCGCCGGATTCCAGCGCCTGCCGTCGGAGGTGCAGGGGATCTTCACCGGCACCGGACTCTCGGACTTCGTCGCCGCCTATGCGGCGAAGGCCAAGGACCTGCAGCGGCAGGGCCTGCAGGCGGGGGCGTACAACCTCGCATCGCAGGCCGCGGCTCAGGCCGAGGCGATCACGGCCACGGGGGAACTGGCGATGCCGCTGTTCACCCAGGGACTGCCGGGGCTCGACGTGCTCTTCAGCCAGGCGCTGGACACCTCGATTCCGGAGCAGGAGTTCTTCGCCTTCCTCGACAAGCTCAGCACGTACTCGCCGAAGTCCGTCGCTGACGTGGAGGGCCTGGTGAACGCCTACGCCGGAGCGTTCGACGCGTACTCCCTGCTGACCTTCGCATCGTCGTCGATCCAGTCGATCAGGACGCGGTACCAGCAGAACGACTTCGCATCGCTCGATGACATGTTCAGCGCCCTGGTCATGCCCGTGCTGTGGTCGCGGCTGTCGCGTTCGCAGCTGGTCTCAGCGGATGCTGCATTCGAGGTCGGTCGTGACAACCCCGGCGCCCCGATCGCGAAGGGGATGGACCTGGCACAGGTCGGCGACTTCTTCCGCCGCGGCGCGGATGCCAACCTCACGGCGTTCACCGAGAACGTGATCGCTCCGCTGGCGGAATCCCGCGGGCTCTCCAACGATCAGATGATGTCCCGGCTGGCAGGTGTCGACATCGCGGTCGCGGCGGCGATCACCCAGCAGCAGGTGCAGCCCGCGATCGCCGACTACATCGGCAAGGGCAAGCCGAATGCGGCGTACGCGACCCTCGGGTATGGACTGAACAACTACGTGCGCAACGAGTCGCTGACCGACAAGTACTACAACAACGCGATCCTCGACGACAATCTGAACATCACCGGCGTGCAGTTCGACGCGGTGCTCGGTCATGCCCTCGATCTCGGCAAGCAGCAGCTCGCTGACGAGATCGGCCGGTTGCGCGCCAACCGCACCGAGCCTGTGGTGAGCGTGGCGAGCTACGAAGTCGCCGGGCTGCTGCGCAACTCCAACGTCATGGATCAGTTCAGTGCGATCTCGCTATACAACGGCAGCTTCCTCATGACGCGGACGCTGAGCTATCTCGCGGAACCCAAGCCCAAGAAGAAGTGAGTGGGTCTCAGCGCTGGGACGTGATCGGACCGTAGGCTGACAGCAGGCTCGCGGAGGACACCGCGGCGGGAGGTGCGAGATGTCCGTCCGTGCAGACGACCCGGGGGCCCCGCGCACGCTCGATGCGCTCGCTGCACGGCTCCGGCTGCGGCGAGCAGAGGCCGGGGAACCCTCGTTCAGTGAGGTGGCCCGTCGCGTCGCTGTGATCCGCGGCGAACGGGCCTCGGGCACAACTGGGACACCGGGGCGGGTGACGATCTACGACGCCTTCCGCGACGGCCGCAAGCGTGTCGACGCCGCGCTCGTGCTCGACATCGTGCGGGCTCTGGGAGCCGACGATGCCGAGGTCGCCGTGTGGGGAGGCTGGTGCTCTGCGCTGGCGCGGCAGGCGCAGTCGGAGGTGGTCGTCTCCTCGCGAATCGGACCCCCGCCCCCACTGAACGACCTCATCGGCAGAGGACCGGAACTCGTCGCGGGTGCGGCGTCGCCGCGCCTGCTGATCACCGGCCTCGGCGGTGTCGGCAAGACGCAGCTGGCGTTGAACCTGCTCGCCGAGCACCATGCGGCGATGCGGATTCAGCAGGTGATCGTCGTCGACGTGCGGGGCACCGGCAGCGATCGGCTCGCACATCCGAGCGCCGTGATGGAGGCCGTCGAGCGCTCGCTCGCGCTGAGCGCCCCGTTCGGCGCGACGCTCGCTGACCGGGCGGATGCCGTGAGCACACGTCTCGTGGAGAGCCGCATCGGCCTGCTCCTCGACGATGTCGGCGCCGAGGAGCAGGTGCGCCCGTTCCTGCGCCGGGCCCTGTCGGTGCCGATCATCCTCACCAGCAGGCGGGCACTGGCATTGCCCGCGCGCGTTCGGATGCTCGACCTCGCACCGCTGAGCACCGCGGAGGGGCTGGATCTCCTGCGCGAGCGCATCGGTGCGACCAAGGTGTCGGAGGAGGCCGACGCCGCGCTCGAGATCGTCGAGCTCAGCGGCGGGCTGCCTCTGGCCGTGACTCTGGTCGCGGCACGGATCGCGCAGCAGAACTCCTGGTCGCTGCGCGATCATCAGCAGGCACTCAGGCGGCGTCGGGACGCATTACAGCTCGAACCTGCGGTGAACGCGGTCGTCAGCGGGTCCTATGAGGCGCTGACGCCCCGCAGCCGACGGGCGCTGCGGCTGTTCGCGACTCAGCCGTGCGCAGATCTCTCCGACCGTCAGTTCGCCGCGCTCATCGGTGTGGGCGCGGATGCGGCATCCAGGATCGTCGATCAGCTCGACTACCTCAACTGCATCAGCCGTCCAGGGCCCGGGCGGCTGGGGATGCATGTGCTCGTCCGCCTGTTCGCCGCCGGCCGCAGCTGGGAGGAGGACGCCCAGGCGGAGCGCGATGAAGCGCTGGAACGTCTGGGGTCGCAGATGCTGCAGGAGGCCTGGGCCGCGACCGATGCGATCTACCCCGGAGAGATCGCGCGATCGCGGGATCCGGCCCGGATCGTGCCGGTCATCCCGGCCGCCGCAGGGAGTCACTGGCTGAGAGCGGAGCTCGGGCATCTCATCGACGTGAGCCGGGTGCCCTCCCCGCACCGGGCGGAATTCGTGGATGCGCTCACGGAGGCCATCGCACGATTCGTGCACGAGCAGACCTCCCTGCCGTTCGCGGAGGCGTTCTTCCGAGAGGCCGTGGAGGTCGTCGAGACAGGACGGGAAGGCGCGGAGCCGGATCCCTCCGCCGTCGCGATCGCCCGGCGCTTCCTCGCGCAGACGCTGGTCTCGTCCGGCGATCCGGCGGCGCTGACCGAACTGCAGCGAGCGCGGACCGCCGCAGCGCAGGCGGATCTGCGACTGGTCACGCTGTCGATAATGAACTCGGTCGGGATCGTCGTCGGTCGCGGCGGGGATCTGCACGGAGCCCGGGCGGCATTCGCCGAGGTGATCGCCGCAGCCGAGACCGTTCCAGGTACGGAGATGCTTCAGGTCGTCGTGCGGGACAACGCGGCGATCGCGCTGTACCGGCTCGGAGATCACATCGCGGCGGCGGATGAGCACCGTGCGGCCATACGCCTGGCCTGGAGCGCCCCCTCGCCGCCGGTGCCGGCGATCGCCGAAGCACTGTCGAACCTCGCGGATCCGCTGATCGCCATGGGCGATCTGGATGGTGCGGAGACCGCTGCCCGGGAGGCGAGCGCGCTCGCCGAGGGGCGCAGCCGGAAGGCGGCGCTGCATGCGGCGACCGCCCTCGCCGTCGCACGGCTCCATCGCGGTGACGGCTCGCAGGCGCTCGCCGACCTGCGCAGGGTGGGTGAGCACGAGGAGGAGATCGCTGAGCCGAGCCAGCATGCGACGTTCCTGCTCGCACTCGGCGACGCACTCGCCGGCGAAGGCGAGCATGAGGAGGCGATGTCGTGCTGGCGACGGGCGCTCGCGATCGCCGTGCGCGCGTCGTTCCACTACGAGCAGGCGCGTGCGCTGCTGCGCCTGGGCTGCGCGGATGCCGTCGGCGATCCTTCCGGCGCCTTGATGCAGCTGGAGCAGTCTGTGGCGCTGTTCGGTACGGCCGGTGGGGCGGAGCCGCAGAGGGCTGCTGCTGAGGCCGAGCGGGTGCGAAGACTTCTCTGAGACCACCGTGCAGGGCAGAGGAGAGAGCTGAGGCCCGACCACCCAGAGTCCTCGGGTGGCCGGACCTCAGCACCGGCGCCTTCGGGTTACCTCGCGGACTTACGTCGCCGGGCGAGGAGGAAGAACAGGCCTCCTGCCGCGAGGATCGTGCCGAGCGCGAGGGGGAGGGTGACGTCGCCGCCGCCGGTGTGAGCGAGGTCCGGTTCGGTGGAAGGCTCTTCACCAGAGTTCCCGGGGCCAGCGGGGCCACCGGGGCCGCTGGAGTCGGCCTCGGTGACGGTGATCGGCGCCCAGCCGAGCAGGCCGTCGGACGCGGACCAGATCCCGAGCCGCGCCGTGCCCGAGGAGACACCGCTGATCGTCGCCGTCACCGTACCCGCTGCGCTCACGGTGTGCGTGCCGAGGTAGACCGGGGCGCCGAACAGCCAGACGCCGACCTCGGTGCCGGGGGCTGCCCCAGGGACGGACAGCGTGATCGTCTCGCCGAGCGCTGCACTCGCGGGCGTGGTGATGCCGCCTTCGAGCCCGGGGACCAGCGCATCGGCGCCCGGTGCGGCAGTCGGGATCTGAGCGGCCGGTGGAGTGACATCCGCCGTGACGGTGAAGCCAGCTGCGGCGGTCGCTCCGGGGGCACCCGCGGTGAGACGAACTGTGTGAGATCCCTCACCGAGCGAATCCGAGGTGTACGCGAAGACCGCACCGCCGCTCCCGTCCGATCGTGTGGAGCCGATGCTGGTCCCGTCGATCTCGAGGGCGACGTCCGTGTTCGCCGGGAAGCCGGCTGCGGTGATCGTCACGCCGGTGCCGGCGAGCTCGGTCACGGTCAGCGTCGTCGGTGCGACCGTCGCCGTGGGGGTGTAAGTCGGGTCGGCCAGCACGGTGAAGGAGGCGGTTGCGTCACCCTCCGCGCTGGCGAGCTTCGCCGTGTGCGTCCCGATCGCGAGTGCTCCGCTCGTGAAGGTGAAGGCGACTTCTCCTGAGGCGTTCGCGGATGCGGTCTCGACCGCTTGTCCGTCGACGGAGAAGGAGATGGCGGCATTCGGTGCGAAGCCCGATCCGCTGGTCTCGACACCGGTGCCGGCGAGCTCTGAGACGGTCAGCTCTTCTGGGCTGACCGCGACGTGCGGGTCGTACACGATGGGATCGTCGGTGACGGTGAACGTCGCCGTGGCGGAAAGCACCCCGGCTGTGAGCAGGACGGGGTGTGCTCCGATGCCGAGCGTCGTGGAGGTGAACGCCGGGAACGACACGCTGCCGTCAGCGCCAGTGGTGCCGGTGCCGGCCGCATCGCCGTCGATGGTCAGCTGGACGGCGGTGTCGGCGGGGAATCCGGTGCCGTTCACCACCACGCCGGTGCCGGCAAGGTCAGATTTCGTCAGAGTGCTCGGAATGACGCTCGCCTCGGGGGTGTACACGATGGGATCGTCGGTGACGGTGACGCTCGTCGTTGCACTGTTGGTGCCGTCCGTGGCGGCGATGGTGTGCACTCCCGGAGCGGCTCCGGTGACGGTCACCGTCGTCGAGAACGTTCCGGCGGCGGTCGTGGTCGCTGTTGCAGTGTTCGATCCGTCGAACGTGATCGTGACGGGAGTGCTGCCGGGGTAGCCGGTTCCCTGAAGGGCGACGCCGGTGTCGGCGAGCTGGGACACGGTCAGGCTCGACGGGGCAGCGGCCAGCTGCGGATCGTAGACGACACCGCCGTCGACGGCGGCAGTCCACCGGGCCGTCTCCCCGGAGCAGAACACGGACCCGCCCCAGTAGAGCGTGAGCTTGTTGGTGCCCGAGGCGGTGCCGTCCGCGGCGACCGTGCCCTCCTCGTGCACTTGGTAGTACATGTCGGTGTCGACATCCAGCTGCCAGGTGCGATTCCACGTGCCGTCGTCGGAGACGGGGATCGGCGTATTGCCATCCCACGGCCACGGCACCGGCTGCACGCTCGTGCCGCAGTAGATGTATACGTTCGCCGTGAACCGGGAGATGGTGCCGTCGGCGCCGAGGTCGAAGCCGACGGTGCGGCCGCCGCCGGAGATCGTGCCTGAGTAATGACCGACCGGTGCTGCGGGTGCGGCCTGAGCCATAGTGCTCCCGGCCGCGACTCCGGCCGCCGCGAGCAGCACTGCCAGCATTGCGGCCGCCACTCGTTTCATCACTCGTGCCGGTCGTGCGGCTGTTCTGCCCAACATGGATGTCATCCCTCTCTGCCTCAACCCTCGTCGGCGTGCCCGGAGCTGACGTCAGGCGAGAGCCCCGGATGCAAACCGGTGATCAGCAGTAGATCAGTCACAGGCGCAGCGGGCGCAGATGCGGGGCGAATGCCGAACGATTCCGAACACCCCGGTGGATCGTGCCCGACTGGTCGACGATTGCCGCGCGGATAGAATGGGGATGCCCGTGATCACGGGCGTTTGCCGCAGCATGCGACCATTGGAGCCACCGTGGCCGAACAGTCCCGTCTTGACAAGGTCATCGCCCTCGCCCGCCATCGCGGGTTCGTGTTCCAAGCGGGTGAGATCTACGGCGGTTCCCGTTCGGCATGGGACTACGGCCCCCTCGGCACCGAGCTGAAGGAGAACATCCGCCGGCAGTGGTGGCAGACGTTCGTGCGCGGACGCGGCGACATGGTCGGCCTGGACTCGTCGATCATCCTCCCCAAGCGCGTGTGGGAGGCATCCGGCCACGTCGCGACCTTCACCGACCCGCTGGTGGAGTGCCTCAGCTGCCACAAGCGCTTCCGCGCCGACAACCTCATCGAGGACTTCGAGGCGCGCAAGGGCCGCAAGGCCGAGAACGGCCTGGCCGACATCCCCTGCCCGAACTGCGGCAACAAGGGCCAGTACACCGAGCCCAAGGCGTTCTCGGGCCTGGTGAAGACCTACCTCGGCGTCGTCGACGACGAGTCGGGCCTGCACTACATGCGCCCCGAGACCGCGCAGGGCATCTTCGTGAACTTCTCGAACGTGCTCACTGCGAGCCGCAAGAAGCCGCCGTTCGGCATCGGCCAGGTCGGCAAGGCGTTCCGCAACGAGATCACCCCCGGCAACTTCATCTTCCGCACCCGCGAGTTCGAGCAGATGGAGATCGAGTACTTCGTGCCGCCCGCCGAGGCGCAGGAGTGGTTCGAGCACTGGGTCGAGGCCTGCTGGAACTGGTTCATCGACCTGGGCATCGACCCTGAGAACATCCGTCAGTTCGACGTGCCGAAGGAGGACCGCGCGCACTACTCCGCCGGCACCATCGACGTCGAGTACCGCTTCGGTTTCGCGGGCAAGGAGTGGGGCGAGCTGATGGGTGTCGCCAACCGCACCGACTACGACCTGTCCAGCCACACCGAGGCGTCCGGCCAGAGCCTGACGTACTTCGACCAGGCGTCCGGTGAGCGGTACACCCCGTACGTGATCGAGCCCTCGTTCGGGCTCACCCGCGCGATGATGGCGTTCCTGGTCGACGCGTACCAGGAGGAGGAGGTGCCGAACGCGAAGGGCGGCACCGACACCCGCACCGTGCTCAAGCTCGACCCGCGTCTGGCGCCGATCAAGGTCGCCGTGCTGCCTCTGTCGCGCAACGAGCGCCTCTCGCCGCTGGCCCGCTCGGTGGCCGACGGCCTGCGCGGTCAGTGGACCGTGGACTTCGACGACGCGGGCGCCATCGGCCGCCGCTACCGTCGCCAGGACGAGGTCGGCACCCCGTTCTGCGTCACGGTCGACTTCGACTCGCTCGACGACAACGCCGTGACGGTGCGCGACCGCGACACCATGGGCCAGGAGCGCGTGTCGCTGGACGACCTGCACGCCTACCTGGCCGAGCGCCTGCGCGGCGCCTGACGTCGGACACACGAAGGCCCCGATTCCCCCCCGCGGGAATCGGGGCCTTCGTCTGCGCTCGTCGGTCGAGCGCTCAGAGGCGAGTGCTCAGAAGTCCTCGCCCTCGGCCTGCGAGGGGTGCTTGTCGAACCAGTACGGGCGGCCGATGTGCAGCAGCGCGTCGCTGTCGAAGAGGTCGTGGGTGTCGGTGACGTTCATGAGTGCTCCTAGTGTGGGGGTCTCAATCCAGCATCCGATAGAGAATCGCGCTCTTGCGAGAGAACTCTCGCGAAAGAAGCGCAGATCCTTCATCCTGGGCAAGGACCGTGCCCCGCTAGGGTGATCGGGTGGGGGAAACGGATGCTGAGGTGACGCGCGCGCGTGCGTCGATGATGCGCCCGGCGGCGCTGGTCTCCGCACTGTCCGTGCTGGTCGCATGGATGCTCGTGCTCGTCGAACCGAGCGACTACGACGGCGCCTCGGGCCTGCTGACGCTGTTCGGCGTGCCGGCGCTGTGCGTTGCGGTGCTGTGCATCGTCGTGGCGACGCGGGCGGGCATGAGCGGGGCGTTCGGCGGTGACCGGCGCTGGCTGTGGTGGCCGCTGTGCGTCATGCCGGCCGGCGTGCTCGCCGCGCTCGCGGTGAGCGTGGTGCGCAGCCCCGACTACTTCATCGGCGAGGACTCGCCGTGGATGCTGCTGTGGATGCCGTTCCTCCTGGCCGCGGCGATGCTGCTCGGCACCCTGGTGGCGGCGTTCTGGCTGGGCCCGGTCGTCGCGCTCTGGATCACGACGGCGGAGATCATCCGCGGGCGGGCGAAGCCGAGCAGCATGGTCATGCCGCTGGTGTGGCTGGCCGTCGGCGTGCTGATCCTGATCGCCGCAGCATCCGTGCAGGCCGACAGCGTCGGACGGATGGCCTACGGCAACCTGATCCTGGCCTTCTTCGGGCTGCCCGGCGCGTACACGATCACCTGGATGCCCGGTCTGTGGATCGTGCGCGTGATGGTGCTCGCGATGGTGCTGTTCTTCGGCATGCCCGTGTGGCGCGAGCGCCGGGCCGAGCGGGCACACGCCGTCGGAGACTGACTGCGCGGCATCCGGTCTGTTCTCCTGCTCCAGGTTGTGGCCGCCTGTGGATAACTCTCGAGGCCTGAACAGAAAAGAACATAGCCTCGGCGCCATGACACTCACGGAACACCTGCCGGGGGGCGCCACCGTTCTCTTCAACCGAAGTCTCACTCTGCTCTGTGCCGGTGGGGCGATCGCTCTCAGTGGCCTCCTCGTTCTTGTCGCCCCCGACAGCGATCTGCTGTTCGCCGTCTACATCTTGTTGGCGATCATTGGCAGTGCGATCCCGGCGATGGGGCTTCGTCGGGGCGGCTCGGTGACCGGACCGCGGGTGCTTCCTCGTATCAGCCTGATCATCGCCGGAGTCATCGCCATGCTTCTCGCAGTCATCGCGGGAGTGGCGATCGGTCGGTCCCGAGCCGTTCCCCTGCCGTGGGCCTGGCTCGGGCTACCCGTGCTCATCGTCGGCATCGGCGTGGCAGCCGCGAGGGCGTGCATCACCGCGGCGTTGGTGATGTCGTGGGCGGGGGAGGCCCCAGACGTCTACGGCGTCCTCTCCGGCATCCAGACGTGGGGAGCGATCGGCCTCGGAGCGGCGATGATCGTCGTCGCGCTCACCGCATACCGCAGGCCAGTGCTGCCGGTAGCGACGGCGGTCACGCCGTGACCTCGCGGCTCAGGCGCTGACCGTGCGCAGCATCCGCTCGCTCATCCCGACCGTCACGCGCTGACCCCAGCCGAGGCTGAGGCGGTCGGACTCGATGCCGTCGCCGAACGCGACGAGCGTGTCGGACTCCACCCGCAGGGCGAGTTCGCCGCCGTCGAGGCGGCCGGCGATCAGCTCGGCGCCGGTGCTGGGGGAGGGCCAGGGTTCGCGGGCGAACCACGCCAGTGCGCGCTCCGTCGGCCCGGGCAGCGGCAGCTCGGGTGCCTGGATGCGGGCGATCGAGCGGCACCAGCCGGTGGCTCCGGTCCCGGTTCCCACGATGATCCCCGAGGATGACTGCCGCTCGGTGCGTCCGCTCACTTCGAGCAGGTAGCGGGCGGACTGGTGGCCGGGCTGGCCGATCATGATCTCGTTCAGCGCGGTGAGTGTCTGCCCGTCGTCGCTGCGCACCTCGACCATGGTCCGTTCGCAGAAGGATGTCGTGCCCTGCTGCGCCCGGACGATCAGCCCCGCGGCATCCGCCGGGGCGTGCGGCACCAGGATGCCGGCACTCTGCCCCGGCAGCGGGTCGATGCCGATCACCGGCTGCGCGTCGAGGTACTTCGCGACGTTCGCGACCAGGCCGTCCTGCCCGACGACGATCACGACGTCGGCGGGTTCGAACGCGAAGCGGGGCAGCTCCGCCCGTTCGACCGTGGCGTGCCGCCAGTCGGCCGGGATGGATGCTGCGACCGTGGCGAGGGCCGCGGAAGTGCGCTCGTGCCGCGCCTCCACGTCGTGCAGCGACTGCCCGCGCTGCTCGAGGAAGAACGTCACCTGACCCCGGGTCCCGTGCCGGGCGAGCAGCTCGGTGAGCTCGCTCGCCCGGTGCACGACGACGGCCCTGGGGGCGACCATCTCAGCGCTCCCCGGCGTCGAGCGCGGCGGGTGCCGTCGTTGCGCCACCGCCCAGCCGGCCGAGCAGGCCGGTCAGCATGTCGGGCGTGATGGTGAGGTGATCGATCGCGGGCAGTCCGCCGGCCAGCTCGCGCAGCGCGAGAGCGGTGAGCACGGTCGCGGGGACATCGCGCAGGGCGTCCATCCTCGCCTGCTCCGCCGCGGCCTCCGCCTCACCCGTCGCGCGGGTGGCATCGGCCTGCGCCTGGGCGGTGATGCGGATGCGGCCGGCCTCGGCATCCGTGGTGATGGCTGCCGCGGCAGCGGCCTGCTCGGCCTCGATGCGGGCGTTGCGGCCCCGCGTCGCGACCAGCTCCTCCTGACGGCGAGCGAGCTCCACCTGGTTGGCCAGCTCGTTCTCACCGATCGCCGCCTCGCGCTCCACGGCGAGGGCGCGCCGCGCGAAGGTCGCCTTGTCGGCATCCTGCTGGATGCTCTCCCGCGCCGGCGTCTGCATCGCCCGCTCCACGTCGGGTTCGGCGCGCAGCAGTGAGAAGCGCAGGCCGACGATCTGGATGCCGAGGTCGCTCAGCCGCTCGTCGGCCGCGAGGATCGCGGTGGCCGATGCGCCGAGCCCGGCGAGGTCGGCGCGCAGTGCCTTCTCGAGCGGCTGCGCGGTGAGCAAGTGCACCACGGCGGCGGTCGCCGCGCCGTGCAGCGGAGCGGCGATGGCGTCCAGCGGCTGCTCGGCCCACGCCCCGGTGCGCAGATCGATCGAGAAGTCGATGCGCTGGGCGGCCAGCGCCGGATCGACGATCCGGTAGGTGACCGTGACCGGCGCGGACAGCTGCTGCAGGTCGGCCGTGCGCAGCGTGACGACGATCGACAGCTCGCGGTCGTCCAGCGGGATCTCGCTGATCGCGGCATCCAGCGGGCGGAACCAGAACGCCTGACCAGCGCCGGCGTGCGCCAGCCGGCCGCGGTGCGTGTGCCGCACGTGCATGGTGGGGGTCGCGCTCAGGTGGCGCAGGAACGGGACTGCGGTGATGGTGGCCATGTCGTCCTCCTCGATTGTTTACGTCACTGTGACAGTAACGCTCTCGCGTGCTTCATGTCAAGGTGACACTAATCCCGATAGAATGCTGGTATGAACCCGTTCTCGTTCGCGAACACCGCCGACCTCGTCGTGCTCACGATCCGCGATCACGCCCTGCAGGTGCTGCTGGTCGAGCGCGGGATCGAGCCGTTCGCCGGTCGCTGGGCGCTGCCGGGCGGATTCGTCCTTCCGGATGAGGGCATCGAGCAGGCTGCGTATCGCGAGCTCCGTGAGGAGACCGGGGTGACGGAGGGTGTGCACCTCGAGCAGCTGCGCAGCTACGGCGACCCGGACCGCGATCCCCGCGGACGCGTCGTCACGATCGCCTGGCTGGCGATGGCACCTGACCTCGGCGAGGCCGTGTCCGGCTCGGATGCCCGCTCCGCGCGCTGGTGGTCGATCGCCGAGCTCGAGGAAGGCGACGTGCACCTCGCCTTCGACCACACCCTGATCCTCGCCGACGGCGTGGAACGCGCGCGGGCCAAACTGGAGTACTCCGCCCTCGCGACGGCCTTCTGCCCTCCCGAGTTCACCATCGCGCAGCTGCGTGCCGTCTACGAGACCGTCTGGGGCGTTCCGGTGGATCCGCGAAACTTCCATCGCAAGGTCACCGGTGCTGAGGGGTTCATCGAAGCGACCGGTGGGCTCGTCCGCGACGGCGGTCGCCCCGCGCAGCTCTACCGTCGCGGGCCGGTGGGCATGCTGCAGCCGCCGTTCACCCGCCCCGACCCGCACGCTTGACTGGCGTCTGCGGACCGCGACGTTCGGGAGGAGAACTCGGTCTGAGGAGGAGAGATCTGCGGGATTCCTCCTCCCATCCAAGATCTCTCCTCCCGAGCGCGCAGGGGTGGATGCCGCGCCCTCAGCCTCGCGCGAGCACGGTCTCAGCTCCCAGAGCCTCGAGCTTGCGCGGATTGGCCATCGAGAACACCCGGGAGATGCGCCCGTCCTCGACCTCGAAGCTCACCGCCGCCATCAGCACGCCGCCGACCTCGATCCGCGCCGCGAGCCGGCCGTTGACGGTCATCGCGGACACCCGGTAGGCGATGTCGAGCTTGGCGATGCTGCCGCGCAGGAACGCCACCACCCTGTCCGCGCCGAAGAGCGGGCGACGGGCGGCGTGGCGCACCAGGCCGCCGCTGTCGGTGGTCGACACCACGTCCGGCGCCAGCACGTCCATCAGTCCCTGAGGCCAGCGTGCCGAGGCTCCGGTCCAGCTCGTGCCACTTCTCGGTGCGGCCGCCGAACTTCATCATGTCCATCATCACCGGGCGGTGCTGCCACATCACCCCGAGGGAGTCCGGCACCTTGCCGAGCATCTTCCTGGCGGCGGCCTTCACCACTGCGCCGTACAGGCCGGTCACCGGGATGGCGGGAATGCGGGTGTCGTTCATGATCACTGCTCCTCAGCCGGCACGTCTCTCATGCCGTCGGCATGAAGACACCGCCCGCCCCGGAAGTGTGACATCCGGGACGGGCGGTGGCGGTCTGAGAGAGGGATGCCGCCCCTCAGGCGCGCGCGATGCGGAGCGTCCGCACCTCGAACGGCTTGAGCGACAGCTCGCCGCCGGTGCGCGGAGGATCCAGCTCGTCCTCGATCAGGCTCACCTCGCGGATGCCGGTGTGCTCGAAGCCGACGGTCAGCGCGCCGGTCGTGCGCCGTCCGAGCGACTCGTAGACGCGCACGATCACATCGCCGGAGCGGTCGTCTGCGAGCTTCACGCTCGAGACGACGATGCCCTTTCCGGTGACCGAGACGAGCGGCTCGACCTCGGCAGCGCCACGAACCACGTGCGGCAGTGCGTTGAGCCGGATGCCCTCGGCAGTGGCGATCTCGGCATCCGCTCCGATCACGAGACCGACCTCGATCTGGTGGTGGCCGTGGTCGGTGTCCGGGTCGGGGAAGCGCGGAGCGCGCAGCAGTGACAGCCGGACTGTGGTCGTGACGTCGTCGCCGTCTGCATCGCGCGTGGTGTCGTAGCCGTAGATCGAGTCGTTCACCAGGGCGACGCCGAAGCCGTCGTCCTCCTGCGCCAGCACGAAGCGGTGCATGGACGTCTCGAACTTCGCCGCCTCCCAACTGGTGTTCACGTGGGTGACCCGGCGCTGGAAGCCGAACTGCGTCTCGGCGAGAGTCTCGCGGGCGAACAGGTCGAGCGGGAATGCGAGCTTGAGCAGCTTCTCGGTCTCGTGCCAGTCGATGTCGTTCCGCAGCAGCACGGTGCGCGAGCCGGGTGCGAGCACGATGGTCTGGGTCAGATGCGACTCCGAGAACGCGCGCTCGACGACCACCGTCGCGACGCCGTCGATCACGGATGCCTCGATCGACGTCACCGCGGTCAGATCCTCGACCCGGTTGCGGTAGAAGCGGTCGATGTCCCATGCATCCCACATGTTGGGGAAGTCCTGGTGCAGCTGGAACAGGTTCGCCGGCTTTCCCGCCGGGATCGTCTCGCGACCGGATGCCAGGTCCACAGCCGACGTGATGAGACCCTCTGCGGAGATGGTCACCGAGATGAGGCCGTTGCTGAGGATGTAACCGTCGGGCGACTCGGTGAGGGTGGCACCCTCCGCCCCACTACGAGCGTCTCGAACGGCGGCACCCAGCGCCCGCCCGCCGCCGACCGAGGTCGGGGTGAACACCAGCTCGCGCTCGCCCTCACCGGCCAGCGCCTTCCGGGCCTCGGACGACAGCTTCTCGGCATCCGACAGCACACCGGAGAGGACCTCCACGGCCTCACGGTGCACCCACGCGATCGAGGTGCCGGGCAGGATGTCGTGGAACTCGTGCAGCAGCACGGTCTGCCACAGCCGGTCCAGCTCGTCATGCGGGTACTCGGCGCCCAGCTGCACGGTCGCGGTCGCGGCCCACAGCTCGGCCTCGATCAGGGCCTGCTCGGCCCACCGGTGCAGGGCCTTGGTGGCGTGCTGGCTGGTGAGCGTTCCGCGGTGCAGTTCGAGGTACAGCTCGCCGACCCACACGGCGGGGTCGGTCAGCTCGGCCCTGGCGTCGTCGAAGAAGTCGTCCGGATGCTTCCACTCGACCTGCGCGGCGCCCTCCAGCGACGCCATGCGGGCCGCCTTGCCGGTCATCTCGCGGGTCGTGCCGCCGCCGCCGTCGCCCCAGCCGACCGGTGCGATCGACATGGTCGCCCTGCGATTCTCCTTGAACTGCCGGCTGGCCTTCGCGACCTCCGAGCCGCTCAGCTGCGAGTTGTAGGTGTCCATCGGCGGGAAGTGCGTGAACATCCGCGAGCCGTCGATGCCCTCCCACAGGAACGAGTGGTGCGGGAAGACATTGCGCTGGTTCCAGGAGATCTTCTGCGTGAAGAACCACTCGAAGCCGGCCCGGCGCATCAGCTGCGGCAGAGCGGGGGAGTAGCCGAAGCTGTCGGGCAGCCACACCCCCTTGGAGCGGATGCCGAACTCGCGCTCGAAGAAGCGCTGGCCGTGCGAGAACTGGCGCACCAGCGACTCGCCGGTGGGCATGACCGTGTCGGACTCGACCCACATGCCGCCCAGAGGCAGGAATCGGCCGGCCGCGACCGCGTCCTTCACGCGCGCGAACACCTCGGGGCGGTGCTCCTTGATCCAGGCGTACTGCTGCGCACTGGACATGCCGTAGAGGAAGTCGGGCTGCTCGTCGATCAGCGTCGTCATCGACGAGGTGGTGCGAGCGACCTTGCGGATGGTCTCGCGCACCGGCCACAGCCAGGCCGAGTCGATGTGCGCGTGACCGATCGCGGCGATGCGGTGCGCACTGGCATCCGCCGGTGAGGCGAGCACGTCCGCCAGCCGGGCGCGCGCATCGGGAGCGGTCTTGACGATGCGCTGCAGGTCGAGCACGTCCAGGGCGTCGTCGAGGGCCTGCAGGATGCGCATGCGGCGCGGGCTGGTCTCGGGGAGCTCCGCCTGCAGCTCGATCAGCACCTCGAGGTCGAGGGCGAGCTCGAACACCGCCTCCTCGAACACGGCGAGATCCATGTGCCGCACGCGGTACAGCGGCTCGGGGGAGGAGGTGCGGATGTCGCCCTCCTGGGTGGGCAGGAAGGGGTGGTAGTCCAGCAGCACCGGGTTGGCGGCGCCCTCCAGGTAGAACTCCACGGCCCCGCCCGGCTCGGCCTCGATCGCCACCCACTGGTTGCGCGGGTTGATGCTCTTCAGCGGCGTGCCGTCGGGGCGATAGGCGAGAGCCTCGCACTGGAAGCCGGGCATGTTGATGTCGAAGCCGAGGTCGATGAGGGCCTCGATCCGCCGGCCGGACCACTCCGCGGGAACCGAGCCGCGCACGCGGAACCAGGTGGTGCTCCAGGCGGGCCCCCACATGCTGCCCGCGGTGAACGGCTCGAACTCGAGCGCGAGGCCCTCCGCCGGGGCGATCGGCTCGCCGGGCAGCTGGTGCGCCGCGATCTCGAGCGGCACCCGGGCGGAGTGGATCGCGGGGCGCACGCGCTCGGTGAGCACGCGGTTCACGCGGCCGACGGTGAGGGAGGTCTCTTCGTGCACGGGGGCTCCTTGCAGATGGAAGAATGAGGGCGATCGGCCGCGGGGTTGAATGGGACGGCCGATACTAAAACGATCTAGTACGGTGAGTCTATGTCACGGTCCAAGCGTGTCACCATCGCGGATATCGCGCGACAGGCGGGAGTGTCGCCCGGCGCGGTGTCGTTCGCGCTGAACGGGCGCCCCGGTGTGAGCGAGGAGACGCGGCAGCGCATCCTGGCGATCGCGGACGAGCACCAGTGGCGGCCCAGCTCCACTGCCCGCGCGCTGGTCGGTGCGAGGGCGGGGGTCGTCGGCTTCGCGGTGAACCGTCCTGCCCGCACCCTCGGCACTGAGGCGTTCTTCACCGACCTGATCGCCGGGGTGCAGTCCGCGCTCGCTGCCCGTCGCATCGGTCTGCAGCTGGTCGTCGTGCCCAGCATGGATGAGGAGATGGAGACGTACCGGCGGTGGCGCCGGTCGAACCAGGTCGACGGCGTCCTCGTGCTCGACCCGCGCGTCGACGGCCCGCGCCCCGGGCTGCTGCGCTCGCTCGGGCTGCCCTCGATCACGATCGGCGGCCAGCCGTCCCCGGATGGCATGCACGCCACGCTGTGGCTGGACGACGCGGATGCCGCCCGCACGGTCTTCGGCTACCTGGCGGGCCTGGGTCATCGCAGCATCGTCTACATCTCCGGCCCCGCCGAGCACGAGCACGTCCGGCTGCGCAGCAGCATCCTCGCGGGGATGGGCGAGCGGGACGTCGCTGGCGAACTCATCCAGACCGACTACTCGCCCGCGCAGGTGTCCACGATCATGCGCACCCTGCTCAGCCGCGCCGAGCGGCCGACCGCGGTCGTGTTCGACAACGACATGATGGCGATCGCCGGGCTCCGCATCACCCAGGAGATGGGCGTCGCCGTGCCGGCCGGGCTCTCGCTGGCATCCTTCGACGACTCGATCGTGACCGGCCTCGTCCGCCCGTCGATCACCTGCCTCACGCGCGACACCTTCACGCTGGGGGAGACCGCCGCGGACTTCCTGATCGAGCAGCTCGACTCCGCCGAGGTGCTGCCGGACCGCACCGGGCCGCAACCGAGGCTCACGGTGCGCGAGAGCACGGCGCCGCCGCACTCCTGAGCGCCGCGCTCAGACGACTGTGTTGTTGGACGAGTAGACGCCCACCCCGGTCGACAGGTCGGGGCGCACCAGGTCAGTGATGCCCCGGGACGCCAGCACCGCGGCATCCGCGGCATCCTTCGACGTGACGAACGCCGCGTCCACGCCCGCCTCGCACGCGTCGACCCAGGCCTGGAAGACGGCGCCTCCCGGGCTGAGCGCGGCGCGGCTCACCGGCACGTCGGCGTCGTCGACGTCGACCACGATGCCGGTCGTGCGCGCCGGTGCGACCGGACGTGCACGCAGCTCGGGGATGATCTCGGCGAACCGCCGGCCGATCGGCTTCACGGCCCCGCCGTTCTCCAGCAGGCCCAGCGAGTACTCCAGCTCGGGGTAGTCCGCGAGCTGGAGGCTCACATCGTGCGAGCACCACCAGGTGACGCCCCACAGGTTCTCGGTCCGGGCGGCGGAGCGCACGGTCGCCTCCAGGAAGCCGGGCACCTCCTCCGGCGTCAGGCAGTTCGAAGGGGCGCCGACCTCCTGCAGCCAGATCGGCCTTGCGGGGTCGGTCGCGAAGGCCCGGGAGAGCTCGATCATGTACTCGGCATGACGGTCGGATGCTGCGGAGCGCCCGCCGTAGCGCTGCGCGGTGCCGTTGAAGATCCAGGAGTGCACGGTGGTCATCGCTCCCAGGCGCGAGGCGAGCGCGGGGGTGAAGCCGTGCCCGTCCATGTACCAGGCGGCGTCGTACTCGCTGTGCAGGTGGTCACGGCCGGGGGCGGCGCGCTCCGCGGCGTCCAGCAGCGAGGTGATCCAGTTCGCCGCCTCGGCCTCGGTGACCGGCCACTGATGCGGGTGCGTCTCGGCGGAGAACTGGTTGGTCTCGTTGCCGAGCGTGAACCCGAGGAAGTTGCCGGCGTCGTTCAGCGCCGAGCCCAGCGTCTCCACCAGGGCGACCTGGCCGCTGAGCGCGTCCGGATGCGTGAACATGTTCTTGTCGTGCCAGGTGAACAGCCATGAGGGGACGAAGTCGAAGCTCGACAGGTGGCCCTGGATCACGTCGACCCCGGCGTCCAGTCCGAACTCCGCCGCGACGTCGACCACGGCGCGCACATCCGCGACCGCCTTCGCGCGGATCAGGGTACGATTCGGCTGCAGCACGGTCCAGAGCGGGAAGATCCGCACGTGGTCGAGCCCGAGCGATGCCAGCCCCTCGAAGTCGCGGCGCACGTCGTCGAGGTCCAGGGACAGCCACGAGTGCATCCAGTCCTTCGACGGGGTGTAGTTAGCGCCGAAACGCAGCGGTGCGTCGGCGGACGTGGGTGCTGGCATGGGGGAAGCCTTCCTGAGCGCGTCACCGTTCGAGGTGGACGTCGTCGCTCTCCTGTGCAATGCTATGGTCACTATAGCGGTTTAGTAATGGATGCGAACCCCAGCGGGTGCGCAGCCGGACCCCTTCGAAGGAGAACGTCCATGAAGATCCGATCGACTCTCGCCGTCGGCCTCACCGCGGCGACGGTGCTCGCGCTGACGGCCTGCACCGGAGGCGGCGGCACACCGGATGCCGGCCGCTCCGGCCCGATCGACACGTCGGGAGAGCTCAGCGGCGCCATGACCGTCGACCGTGCGTACGCCGTCCCGGCGTGCGGCTGACCCGCAGGGTGCTCCGATGACATCGACGGATGCGGCACGCCGCTGGTACGCGCTGCCGCATCCGTCGACCGTCCGGCTCGAGAGCGGAGCCTGGCGGCCGGACACGGTGCAGGTCGTCGCCGCGGATGAGCGCCTGGCCGCCGAGGCGACTCGCCTGCAGCGCGAGCTCGCCGCCCTGGGCATCCCGCCCGGCACGGGATCGCGCGTCCTCCTGCGATCGGCGGAGGCCCCGATCACCTCGTCGGATGCGGCTTCGACTCCGGGGGGAGCCGTCGCATCCGACGAGGCCTACGCGATCGACGTCGCAGGCGACATCGACATCCGCGTCTCCTCGGCGACGGGCGGCTTCCGTGCCACACGGCAGCTGCTGCACAACCTGCGCGCCCAGGGATGCGTGCCGCGGGGACGCGTCTCGGGGAGCCCGGCCGTCCGTGAGCGCGGCGTCCATCTCGACGCCGCCCGAAAGTACTACCCGGCCGAGTGGATCATCGCGCTGCTGCACGCAGCCGCCGACGTGGGCATCAACGCCCTCCAATGGCACTTCTCCGAGAACGAGGGGTTCCGGCTGGAATCCGTCGCGTTCCCCGAGGTGGTGTCGGCCGGGCACATCACGCGCTCGGACGCGGCGCATCCGCGCACCCCTCCGGGCCATGGCGGAGAGGGCGTGGAACGGCGGCTCCGCGCTGACCCTGGCGGAGTTCGAACGGACGGAGGCGGCGATCGGGCTGCCGATCGGCGTCAGCCCACCCGGGTAGAATCCCTGTGGCCGTGTTGTGGGGACGCGGCGAAAGGCGTACCGGAGCGAAGCGATGACGGAGACCATGGACGAGATGACGAAGAAGCACCAGGACTACAACCCGGGTCCTCGAGTGGGCATCACCTTCTCGACCTTCGACCTGCTGCACGCGGGACACATCATGATGCTCGCCGAGGCCAAGCGCCAGTGCGACTACCTGATCTGCGGGCTGCAGATGGATCCGACGCTCGACCGCCCGGAGAAGAACGCGCCGACGCAGACCGTCGTGGAGCGCTACATCCAGCTGCGTGGCTGCGAGTACGTCGACGAGATCGTCCCGTATTCCACCGAGCAGGACCTCGAGGACATCCTGCGCTCCTTCAAGCTCGACGTGCGCATCGTCGGCGACGAGTACGAGAACCGCGACTTCACCGGCCGCTCGTACTGCGAGGAGGCCGGCATCGAGCTCTACTTCAACAGCCGCAACCACCGCTTCTCCAGCTCCGGCCTGCGCAAGATCGTCGCGGCCAAGGAAGCGGAGCGGATCGCGCGCGGCTGACTTGGGGCCGGTCGGCTGTAGCCTGGCGGCATGATCGACGTTGACGCCGGCGGGACCGATGCCCGTGCGCGTCGACGCACCTGGACGCTCGGCGGGGCGCTCATCGCGCTTTCGGCGCTGCTGGAGCTGGGACTGCCCGGTCTGCAGGGCCTGTTCACCGGGATGCCTTTCCCTTTGACCAGAGTGCTGTTCTGGGCGGGCGCAGTGGTGCTGGCGATCGGCATGGGGCGCGCGGGAAGCGTGACGGCGAGTCGCCCGCTCGGCACCGGCGTGATCATCGCGCTGGCGGTGTGGCAGGTGCTGGTGGTGCCGGTGGTCGCGCCGCTGACGACGCTGTTCGCCGCAGGTGAGCCGGCGGATGCGGGCTATTCCACTGCCGTGATGATCGGCTACGCACTGAATGCGGTCGCCCTGATCCTGGCGATCCTCGCGGCGGTGCAGATCGCCCGCGCCGGCGTCGTGCCGCCTCCGTGGCGGTGGGCACCGATGTGGGTGCTCGCCGCGGCGGTCGCCGCAGCGCTGCTGCCCGGTCTGGCCTTCGCGATCGGGATGCCGGTTGATCAGACGTCGTTGTCCGCGCTCTTCGGCTTCTTCGCGCTGCTGAGGGCGGGCGCCATCGGAGCCCTGGGCGTGCTCGCCATGGTGCTGGCCGCCAGGCCGGTGGCCGGATCCACGAGCGTGTACAGCTCGGGGGAATGAGCTCTCAGCCGGTGACGGTGAGTACGGCGTGCTCGTCGCCGCCGCTCTCCGCCCAGCGGAGCGAGGCGGTGAGGATGCCGCGCAGCACGTCGAGGTCGATCTCCTCGAGATCCTTGATGTACAGGCATCCGACGCCGGTGCTGTGCGGGCCGAGGCGTGCGAGGTCGTCGGCGTGGGCGGCGGTGGACTCCAGGTACAGCGTCGAGGCCGCCTTGCGCGGCGCGAACGCCAGCAGCGGCATGTCGCCCTCGGTGCCGGTGGGGTAGCGGTAGTGGCAGCTGCCGAGGCCGACGATCGTGCCCCACAGCTCGGGTTCGCGGCCGGAAACCTCCTGCAGCAGGGCGGTCAGGGCCTCGGCGTCGCGGCGGCGCTTGGCCGGGGTGACACCGGTGAGGAAGGAGGCGACGCTGCCGCCGGTCGGCCTCACCCCGCGGCCTTCATGGGTTTCGACTCGCTTCGCTCGCTCAACCTTGCCCCGTCACGCATCAACGCTCCTTCGTCGCATTGCTCCGCGCCGCGGCAACCTTCATCGCCTTCTTGTGCTCGCGCACCTTGGCCAGCGACTCGGGCGAGACGATGTCGGCGACGCTGCGGTACGAGCCGTCCTCACCGTAGGGAGCGGATGCCTCGCGCCATCCCGCCCCGGTGAACCCGTACTGCTTGCCGAGCAGAGCGAGGAAGATCTTCGCCTTCTGCTCCCCGAAGCCGGGCAGCTTCTTCAGGCGCTTGAGGACCTCGGCGCCGTCCGGGTCGCCGGCGGTCCAGAGCGCCGCGGCATCCCCGCCCCAGTCGTCGACCAGGGTCTGGCAGAGGGTCTGCACGCGCGTGGCCATGGAACCCGGGAAGCGGTGCACGGCCGGCGTCTGCTTGAACGCCTCGAGGAAGGCATCCGGGTCCATCCCGGCGATGGCGGCGGCGTCCGCCGCCCCGGTGCGCTGCTCGATCTTGAGCGGACCCGCGAACGCGGTCTCCATCGGAACCTGCTGATCCAGCAGCATCCCCACCAGCAGCGCCAGCGGGTTGTTCGTGAGCAGGTCGTCGGCGGCGGTGTCTCCGGTGATGTGAAGGGCCATGGTGACAGTCTGCCAGGGGCTGTCCGCAGATGGCGGCGCCTTTCTCGGTCCCGGTCCGGCCGAAGAAACCATGAGCGCGATATCATGGCGATATGAGCAAATCGTTGCGTGAACTGAGGGAGCGAGCCGGCCTCAGCCAGTCGCAGCTCGCGGTGCGCAGCGGTGTCGCGCAGCCGAACATCGCAGCATATGAATCAGGGCGGCGCACTCCCTCTGCGGCGATGCTCGGCCGGCTGCAGGCGGCCATGCGCCCGTTGCCTCACCAGGCGCTCGAACAGCATCGTGACGACCTGAAGGCGCTCGCTGCTGAGTACGGGCTGAGCAACGTGCGCGTGTTCGGCTCAGCACAGCGTGGCACGGACACCACGCACAGCGACCTCGACATCCTCGTCGCCCGCGCTCCGCATGTCGGTCTGCTGGCCATCGCAGAGTTCGCCTCAGCGGCCGAGAAGCTGCTCGGAGTTCCGGTCGACGTGGTCACAGACGGAGGCCTGCCCGCTGATCATCCGATCCTCCGATCAGCGGTGGCCGCGTGAACGACCGGGACGAGCGGTCGCTGCGCGAGATCGTGCGATTGTGCGACGACGGCGCGCGACTCGCCGGCCGTGGCCACGAGTGGTACGTCTCGGATGACCTCAATACGCCAGGGCTCGCGGCCGAATCGATCATCATCAAGATCGGCGAGAATGTCGCGCGGTTGAGTGATGAGACGACCGCCGTGAGCCCGCAGGTGCCGTGGTCGAGCATCAAGCGCATGCGTGACCGGCTCGCGCATCACTACGAGGCGACCGATTACGACGCGGTGTGGGCCACCATCAGTATCGATCTTCCTCGCGTGCGTGCAGAGATCGCGCCGCTCCTCCCTGAATCGCCAAACGGCTGACCGTTCATTCTGAAGGAGATCTGACGTTCTGAAGGATGCTGCGGCCTGGGGTCTCCTTCAGAACGTCGATCGTCCTTCAGAAGCGGGCACGTCAGTTGATGATCTCGCCGCGGGTCTCGACGATCGCGGCGATCCGGTCGCGCCACTCCTGCAGCGCCTCGGGCGTGAGACGCGTCCAGTCGTGCACCTCCTCGATCACGCGCAGCGGCTCGCGCGTGCGGTACGAGCGCGTCGGATTGCCGGGGAACTTCTTGTCGGTGACGTTCGGGTCGTTCTCGAACTCGCCCGTCGGCTCGACCAGGTAGACGTGCGGGTCGCCGTCGACAGCGGCGATCTCGGCCGCGAGGCCGGCGCCGTCGCGCAGCGCCGTGAAGTACACGTGGTTCATCGTGATCTCGGGCCGGTAGTTCGAGGGGAAGCCCGCGGTCAGCAGCTCTCCGGGCTGCAGGGCCGCCGCGGTGCCGTGGAAGAAGGGTCCGTCATCCAGTGCGTCGCTCATGCGTCCAGTGTCACCCGGATGCGATGGGAGGGGCGGATGCCGTGCGTCAGGCGGTCTCGGATTCCGTCGCCTCACCGGCAGCCGGAACCAGGCCGTACAGCGTCTCGAGTGCGCTGAGGAACTCGCCGCCGCGACCGTCGGCCGCGAGCTCGTGCGCGCGCGTGGTCGGGGTGTGCAGCAGCACGCCGGCGAGGTGCCGCATGGCCTGCTCGACCCGACCGTTCTCGTCGCCGCGGTTGCGGGCGCGCTCGATCTCGGCCTCGAGCAGACCGAAGATGTGGGTGCGCAGCGCGACGACACCGGGGGTGACCGTCGCGCGGGAGCCGACGGCGTGGAAGTCCTCGGCCGCCTCGTGCACGATCGCCCGCGCGGCATCCGTCGCCTGCAGCTCCTCGAGCGGCGCGTGCAGACGGATCGTCTCCAGATCCAGCAGGGCGACGCCCTCCAGATGGGCGACCGCGGGGTCCACGTTGCGCGGCATCCCCAGGTCGATCACCAGCTGCGAGCCGTGCGAGACCGGGCATCCGGTGGGCGCTGAGCCCGTCGAGGCGCCGCCGGCCGTCCGCTGCAGCTGCACCGGGCCCAGCACCGGCTCCGTGGCGGTGGTGCAGGTGATCAGCAGCGAGGAGCGCTGCGCGACCGTGGCGTAATCGTCGGCGAGCACGGCGCGGATGCCGTGCTTCTTGGCGAACAGCTCCGCCCGACCCGACGGGGAGTAGACCGAGATGTCGACCGCTCCGCGCTCGCGCAGCGTGGCGAGGGTGACGGCGGCGTAAGCGCCCGTGCCCACCAGCAGCACGCGCTCGGCGGCCCAGTCGGCGATGCGGCTGTCCGCGAGCTCCAGCGACAGGCGCACCAGCGAGCGGCCGGCGCGCTGCAGGGCTGTGACGTTCTTGACCTTGCGCTGCGCCTGACTGGCGCGCTGGAACAGGCGCTCCAGAGCGGGGGAGGTGGTGCCCTGCTTGCGTGCGCCGGTCAGCGCTCGGCGCACCTGGCCCGCGATCTCGCCCTCGCCGGAGACGACGGACTCCAGACCGGATGCCACGGCGAAGAGGTGCTCGGCGACGCGACGGTCCTCGACCACGCGGTACGAGCCGTCGAGGTCGGCGGAGGGGATGCCAGTGGCCTGCGCGACGACGTCCAGCACGGCATCCGTGTCGAGCCCGTCGGTCTCGACGTAGGCCTCGAAGCGGTTGCAGGTCGCGAGCACGACGGCTCCCTGCGCACCAGCTTCGACCAGGGTCGGGGCGACGGTATCGGGATGGCGGCTGAGGCGCTCGAGCAGGTCGAAGGAGGCGGTCTTGTGACTCGCCGTGACGCAGAGCAGCACCTCTCCAGGGTACGCCTGGTATCTGTGATCGGCATCTGAGGGGTGCCTAACCGAGCATCCGCATAGGTTGACGGTGAAAGGATCGGAGCATGAGTGATCTGCTGCGCGCGCTCGCCGGTGAGTCCGTCGAGCGCACCCCCGTCTGGTTCATGCGTCAGGCGGGCCGTTCGCTGCCCGAGTACCGCGAGCTGCGCGTCGGCACTCGGATGCTGGATGCCTGCCTCACCCCGGACCTGGCGGCCGAGATCACCCTGCAGCCGGTGCGCCGGCACGGCGTGGACGCCGCGGTCTTCTTCAGCGACATCGTGATCCCGCTGCGTCTGGCGGGCGTCGAGGTGGAGATCGAGCCTGGTCGCGGGCCGGTGTTCGCGAATCCGGTGCGCACCGCCGACGACGTGGCGCGCATCACCGCGATCGACCCCGCCGACCTGGACGGCACCGCGATCGCAGAGGCCGTGCGCATCGTGACGGCCGAGCTGCGGGAGACCCCGCTGATCGGCTTCGCCGGCGCCCCGTTCACACTCGCCGCGTACCTCATCGAGGGCGGTCCCTCCAAGGAGCACCTGCGCGCCCGCGCCATGATGCACGTCGACCCGGAGTCCTGGGATCGTCTGGCCGGCTGGCTCTCCCGCATCTCGCGCCGGTTCCTCGAGATCCAGCGCGACGCCGGGGCATCCGTCGTGCAGTTGTTCGACTCCTGGGCTGGATCCCTCAGCCCGGCCGACTACCGCGCGCACATCGCGCCGCACTCGCACGCCGCGCTGGACGGGATCGGCGTGCCGAGCATCCACTTCGGCGTGGGCACCGGACCCTTCCTCGGCGACATGCGCCTGGACGGCGTCGCCTCGGCCGTGGGCGTCGACTGGCGGATGCCGCTGGACGAGGCCATCGCCGTGCTCGGACCCGACGTGGCCGTGCAGGGCAACATCGACCCCGCTCTGCTGCAGGCCTCGTGGCCGGTGCTGGAGGCGCACGTCCGCGACGTGATCGCCCGCGGGCGCGGCGCGAAGGGCCACATCCTCAATCTCGGCCACGGCGTCCCGCCCGAGACCGACCCCGACCAGCTCACCCGCATCGTCCGTCTCGCCCACGGCGAGCTCTGACCCGCGGCGCCGCCTGCGCGGATCTTTCCCGCCCGGACGCCGGGCCGCGCGCATAGGGCCGGATGGAAGAATCGGAGCATGAGCTCCGAGTATCCGGTCGACATCGCCGCCCGCGCAGCCGCACAGCACGTCGTGGTGATCGGCGGAGGCATCGGCGGGCTCGTCGCCGCCCGCGAGTGCGCGAAGGTCGGGATGCGGGTGACCCTGATCGAAGCCGAGGAGCAGCTCGGCGGCAGCATCCGCACGACCGAACTCGGCGGCATCGTCGTCGACGCCGGCGCCGAGAGCTTCGCGACCCGCGGCGGTCACGTGCGCGCACTGGTCGATGAGCTCGGCCTCTCCGACGCGGTCGTCCCGCCGGAGGGCGGCGGCGCCTGGCTCAGCGGCATCCCGGATGCCCCCGATGCGCCGCTCCCGAAGGGCGGGCTGCTCGGCATCCCCGCCAACCCGTTCCAGGCGGACGTGCGCGCGATCATCGGCTGGCGCGGCGTGTGGCGCGCCTACCTCGACCGCCTGCGCCCGCCGCTGACCATCGGCCACGAGCAGAGTCTCGGCAGGCTCGTCAGCGCGCGCATGGGCGCCAGGGTGCGCGACCGGCTGGTCGCCCCGGTCACCGCGGGCGTCTACTCCGCCCTGCCGGAGGACGTCGACGTCGAGATCGCCGCACCCGGCCTGAGCGCCGCACTCACCCGCGTCGGGTCGCTGAGCGGTGCGGTGCTCGCGCTGCAGGGCGAGCGCGCGGGCAAGGCACCGGGCGCCGCCGTGCTGGGCATCGAGGGCGGCATGGGCCGGATCATCGAGGCACTGCGCGAAGAGCTCGAGAAGTTCGGCGCGGAGGTGCGCACCGGCACGCGCGCGGTGCGACTGGACCACGCCCCGGAGGGCTGGACGGTCACCCTCGAGGAGTCGGACCCGGCTGCCGCGGAGGCGGACGCCCCGGTCGGCGACGGCGCCCTCGACACCACCAACCGGCCCGATGGCGTCGCGGCACCGGACGCGCCGCTCACCGCGACGGCCGTCGTCATCGCCACCGCGGAGCCCTCTGCGCGTACCCTGCTCGACCCGCACGTGACCGGACTGAGCGACCCGGGCGCTGCGCCCGAGATCGAGATCGTCACGCTGCTGCTGGACGCTCCCGAGCTCGACAGCGCCCCGCGCGGCAGTGGCGTGCTCACGGTCCCCGGCAGCCACACGGCCAAGGCGCTCACGCACTCCACCGCCAAGTGGGGCTGGCTGCGGCGCGCGGCCGACGGCAGCCATGTCGTGCGGGTCTCGTTCGGCACGCAGGGCGAGGATGCGGTGACCGCGTCGCTCGACGACGACGCGGCAGCGCGGCTCGCGCTGTCCGAGGCATCCGCTCTGCTCGGCGTCCCGTTGCGTCCGGAGCAGCTGCGCGCTGCGCACCGCGCACGCTTCGTGCAGTCCCAGCCGACGTCGCTGATCGGCGCCGCCGAGCGCCGCACGGCCGTGCGCGAAGCCGTGCGGAAGACCCCGCGGCTGGCCGTCGTGGGGGCCTGGCTGTCGGGCACGGGTCTGGCGCAGGTCGTGCCGGATGCCGTGGCGGAGGCCGACGCACTGCGCAGCCGGCTGCTCTGGGACCGCTGAAGACGCCCCATTACGTCATAGTCCGCCCGCGCGCAAGAGTAGATGCCGAATCAGGAATATGCGACTACTCTGGAACACGATCGTTCGGGGGCAAGACGGTTCGGCCTTCGGCGAAGACGCCGCAACAAACGTCAGGAGGCTCCCATGAAGGGGAAGATCGGACTCGTCGTCGGACTCGGCGTAGGTTATGTGCTCGGCACCCGCGCAGGGCGCGAGCGCTATGAGCAGATCAAGACGCAGTGGCTCAAGGTCTGGCACCTCGATCCGGTGCAGAAGCAGGTCACGCGCGCACAGGACTTCGCCAAGGCGCAGGCGGCAGCCGTGCCGGGTGCGCTGTGGACCGGTGCGGTGAAGGTCGTCAAGGCCGTCTCCAGCACGGGCACGCCCGAGCAGAGGCTTCACTCGGCCGCGGACGCGGCCAAGGACGCCGCTGAGGATGTCGCGGAGGCGGCGAAGGACGCCGCGGCCGAGGCCAAGCGCACCACCGCCACGAAGACCGCCGCCAGGAGCACGACCTCGAAGTCCTCCGGCACGGCGAAGAAGAAGACCCCAGAGGCTGAGTGACATGACCCGCGGATACCGCGATCGGGCCGACGACAGCCTGCTGACGCTGCTCGGCGACCTGCCCGAGCTGGTGCGCAACCTCGTCACCGCCGAGATCAACGCCGCCAAGGCGTGGGTGTCGCGTACGGCGAAGGACGCCGGCATCGGCAGCCTGTGGTTCGTCATCGTGCTGTTCCTGCTGTTCTGGGCGATCCCCGTGCTGCTGGCCTTCGGGATCATCGGCCTGGCCTCGTGGTGGCCGGCCTGGCTGGCCGCGCTCGCGGTCTTCGTGTTCCTCTTCGTGGCCATCGCCGTGTTCGGCCTGCTGGGCGTGCTGCGCTTCCGCAAGGTCGTGAAGCGGGAGAACCCGGGACAGGCCGTGGCCACCGACTTCCGCCTGATGAAGGAGTCCGACGATGACGAATTCTGACCCGAAGGCGTCCCTGCCCCGCACGGCCGTTCCCGCCGGGATCGTCGACCCGGTGGCATCCGCCCGCGCCGAGCTCAAGGCCGCGCTGGCCGCGATCGAGATCAAGGGCAACGTGCCCCGGCGGGTGGAGGAGGCGTCGGAGCGCGGCATCCTCAAGGCCCGCGCCTTCGCCCGGCGCAACCCGATCGGTGCGGCTGCGGCCGTCGCCGGCGTCGCCGCCGTGGTCGGCGGCGTCGTCTGGGTGATCGCGCGCGCGGTCTCCCGCTAGCTGTACTTCCCCGACAGGTTGTGGACGGCTGAGGTAGCGAAGACCTCCGGTCAGGATGTGGGTTACCACACTCGCATCCTGACCGCGGAGGTCTTCGTGTCCCACGCTAACGCGCCTTTGACGCCGGAGGGGCGTCGTCGTCTTGTTGTTCTCGTCGTTGATGAACGGTGGTCGTTGC